>ERZ791695.632-NODE-632-length-17244-cov-2.90732_pt1 | contig 17244 bp, 16 predicted proteins | sample MGYA00509956_ERZ791695 | MGnify/ENA primary metagenome ERZ791695 (study PRJEB30046, sample SAMN00715234) | human gut metagenome | study: EMG produced TPA metagenomics assembly of the A metagenome-wide association study of gut microbiota in type 2...
CATAATAAAAATGTCGTTTTTCGGAAATTTTAATAAATATAAAAATCCCGGATAGTAATATGTCCGGGATTTTTATATTTATATTATGCTGTTCGCGATCAAAGGAATTTAGGCGGCAAGGTTTCAAAGCCAACCCTGTCTGCCACTTTATCTATGGATTGCAGGCCCGGCAGAACAAACATTTTTGATGTGCCCTGAACAAGCAGTCTGCCGTTTTCATCTTTTAACGTACCTTCGGCAAGCCCGATCGTCCTCCCCATTCTTATCAGTCTGCCTTCCGCAATTATTTTGCCAGAAGCAGCAGCGGCAAGGTTATTCACCTGCAGGTCAAGCGTAGTTATGCCGTCCTCTTCGCCGATGCAGCAGTAAAGAGCCCAAAAGGTAGCCGTGTCAAGAATTGATGAAAAGACGCCGCCATGTACTGAAGCAAAGGGATTATTTAGGCTGTCATTGATCTGCGTTTCGACACGGCAGTAGCCATAGTCAAGCTCACATATCTTCATGCCCAGCAGTTTAAGATACGGGGCTCTGTTGGCAATCGCCATAATTGCTTTGGCGTATTCAGGATTCACTTTTCGCATTGCATTTCACCTGCTCTTTCAATTTTTGCAGCTATCACTCTTTCAGCTTTTATATTACACTAATTTTTCATCTTAATAAAGCTTTTATTCTTCACTGCCTGACAATTATGATAAAGATCCTTTGCTAACGATAAGGCCTGCAGCAAAAAAATACCGGACAGATATCTGTCCGGTATTGCATTTTAATTTTATTATGCAGTTTTACTTATTTCAAAGCTGCCGCACAGCGTGCGCACACAGTCGGATGCTCAGCATCTTTACCTACGGTATCGCTATAGATCCAGCAGCGTTCGCATTTCTCGCCTTCCGCAGCCTGAACAGTTACTTTCAGGTCTTCACGTCCGGTCGCTTCTACGCCGCCGGCCAAACCTTCCACCAGTTTAGCCTGCGATACGATCAGCAGTGTCGCCAGATCACCTTCAACGGATCTGAGTATCGCCAGCGCTTCGCCTGTAGCATGCAGCTCGACTTTAGCGTCCAGAGAATGACCGATAGTTTTAGCGCGGCGGGCACCTTCCAGAACTCTGGTGATCTCGCTGCGGATCTCGATGAAGTTATCCCATTTGCTTTCCAGGGCTTCGTCGATATATTCTTCCTTGCATTCTGGCCACGGCATCATGAATACGGATTCAGGCATGGAAGCAGGTTTTTTCATGAACTGCCATACTTCTTCCATCGTGAAGCTGAGTACGGGCGCGATCATTACGACCAGATCCAGCATGATCTCGTACATTGCTGTCTGAGCGCTGCGGCGTTCAAAGGAATCGGCCTTGTATGCATACAGGCGGTCTTTGAGGATATCCAGATAGTAGCTGCTCATCTCGACGCTGCAGAAGTTATGGATAGCATGATAGAGCACATGGAAGTCGTAGCTTTCATAAGCTGCGGAAACTTCTTTTTTCAAGAGCTGCATATGCATCAAAGCCCAACGGTCCAGCTCCAGCATATCCTTAAATTCAACTTTGTCGGTTTCATAATTGAAATCGTTGGTGTTGCCCAGGATATAGCGGATGGTGTTGCGGATCTTGCGGTAAACCTCAGAGAGCTGTTTCAGTATCTCTTTGGAGATACGGATATCAGCCTTGTAGTCGGAGGAAGCTGCCCACAAACGAATGATATCGGCGCCGTATTGGGCGATAACTTCCTGCGGAGCAACGGTGTTGCCTACAGATTTAGACATTTTGCGGCCTTCGCCGTCGACTACGTAACCGTGCGTCAGAACTGCGCGGTAAGGCGCTTTGCCTTCGGTAGCAACGGAAGTGAGCAGCGACGACTGGAACCAGCCGCGATGCTGGTCGCTGCCTTCCAGATACATGTCGGCAGGCCATGCCAGTTCGGGACGGGTTTTGCAGACTGCTGCATGAGAGGAACCGCTGTCGAACCAGACGTCCATGATGTCAGATTCTTTGCGGAAATGAGTGCCGCCGCATTTGGGGCATTTGGTGCCCTGCGGCAGGATCTCTTCAGCAGAATGAGCCCACCAGGCGTCAGAGCCTTCTTTAGCAAACAGGTCGGCAACAGCATTGATAGTATCGTCGTTGACCAGGTGTTCGTTGCAGTCTTCACAGTAGAAGATCGGGATCGGCACGCCCCAGACACGCTGACGGGAAATGCACCAGTCGTGGCGGTCGGCGACCATATTATGGATACGTGCTTCGCCCCAGGACGGGATCCACTGCACGTCATTGGCAATAGCATTCAGGGCTTCTTCACGGAAGCCGTCAACAGATGCGAACCACTGCTCGGTCGCACGGTAGATGATGGGGTTCTTGCAGCGCCAGCAGTGTGCATACTGATGGCGGATGTTTTCTTTGCCAAACAGGCGGTTCAGCCCGGCCAGATATTTGATGATGGGTACGTTGGCATCAAAAACGAACATGCCTGCAAAATCCACACCGGCTTCTGCTGTCAGTTTACCTGAGCCGTCAACAGGGCAGATGATCGGCAGATTGTAGCGAACGCCGGTCTCAAAGTCGTCGGCGCCATGTCCGGGAGCGGTATGTACACAGCCTGTGCCGGCTTCCAGCGTAACATAATCAGCCAAAACGACTAAGGATTTGCGGTCAATAGTTTCAAACGGATGTCTGCATTCAGCATATTCCATATCTTTACCTTTACAGGTGCCGATGATATTGCTGAAGTCTTTTTTGCAGACCTTGCCAACGGCTTCCAGCATCTCTTTGGCCATAAACAGGATTTCGCCTTCGCATTCTACCCAGGCATATTCAAAGTCCGGATGCAGCGCGATCGCTACGTTGGCAGGCATGGTCCACGGAGTAGTGGTCCAGATAACGATATAGGCCGGTTTGCCCTGAGCTGCTTCTGGCAGCATGCCGTTGTCTTTGACGAGCGGCATTTTTACGAAGATCGCCGGCGACTTTTCTTCACCGTATTCGATTTCAGCTTCTGCCAGAGCGGTTTCGCAGTGCGGACACCAGTAAACAGCTTTTTTACCTTTATAGATATAGCCTTTTTTTGCCATCTCGCCGAAAACATGGATCTGTACAGCTTCATAATCGTGGGTCATGGTGATATAAGGATGATCCCAATCTCCAAGAACGCCCAGACGTTTGAAGTCGGTACGCTGCTCGTCGATCCATTTTAAAGCGTAGTCGTGACATTCTTTACGCAGTACCAGTGTATCAAGCTCATGGCGGTTCAGTCCCAGATTTTTGATAGCGGCGTGCTCGATCGGCATACCATGGGTATCCCAGCCGGGAACATACGGGGTATCAAATCCCTGCGCATATTTATATTTCATAATGATGTCTTTCAAAATCTTGTTTAAAGCCGTACCCATATGGATCTTTCCGTTAGCGTACGGCGGACCGTCGTGCAGGACAAATTTTTTATGGCCCGCATGCAGTTCCTGTTTCTTTTCATAGATTTTGTTTTCTTCCCAGTATTTCAAAAATTCGGGTTCGCGTTCCGGTAAACCGGCACGCATCGGAAATTCAGTTTCCGGTAAATTAAGGGTCTTGCTGTAATCCATGTGTACACCTCCAAAAAAATAAAGCCCCGCTCCCAAAAAGGGACGAGACTATAAACCCGTGGTACCACCCTCATGACAGACTTAAGCTGCCTGCCACTCGAAACACCATAACGTGTGTTACCCGTCCGGGCTTACTGTTTTCAGCCCAGAAGCTCTGAAGTGATCTTCCCCTGCCATCTTTCCGATCGGGCTCGCACTGTCCCCGACTCGCTTGACTGTGCCCGGCAGGCTACTGTCTTCGTCATCGCTGCTGCTTTTATTAAAACAAAGTCATTATACACCATTATACAAGTTATAGTCAATGGTATTTGCCATATTTAAACTCAAAGATGCCATAACCGCTGTCAGTATGCAGATGTGAGGTATCGTTGAGCCTGAACACAGCATGTTCGCGCCATTTGTTGATTCCCAGGACCGTCACGCTGGACGGCAGGATATCGACAGAAAAATTTAAAACGTTGACGGCAGCTATATCAAGCCCCAGCCAATGGAAAATGATGTTTTGGATCGTGCCTTTATGGGCTACGATCAGAAGATTTTCCCGCTCCAGATCAGCGCATTTTATCAGGCCCTGCACATTACGGTCATAAAATTCCTGCCGCGTTTCACCGCCCGGATAGTTGCGGTGATGCAGTTCCTTTAAGGTCGGAGGCTGCTGATACAAAGCTTTGGCAGCCGTTTCAGTCAAGCCTGCCGCCTGTCCATTATTTTTTTCGCGCAAAAATTCATACGGTTCCAGCTTACTGATCCCCAGCCTGGCGGCGATGATCCGGGCTGATTCTTCCGCCCGCTTCAAATCGCTGGTCAGGATCCGCAGATCACGGCTTTGCCCTGCAAAATCTTTGGCTAATTTGGACGCAACGGCCTGCAGCTGAACCTTTCCCGCAGCCGTAAGCTCCGAATCGGTCCAACCGCCTGTCAAATGCTCTGTATGATGAGTTGCTTCACCGTGGCGTACCAAAATAATCATGCTGCCGACCTCGCTTATTTTTCAGTATCTTCGCTAAAGTTTTTCAAAAGCTCCATTTGGCCTTCCAAAATGCTCATCATATGCTGACGATGCACAGCGGCCTTTTTGACCTGATCTTCAAAGATACCTTTTGCGAGAGCAGCTTTATTTTCTGCTTCAAAAATCATTTTTCTTACTTTTTCGTCGGTGTCAGCCAAAAGCGTTCTGGAACGTTCTTCGGCATCGGCGATCATCGTTCTGTAGCGTTCGTCGGCTTCGCTGGTCAGCTTTTGTGCTTCGGCACGTGCCTGTGCCAAAACATCGCTGGCCTCGTCTTTTGCCTGCGACGACATTTTTTTGCACAGATCCTCTGTAGTTACTTTCATTTTAGCGACTTCTACTTCGGCGGCACTGCGCATTTTGTCTACAAAATTCTGAGTCTCATTTTTCATCTGCTTCAGCTCGGCCTCAGCTTCGCCGCGCAGTCTGGCAATTTCCGCCAGCGTGTCATTACGCAATTTTGTAGTTTCACTTTCAGCTTCGCTGCGCAGTTTTTCAGCATAAGCTTCTGCTTCTGTCCTGGCCTGAGTCGCCGCGATTTCAGCGTCCATTTTTGCTTTAGCAGCAGCAGCCTGGCATTCAGAAGTGATCTCTTTGCATTTCATGGCAGTTTCCTGCTCCAGCAGGGCAGCCTTCTGCTCGCTGTTCTTTTTCACTTCGTCGGCAGTTTCCTGTGCGATGACCAAAGTGTTCTGCATGGTGGATTCCATTTGCTGATAGTATTCCAGTTTGGCGCTGACTCGTTCCACAGCATCTTTAAGCTCTACGTTATCCTGATACAGGCGTTCAAAATCCTTGGCAACTTTGGCAAAAAACTCATCGACCTCTTCGGTGTCATATCCGCGGAAGCCTTTGGAAAAGTTCTTATTGTTTAAATCTAACGGTGTCAACATATCGTGATACCCTCCCCATTAAATATATCTTTTCAGCGTGATGCTTAAACGACCTTTTTTGGTAGTGCCCCTGATCTCGGCTACTTCTACCCTGCCGCGGCTGCGGAAAGAAATGATATCGCCTTCGCTGACCGGCTGGGCTGCGTTCTTGGCCTCTTTCCAGTTTACTTTAACATTCTGGCCTTTGATCTCGTCAGCCATACGTGACCGGGATACGCCATATCCTGCAGCAGCAACGGCATCCAGCCTTAAAGCTGCAACTGTAGCGCTGATGACCTTGACCTTTTCTTCCTTCTGCAACAGGTCAGCTTCTGTGATCTCGGTCAGTGAAACCGGGGCAGAACCTATCTGCGTCAGATTGTTCATAATGTAAGTAGTAAAAGATTTATCGGCTACGAACTGTGCTCCTTCAGGGATAAAAATAATATCGCCCAAAATCTCGCGTTTACAGCCCATCCCCATAAAAGCTCCCAAAATATCGCGGTGACTGAGTTCATAATAGCGTTTGTCCCATTCGACTTTAAAGCAGACCATGCCAAAATCCGGCTGACCAAAAAAGTCTTCGGCAACAAAAGCAACTTTCATACGCTCGGCATTTTTAAAACCGCCGCTGGTTTCCAGCTTCACATTTTCAAAATTGGCCGCAACGATCTCGGCCACATTACAGCCATGCGGATCAAGAAAATCGCTGACGCGGAATTTTCGGCTTCTATGAGCCCCTTCCGCCAGATCAAGCAGCTTGGCTGCCAGTTCTTCATCGCCGCCGGCCCGAAAATATCTTAAAATCTTTTCTCTATCTGCCATTGGTTATTTACCCTTCAATTTCTCACTGCGTTCCAGCACGGCCAGTACAGCATCATACATCGCCGCACGCACTCCGCGGTTTTCCAGAGCATGGATACCGGCAATGGTAGTTCCGCCTGGCGAAGTTACCTGATCGCGCAGCTGCGCCGGATGCAATGCTGTTTCCAGCACCATTTTGCCGCTGCCGGCAAATGTCTGGGCGGCCAGCTTGATCGCCAGCGCCCGCGGCAGGCCTGCATTAACGCCAGCATCTGCCAGAGCGTCGATCAGCATAAAGACATAGCCCGGACCACAGCCTGATACCGCCGTGATCGCTTCGATAGCACTTTCAGCCACTACTTCGACCTCGCCGCAGGAACCAAAAATAGTTTTAGCGGCGTCGATCATCTCGGAGCTGACCTTGCTGTCAGGCGCAATCGCCGTCATCCCCGCACCTACTGCCAGCGGTGTATTGGGCATCACTCTGATGACCGCATGTCCCGGCACTACCTGATGCAGCTTCGCCAGATCGACACTGCCCATGATCGAAAGCACCGTTGCCTGCGGCGGCATTGCTGCAGCAAGCTCAGCAGTGATCGCCGCATCAACAACCTGCGGTTTTACTGCCAGAATGATCAGCCCTGCATCTTTTACCACAGCTTTATTATCACCAGATGCTTTAATGCCGTAGGTTTTCTGTAAATATTCACAGCGTGCCGCTGACGGCTCGCCGACAAAGATCTCACCCGGGGCAGCCAGTCCGGCTCCCAGAATACCTTTGATGATAGCTTCAGTCATAGCGCCGCCGCCGATAAAAGCCAGCAGGCCGGTTTGAGCTGTTATTTTTTCCACGGTTGACCACCCTTTTCATCATAAATGTTGACGCTGGCGTCGATATCTACGTTTTTCGGGGCACAGACCAGAATATTACGGCCGATTTTTTTCATACTGCCGCCTAAAGCGTAAATAGTACCGCTGATAAAGTCGGTCATTCTTTTGGTCACCAGGCCTTCAGTACCTTCAAAGTTCACTACTACAGGCTGGTTGTTGCGCAGATAATCGGCAACCTTTTGTGAATCGTCAAAATTAGCCGGTTCCAGCACCACTACCTTGACCTGCTTTTGAGCAAGCGGCATGGAAATGGTTTTGCCTTCAGGCGAATTTTGGACGTTCTTTTTGCTGAAGAAGGATTTTTTCTCAGCCGGCACTTCACTTCTGGCTTCACTTTTTTCCAAAGCGGCAGACTCGGCGGAAAGTGCTGCCCTGCTGACGGCAGGCGTACTGCGGGGAATCCGTTTAGGAGCTGTTTCAGCCTTTTTTACAGGTTCCTCTTCCTCTAAAAGTTCATCATCTTCCTCTTCATATAAACCTAAAGTTTCAGAGATACGATCAAAAAATTTCATACATTTCACCATACCTTCATGCTCATTTATTTTTACTGTAATCGCGCTTACCAAATAAGGCCGTACCCACACGCACGATGTTAGCACCTTCTTCAACAGCTACTGTAAAGTCGTGAGTCATACCCATCGACAGCAGCTCGATTCCAGGCCGCTGCGCCCGCAGCTCGCAAAAACAGCGGTAACCTTCTTTAAAAACAGGGCGTGTTTCCTCTATATCGCCGCACAGTGGCGCAATAACCATCAAACCGCGTACACACAGATTTTTATAGTCGTCCAGCTGCGGCAATATCGCCAGATAATCTTCAATCAAAAAGCCTGTCTTCTGCTCCTCGCGGGCGATGTTGAGCTGCAGCAAAATATCCTGCTGCTTATGCTGCTGTCCAGCCGCCTTGTCCAGCGCAGCCAAAAGATGCTCGCTGTCAGCTGATTCGATCAGATCGAACAAGGTGACGGCCTGCTTGGCTTTATTGGTCTGTAAATGGCCGATCAGATGCCAGAAGCCGCGGTCAGGCACAATAGTGCGTTTTTCCTTCGCTTCCTGCACCCGGTTTTCGCCGATATTAGTCACACCAAGCGCCAGCGATTCCAGCACCACGTCTACGGGATGATTTTTAGTTACGGCGACCAGTGTTACCTTATCGCCTGTCAGTTTAGTTTCAGTTCGCCGGCTCAAAGCTTCGGCGATCTGGGTCTGTACTTTGTGCAGATTGTCTTTTAACAAAATAAAGACCTCCTAAAAGTTTTATATTCGCCACAAAAACTATTATTCCTTTTTTATCTTCGGCAAATGCTTACGCCCATGCGCCCGGTTTTACCCTGCTCGGCACGATAGGAAAAAAACAGTTCCCGATTATCGCAGGTACATGTCGCGGCACAGTGGATATTACCTCGCTCCAGTCCTGCTGCTTCTAATTGTAATCTATTCATCAGCCATAAGTCCAGCTGATATTTACCATTTGGTTTAAGCGTAAAACACTCACGGTATTTTGCCCCCGCCGTCAGAACTTTATCGTCTACTTCGTAACAGCAGCTGCCAATCGACGGTCCGATCGCCGCCAGCATTTTTTCCGGGTTGCAGCCATAATGACGGCACATCATCTGCACCGTTTTGAGGGCGATCTCCTCCACACTGCCGCGCCAGCCTGCATGCGCCAGTCCCACAGCCCCGGTTTCTGTATCAGCCAGCAAAACCGGTACGCAATCTGCATAAAACAGCAGCAGCGGCACATTTTGCAAATCGGTGATCAAAGCATCAGTGTCAGCAATAGTATCGGCAAAATCCACAGCGCCGCTGCCGATAAGGCCTTCTGTCACACAAACGACCTTACTGCCGTGCACCTGAGCACAGGTAGTAAACCTTGCCGCATCCACACCCAACGCCGCCGCAAACTGCCTGCGGTTGGCGTTTACAAGCTCTGCTTCATCGCCCACATGCAGCGCCAGGTTGAATCCGTCCGGCACAATACTGCTTGCTCCATGCAGACGGCAGCTGCAGCCGTTGCTGAATCCTGCTTCTGTCAGCGCCGTAAATTCACCCAGCCAGATCGGCCCGTTATTTCTTAATCTGAAACTCATACCTGTGCCTCCCCGCAAACACCGCAGCGGCGGCATAAGTCAAAACACATCGGTGTAAATTCTTCCCGCTGCGCCTTCTGCCACTCGCTGATCAAATAAGCTTCGGTAAAGCCCATATCCAAATGCTGCCAGGGCAAAGGCCTGCCGATCTCGTAAGCAGCAGCAGCAAGTTCCTCTATATCCAGTCCCTGCTCTTTCAGCACCTGCTTCAGCGGCATTTCTCTGTGGAAGGCTTCTAATAAAGCGGCGCCGATCCTGCGATCACCTCTTGCCAAAACTGCCTGCAGAACAGCTTCCTTCAAGGATTCTGTCTGCACCTGTATATGTTTCGCTTTTTTAAAAGCGGTTTCCAGCATTTTAAAACGGCGTTTCAAGGTTTTGACATCGCACAGCGGCGACCACTGAAACGGTGTAAACGGCTTGGGGATGAAACCGTTCACGGAAATTATCAGATCGCCTTTATTAAGGGCGGCATCCATCTTTTCTCGTACCCGACCGATCATCGCTATCATTTCTTCGATATCACTGTCAGCTTCCCCTGGCAGGCCCAGCATATAATACAGCTTGATATTTTTCATACCTGCTGCCGCTGCCAGTTCTATGGCATTAAAAACATGTTCTTCGGTAATGCCTTTATTGATGATATTACGCATTTTCACGCTGCCTGCTTCCGGAGCCACAGTCATCGTCCTCTGACCGCTGGCAGCCAAAGCCTGCGTCAGCTCTACATCTAAGGTGTCGGCCCGCAGAGAGGCTACCGTAAAAGGTACCTGCTCATCTACCAGTGTCTGTGTCAGTTCTTTGATGTACGGATAATCAGATACCGCGGCCCCCATCAGCCCGACCTTTTTAGTCTGTGGCGGACGGTTGCGTATTTTAGCAAGCAGCAGCTCAAGATCGCGCGCCCGCGGTTTGCGGAAGCAATAACCTGCCATGCAGAAACGGCAATGCCGCCCGCAGCCTCGTGCTACTTCGACGATATACATATTTTCAAATTCAGTCGCATCTGTCATAATTGCCGATGTCTGCGGATAATTATCCAGTTCACGTACCCACTGGCGTTTTACGCTGGCAGGCACCTGCGTTGACACCTGCATACCGCAGAACATACCGCCAGCATCGTACTGCGGCTCATAAAACCGCGGCACATAGATGCCGCTCAGCTGCGCCAGCTCCAACAGTGTATCTTCCTTAGACAGGCCTTTGTCCCTGGCTTCATAAACAGCGTCAAGCAGTTTATTGACAGTTTCTTCACCTTCACCGATCACGAAAGCATCGGCAACCCCTGCTAAAGGCTCAGGATTGAAGGTCGCGCAGGGACCGCCGATGATCACCAGCGGTTCTTTGGCGCCGCGTGCTGCCGCTTCAAGCTTCACATTGCTCTGCGCCAGCATAGTCAGTAAATTGGTATAATCCATTTCAAATGACATCATCACGCAGATAACTTCAAAATCTGCCAGCGGCCGCTGTGTTTCCAGTGATAAAAGCGGCGTTTTCGTGCGTTTATGCTCTGCTAAGAGCTTGCTGTCAGGCAGAAAGAAACGTTCGCAGGCTGAATCGCCGCGGCTGTTGATGAGCTGATACAGGATATGCAGTCCCAGATTCGACATCCCCAGATGATAAGTATTGGGGTAAATAAAGGCCACCGGCCTCCGCGCGCCAGGCGCAAATACCTGTGCCCCGCTCTCGCGGGCAACTATTTCTTTCAACGCATTTTTAAGCTCCCAGGTCAACTTGTCTACCTCGTTTATACTCTCTCAGTGTGCTGTTAGTCCTTCAACCGTTTTTCAAACATTTCGATCACCGTTTTCAACACCTTCAGGCGGGCATAATATTTATTATTGCCTTCCACTATCGTCCACGGTGCATAATCAGTACTTGTGCGCACCAGCATTTCGTTCACAGCCGCTTCATAGGCATCCCATTTCTCACGGTTGCGCCAGTCTTCGTCAGTGATCTTCCATTCCTTGTTCGGATTTTGCTCCCGCTCCTTAAAGCGTTTATACTGCTCGTCTTTATCTATCTGCAGCCAGAATTTGCCTATCACCGTACCGTATTCCGCCCATTGGGCTTCCATCTCGTTGATCTCGGCATAGGCCCGCCCCCATTCATCCTGCGTTGCAAAGCCTTCGATACGTTCTACCATGACCCTGCCGTACCAGGTACGGTCAAAAATGGCGATCTCTCCCTGTTTGGGAAAGCGTGTCCAAAAACGCCATAGATAGTTAAAAGATTTCTCTACCACGTTGGGAGCCGCTACCGGGTTCACCGAATACCCCAGCGGATCGAGAGCTGCCGTCAGCCGACGGATCGCTCCGCCCTTACCGCCTGCATCCCAGCCTTCAAAGCCAAAGACCGAAGGAATACCCTTTTTATACATTTCATACTGCAAAATACTCAGTTTGGACTGGTATTTATCCAGTTTCTCTTTATATTCCGCTTTTGCGATTTCTTTGGACAGATCGACCTTTGATAAAACGTCGTAGATCTCGGTACGCGGCAACACCAGCTGCTGCCCGGCTTTCTGTCTGCGGGCTTCCGCTTCGGCCAGCGCCAGTTCCAGCCGCTGTACGATCACATCAAATATCGAGACCTCGGCAAAACGCGTATCGTCGCCGGCGATCAGATACCAGTGGGCATTAGGCCGGTCGCTGTCGATAAACATTTTCTCGTAGATTTCCAGATACCGCTGATAATCTACAAAATCATCATCGCTTTCGCTGACCTTGTTCCAGCCTTTACCATAGGTTTTTTCAGCCTTCTGCACATTAGCCTTCAGCTGTTTTTCGGAAACGTGTACAAAAAATTTCAGCAGCACATAATTATCATCAGTCAGCTGCTTTTCAAAAGCATTGATATGCCTGTAGCTCGTATTTATTCTTTTAACTTGATCCGCATCGCGGTCAAAGGTATATTCATTTTTCAGATAGTACCAGCTGCGGTAATACACAGCCATATTGCCTTTTGCCGGCAGCTGCCGCCAGAAAGGCTCAAAAAAGGTTGGTCCGGTTCTTCATCCGCCATTTTTGAAGCCGAATAAACTCTGAACCCGCGGGCATCCATCTGCTGCATCATATGATTGATGATGACGCTGCGCTGTGACCCACGCCAGCCTTCAAACAAAATTATTACAGGAATACCAGCAGCGCGGCAAGCACGCTGCAGCTCTCCCAGCCTGGTTTCAAAATAACTCATTTTTTCATTATAGGCATCTTTTTTCAGGCTTTGTTTTAAATCGATTTTTTCTAACACCAATATCACCTTGTTCTCTATAGATTATCAGTCAAAAGCAGTTAAAAATTCAGTCATGCAGGCAGCAACACCTTTCTTTACTGCCCTGCTCTGGCTCGCGCCGCCGATCTTCCAAAAAGCTACGGCCGACGATGACCCAACTTCCTCCACGATCCTGTTGAACAGATATTTCTCAGTTTTTACATCCACACATTTCAGCTTCATGGTAATGACTGAACTATAAGTCTGACTGCCGACGATAACCATAAAGCCGGTTTCCTTGTTGCGCGGCGGCTCCATCTCCATGTAGATCACACGGTCGACGCCCAGCTCTTTACCAACGGCAACAAGCTCTGCCAATACCGGCGCGTCAGCGTTTTCAAACGGATGGTTCTGCATCGCCTTAGCAACAGCTTTGGCACTGGCAACGGTATTCACGCCGCCTTTTTTAGCAGGCGGATATTTCTCTTTCAGCGCGTCTTTGATAGCATTAGCCGCTACCTTTCGGCCCTTTTCATCCATGCCCGACTGGTCGATATACGGCAGCACCGCCACCGAATAAGGCACTGTCGAAGCAGTTATTTTTTTCTCTGCCTCTTTGTCAGCCCTGCCTGTATCGGCTACGCCGGCAGTAACGGCATCGATCGAAGAACTTTCCTGTGCCTGCAGCGGAGCGGCCCCAAAAAGCAGCGCTCCAGCCAGCAGTACAGCAGCAAGTTTTTTATTCATTAACTAACAACACTTCTTTCGTTAGAAAAATAATCTTGCCCAATTATCAAAAACTATCATCGTACGGTTTCAGCGACCGAGGTTTGTCCAATATCTGCGCCATCACAAAGCCATAGCGTACATCTTCAGCTACTGTCCCGCGGCTGCGAAAGCCTTTAAAGGCAGGCTGGGGCTTCTGTGGCTCAAAACGTTTATACAAGGGTTCCGGAACAGCAGCTTCTGCTGCCGGTGCAGGTTCCTGACAGGTATTTTCCGCCTCAGGCTGCTTTTTGGACGCCCGGTCTTCAGGAAACTCCACATACCACGGTACAGCTTCTTCGTCCTCACCTTCATAGCCGCGCCCCTGCCTTTCCTCCGGCAGCTGCGTCTGCCAATCAGCAGGCTGCTGCGGTGGCGGCGCAGGACGCTTCTTGCGGTTACGGACATCGAAAAAGATAAAAAACAACAGTACGATGAGAGGATAAAACAGCATTAAATTGTCCATACATTCGCCTCATCTCAATACAATAACCGGCTCATACAGTCGGCTTATTTCGGGTTGCTGCCTTTTTCGCCGCTATTTTCAGGGCTGGAACCGGCAATCATTTTCCGCATATCAGTATCAGCATTGATATTGTTCATGCGGTAGTAATCCATCACGCCTAAACGGCCGTTTTCCAAAGCATCTGCCAACGCAGTCGGTACTTTGGCCTGAGCTTCGACGACCTTCGCCTGCATTTCCTGGGTATAGGCTTTCATTTCCTGTTCTTTAGCAACTGCCATTGCGCGGCGTTCTTCGGCGCGGGCCTGGGCGATTCGTTTATCGGCTTCGGCCTGGTCAGTCATCAAAGCGGCGCCAATGTTACGGCCTACGTCGACATCGGCAATATCAATAGACAGGATCTCAAAAGCAGTACCTGCGTCAAGGCCTTTAGCCAAAACGGTACGCGAAATGAAATCAGGGTTTTCCAGTACATCGCTGTGTTTAACTGCAGAACCAACGTTAGTAACGATACCTTCGCCGACACGGGCGATGATAGTCGCTTCACCGGCGCCGCCGACCAGACGGTCAATATTGGCGCGTACGGTAACGCGGGCTTTGACCTTCAGTTCGATGCCGTCTTTAGCAACTGCCGAAACTACCGGCGTTTCAATTACTTCGGGGTTAACGCTCATCTGCACTGCTTCCAGCACATTACGTCCGGCAAGGTCAATAGCGCAGGAACGCTCAAAAGACAGCGGGATCTGAGCTCTGTGAGCAGCGATCAGCGCATCGATGACACGGTCAACGTTGCCGCCGGCCAGATAATGCGCTTCCAGCTGATTGACATTGACGTCCAGACCTGCCTTATTAGCTTTGATAAGCGGCAGCACGATCTGGGAAGCCGGCACGCGGCGGAACCGCATACCCACTAAATTGAAAATACCAACGTTGACGCCGGCAGCAATAGCCGAGATCCACAGCGCCAGCGGCACAAAATTCAAAAATACGGCGATACCGGCAATGATCAGGATAAACATGAACCCGCCGTTAAACAAAAAATCAAACATCACAACACTTCCTTTACTAGTTAGTTTTTACTTCCTGAACAAACAGTTTATTGCCTTCCACTTTCACGATCTCTACCAATGCGCCCGGCATGATATAATCGCCAAAGCTCACCACGTCGACACGTTCGCCGTCGATGATGACAGTTCCCGCAGGGCGCAGCGGTGCTACGACCTCTCCACGTTTACCAAGATACTGCGAGTGATCCTCGGCACCTGTATAACCGTGGCGGTTCTCTTGTTTCTCCCATAAAACAAAGGGATTCCACTTGCTTTCGGCGGGCAGATAAACAAACAGCAGGGCAACTACTGCGCCCAGTGCCAGTACAACACCAAGCAAAATATACGCGGCCTCAGCGCCGCCGCCCAGCAGATAATATGAGCCTGCCAGCAGCGAGATCAGACCCGTAACGCCAAAAAAGCCAAACCCCGGCACCACTGCTTCGATTCCCAAAAGCACGATCCCGACGCCCAGTAAAATATATTCGATTGGCATAGGCTTTTACCTCCCTTCGTATCGTTATATTATACCAAAAAACTTACCTAACAGGCAAATTTCACTATTCTTTTACAAAAGTAAAACCCCGCCGAACGGCGGGGTTTGCTCTTGATGCTGCTGTTTGATTGTTCAGGTTCTCTGCCGCGGCAGCCTATTCCAGCTTGATACCGTCGCCTTCAACTGATACCGACGCCTGTTCGATCGTATTGCGGCGGCGTTTATCAAGATTACGGTATTCTTCCTGCTGCATTTTTTCAGCCTTAATATTCGTCAGAGTCCCCGTATATTTACTGTCAGATGACGGGGCGTAATTATCTGCCGGAGGCTCCGGTTCAGGGCTTTTTTCCTTAATGACGAGCTTTCCGGTGACATTCAGCGCATAACCGTCCTGCGTTGAAAACAGCAGATCTTTCAAATCATATTCGCCGATTTCTGTTTTCCCGTCAGCCAGTAATTTGGTAACGTCGATAATGATCCCCTGCTCTGCCAGTTTATCGGCAAGCGCCTGTGCCAGGCCGGTGTAGTCGCCGCCTGTATATTCTGTTTCAATATCGCCGACGTTGATATCCAGAGGCTTCAGCAAGCCTTTAAGCAGCGGCGGCATACGGTCGCCATAGGTCAGCCACAGGGCTTTATCACTATCTGTCATCCCTGCCAGGAAGGCCGCATTAAAGGCTTCGATGCTTTCATATTCCGAATCGTCGCCATATTTTTTATAACCGGTATCAGTTTTATAGTAGCTATTACTTATCACACTGTCGCCAGCGCCAATGATGACACCGTAATTCTGCGAATAACCTGTCACTTCTCCCAAATTATAGACATTCGTTATCGTTCCACTTTTGCTATTGCCTGCGATACCGGCAATATACTGACTGCTGCCCATCCCGATTATCGCACCTTCGTTATAGCAATTTCTGATATCACTGTTATTATATCCGGCAATTCCTCCCAAATAATGAGACGCAGCTATTTCACCGCTATTCCAACAATTTTCAATAGTACCAGTTTTACTATAACCTGCTATCCCACCTACATATTGAGCACGAACGCTGCCAACATTCCCCGTATTATACGCATTACTGATAACACTGACGCTATAGCCGGCAATACCGCCTATATATTTTGCCCCTGATACCCCAGATGCTACAGCACCTGTGTTAAAAACATTATTCAATTCTCCCTGTGAGCTGCCGGCAATACCGCCTACATACTGACTTCCGCCCGTTACATTGCCTTTATTATACACATGTTCTACGATGCTTTCCCCATAATTATAGCCAATAATACCGCCTACGCCATAACCGCCGGCCTCAACATCACCAGTATTATAACTTTCGCCATTGACAGTGCCTTTATTGGAACCGCTGATACCGCCCACCTGAGAAAAACCTTTACTGTCAGCTGCTGTGCCTGTAACAGTGGCCGTATTATATGAGCCGGTAATGACGGACCCGCTGTTATTACGACCGGTTATACCGCCAATAAGGTTTTGCGCCGTGACCGACCCGCTATTATAACAACCGCTGATACTGCCGCCTTCGTTAGACCCGGCAACACCGCCGGCATATATCGTTCCGCCAGTTATGGACGCATTGTTAAAGCTGTCTTTGATCGAACCTGTATTATAGCCGGTCACTCCGCCTACAGACATTCCGTCCGCTGTGACTGCACCCGCAGCAAGATTCTGAGCGTTTTCAAGTACCCCCTCGTTGCTTCCGGCAACGCCGCCGACGGTATTATCACCAATTACCGTGCCGCTGTTCTCAGCATTTTTCACAACACCGCCGGCATTATTTTCACCTACGATACCGCCAACGCAGCTGACACCCATAACATTAGTGCTATATATATGCCCTTTAATATTTCCGCTGTTTTTAACATTTTCGATCAGACCGTCGTTGTCACCGCTGATACCGCCAACTTCACTGCCGCCGCCATCCTTTAATTCGACCAGACCTGTATTTTCGGCCCCTGTGATCGAACTGCCGGAACTATTGATACCTGTTATCCCGCCAATAC
>ERZ791695.636-NODE-636-length-17126-cov-2.50366_pt1 | contig 17126 bp, 13 predicted proteins | sample MGYA00509956_ERZ791695 | MGnify/ENA primary metagenome ERZ791695 (study PRJEB30046, sample SAMN00715234) | human gut metagenome | study: EMG produced TPA metagenomics assembly of the A metagenome-wide association study of gut microbiota in type 2...
CATTGAATCGATCCTCGGCCGCCATTACGAGCTGGATGATTTCCAGATCCAGGCCGTCACCGAGGGCCGCGAGGCCATGGGAGAGTCGGTCGTCAAGCTCCGCAGCGGCGGCAAGCTCTATTCCGGCCGCGGCATCTCGACCGATATCATCGGCGCGTCCGTGCACGCGTATCTCAACGCCATCAACAAGATCGTCTACGAAGAAGCGGCGAACGCCTGAGGAGGAAGCAGCACATGAATGTATCGTTTTCCACACGCGGCTGGCAGCAGATCCCCTGGGAGCAGCAGGTACAGATGGCCGAGACCATGCGCTTCGGCGGCGTCGAGCTCTATAACGTCCACAAAACGCCGGAGCTGACCGGCCGCGGCGGCCCGCTGCCGCGACGGCGCGGGAGCTCTGGCAGAAGGGCCTGTGCATCCCGTGCTTCGATACCGCCTGCGACATCGCGGGCGAGGACTGCACCGAGACCGTGACAGCCCTCATGCAGCTGGCGCACGACGTGCAGTGTCCGTATGTCTCCGTGACTGCGCAGCGCGATGACGACGCGCGGATCTCCGCCGCACTCGAAGCGCTCCTCCCCGCCGCCGAGGCGCAGGGGATCACGATCCTGCTCAAGACCAGCGGCGTCTTTTCCGACACGGCCCGGCTGCGCACGCTGCTCGATGCGTTTGCCTGCGACCAGCTGGGCGCGCTCTGGGATATGCACCATCCCTACCGGGACCACGGCGAATCCGCCGACACGACCATCAAAAACCTCGGAGCCTACGTCCGCCACGTTCACCTGCGCGACTCGGACGACGACGGCAGCTATGACCTCATCGGCGAGGGCACGCTGCCCGTCGGCAGCATGATGCAGGCGCTGTCCTCCATCGACTATGACGGGTTCATCTCGCTCGAGTGGAAGCCGGAATGGATGCCCGACCTGACCGACCCGGAGGTCATCTTCCCACATTTCGTCAACTACATGCACCGCTTCGATTCCCCGCGCGGCAAGAAAAAGACGCTCTACGACAACGCCGCGCATACCGGCAAGTTCGTCTGGAAGAAAGACAGCCTCATCTCCGAGACCTTCCCGCAGGTGCTCGACCGGATGGTCGAGGAATTCCCGGACCAGTACGCGTTCAAATACACGACGCTCGACTACACGCGGACCTACGCGCAGTTCCGCGACGACGTGGACGATTTTGCCCGCGCGCTCGTCTCGCTCGGCGTGCGCCGGGGCAGCAAGGTCGCCATCTGGGCTACGAACGTGCCCGCGTGGTTCATCACCTTCTGGGCCGCGACGAAAATCGGCGCCGTGCTCGTCACGGTCAACACGGCGTACAAGATCCACGAGGCGGAATATCTGCTGCGGCAGTCCGACACGCACACGCTCGTCATGATCGACCACTGTCTGGACTCGAACTACCGTGAGATCATCCAGACCCTCTGCCCGGAGCTGGCCGACGCAAAGCCCGGCTCCGCCCTGCACTGCCGCAAGCTGCCGTTCCTGCGCAACGTCATCACCGTCGGCTTCCGGATGCCGGGCTGCCTGACCTTCGACGAGGCGATGGATCGGGCCAATATGGTCCCGCGCGAGCAGATTTTGCGCATGGCCGCGGGCGTGCGGCCGGACGACGTGTGCAATATGCAGTACACTTCCGGCACAACGGGCTTCCCGAAGGGCGTCATGCTGACGCACTACAACGTCGTCAACGACGGCAAGTGCATCGGCGACCGGATGGATCTGTCCACGGCCGACCGGATGATGATTCAGGTGCCGATGTTCCACTGCTTCGGCATGGTGCTCTCCATGACCTCCTGCATGACGCACGGCGCGACGCTCTGCCCGATGCCGTATTTCTCGGCCAAGGTCTCGCTCGCCTGCATCAATCAGGAGCGCATCACCTGCTTCAACGGTGTGCCGACGATGTTCATCGCCATGTTCAACCATCCGGACTACAAAAAGACCGATTTTTCCTACATGCGCACCGGCATCATGGCCGGTTCCGGCTGCCCGCCGGAGCTGATGCGCCGGGCTGCCCAGCCGGACGAGATGCACATGACCGACATCGTCAGCGTCTACGGCCAGACCGAATCCGCCCCCGGCAGCACCATGAGCGCCTGCGGCGACCCGCTCGATCTGCGGTGCAACACGGTCGGCTACGCTTTCCCGCACATCGAGTGCAAGATCATCGACCCCGAGACCGGCGAGGAAGTGCCGGACGGCATCAACGGCGAGTTCTGCTCGCGCGGCTACAACACCATGAAAGGCTACTACAAGATGCCCGAGGCCACGGCCGCCACCGTTGATAAGGAGGGCTGGCTGCACTCCGGCGATCTGGCCTGCCGGGACGAAAACGGCTGCTACCGCATCACCGGGCGGCTGAAGGACATGATCATCCGCGGCGGCGAGAACATCTACCCCAAGGAGATTGAGGAATTCATCTACACCCACCCGGCCGTCAAGGACGTACAGGTCATCGGCGTGCCGGACAAGAAATACGGCGAGGAGGCCATGGCCTGCATCATCCTCAAGGAGCCCGGCAGCGTGACCGTGGAGGAGATGCTGGACTATATCAAGGCCAGCATGGCACGGCACAAGGTGCCGAAATACATCGATTTTGTCGACGCATTCCCGATGAACGCAGCCGGAAAAATCCTGAAATACAAGATGCGCGAGGAGGCGACGGAGCGCTTCGGCCTGGAGGGCGCGGCCGGGATCGACACGGCGCAGACCGCCGAGCAGATGAAGCGGTAAACACCGATAGCCGGTATTAGTAAAATTTATACTTGACAGCCTGCAAAGACTGTGTTAAATTTGGGGCAAGTTCAAATCAAAAAAAGCTGTGACGAAGACGGTCGGACGGACTGCTTTCAGAGAGCCGGTGGTTGGTGCAAACCGGCAGCACGAACTCCTGTGACCTATCACTTCCGAGCTGGAGGCCCGAACACCATTCGCAAGTAGACGCCTCTCGTCCGCCCACGTTACGGGATAGGGCTTGTCAGAGCCTGAAGCGGCAGTTCTCAGAGCTGCAATTTGAGTGGTACCACGGGTATTGTGATTCACAAACTCGCCTCAAAGATTCTTAGGAATCCTTGAGGCGAGTTTTTTCGTTCGAAGTAACTTACACAGTTTAACACAGGAGGAACCCACTATGATGATGCAAACCAAGAAGCCGGCTGCCAACCCGCTGATGGAGATCGCAGAGCGAATCCGCGAGATGCGCGAGATCGTCGGCTACAGCGAAGCGGAGATGGCCGAGAAGACCGAGGTCAGCGTCGAGCAGTATCACAGCTATGAGCAGGGCACGGTCGATTTCCCGTTTACGTTCATGCACAAGTGCGCGCTGGCGTTCGGCGTGGAGCTGACTGATCTGCTCGAAGGCCAGAGCGCCAAGCTCTCGAGCTACACGGTGACGCGCCGGGGCATGGGTCCGGTGACGGCCAGCGAGGACGGCATCACCATTCAGAATATGGCGGCAATGTTCCGGCAGAAGCTGGCGACGCCGTATTGGGTCCAGCCGATCCACACCACGACGCATGCCGGACAGGAATTTGACCTCGTCGTGAAGGGGACGCTCCGTGTGCGTGTCGGCGAGCACGAGGAAGTCCTCCACGAGGGCGACAGCATCTTCTACAAGAGCTCCACGCCGCACGGCATGATCGCCGTGGATGGGCAGGACTGTGTATTCCTTGCAATGATCATGGCGAGCAGCGAAAAGGAGCAGGACCTGTCCGTGCGGACACGGGCGTTGGAGGAGACGCCGGAGCAGCAGCTGCTCTGCGACCAGTTTGTCCACGGGGTGGAAAAGGAAGACGGCTCGCTGGAGCGGCTGGAGTTCCACAACGAGGACAAGTTCAACTTTGCATTCGATATTGTGGACGGCCTCGCACGGCGTGAGCCGGACAAGCTCGCGATGGTGCATATCGCAAACGACAGGACTGAGCGGCGGTTCACGTTCAAGGACATGAAGGACGCTTCGAGTCAGGCGGCGAACTATTTCACGTCACTCGGCGTGAAGCGCGGCGACCGCGTGATGCTGGTGCTCAAGCGGCACTATCAGTTCTGGTTTGCGATCCTCGGTCTGCATAAGCTGGGCGCGATCGCCATCCCGGCGACGAACCAGCTGATGGAGCATGATTTCGCCTATCGCTTCAAGGCGGCGGGCGTGAGTGCGATCGTCTGTACGGCGGACGGCGACACGGCACATCAGGTCGACATCGCGGAGGCCGACGCGGGTGCGCATCTGACGAAGGTTCTCGTCGGCGGCAAGCGCGAGGGCTGGCACGACTTTGACGCGGAATACGGCCTGTTCTCCCGGCGCTACACGCGCAAGGACGACGCGCCCTGCGGCGACGATCCGATGCTCATGTTCTTCACGTCCGGCACGACCGGTTATCCGAAGATCGCCGTTCACAGCTACAAATATGCGCTGGGCCATTACGTTACGGCCCGGTACTGGCACTGGGTGCAGCCCGGCGGACTGCACTTCACGATCTCCGAGACCGGCTGGGGCAAGGCGCTCTGGGGCAAGCTGTATGGCCAGTGGCTGTGCGAGGGTGCAGTGTTCGTCTACGACTTTGATCGGTTCGACGCTGAGAAGATCCTGCCGATGTTCGCCAAATACAACATCACGACGTTCTGTGCGCCGCCCACGATGTACCGGATGCTGATCAAGCAGGATCTGTCCCGCTTCGACCTCAGTTCCATCCAGCACGCAACGACCGCGGGCGAGGCGCTGAACCCGGAGGTCTATTATCAGTTTGAAAAGGCGACGGGGCTGCAGATCGCCGAGGGCTTCGGCCAGACGGAGATGACGCTCGGCATTGCGAACCTCGTCGGCCAGCCGCTCAAGCCCGGCTCGATGGGCAAGCCCATCCCCGGCTACGGCATCGACCTTGTCAATCAGGACGGCACCCCGACTGCCGACGGCGACACGGGCGAGATCGTCATCCATACCGCGGGACGAGAGCACTTCTGCGGGCTGTTCCTCGGCTATTATCAGGACAAGGAGCGCACTGAGGCCGTCTGGCACGACGGACTCTACCACACCGGCGACCTCGCGTGGCGCGATGAGGACGGCTTCTACTGGTACGTAGGCCGCGCGGACGACGTCATCAAGTCCTCCGGCTACCGCATCGGGCCGTTCGAGATCGAAAACGTCATCATGGAGCTGCCGTATGTGTTCGAGTGCGGCGTGTCCGCTGCGCCGGACGAGGTGCGCGGGCAGGTCGTCAAGGCCAGCATCGTGCTCGTCAAGGGCACCGAGGGCACGGAGGAGCTGAAGAAGGAAATCCAGAACTACGTCAAGCAGCATACCGCGCCGTATAAGTATCCGAGAATTGTGGAGTTCAAAGAAGAGCTCCCGAAGACCATCAGCGGCAAGATCATCCGAAGCAAGCTCTGATGACCGGGATCTTTCGACGATGCGGCGATTGAACCGGACCGGCATACGCTCAATATGTGTTCTCTTGGTTACGCTGGTTTGCCCCCATATGCAGCTCCGGCAGACAGGGATGATGACAACAGAAAACCACCGAAAATTTTTCTTGACAATTGCATACTTTTTCGTTATGATTCTTGACAACAATAAAGGCTACGACGGAGAGGGTTCCGCGCAAGTCCTGTTTCAGAGAGCCGGTGGATGGTGTGAACCGGTAACAGACGCGCAGAATTTGTAGCTCCCGAGCCGGAGAGAAGAACGCCCGTAATGGCAAGTAGACCTCTCCCGCGTCAGCTGCGTCAGTGCTTAGACTTTGCTGGAAGTCGATGAGTGGTATCTGCCGTGAGGCAGGTGCAATTTGAGTGGTACCGCGGGTATGCTGTATGCAGCCCGTCTCAAAGAATCATTTCTTTGAGACGGGCTTTTTGCATCCACGGAGGTAACACCATGAAAAAAACACTCACAGGGCTGGACTTCAAAATTCAGGAAATGGCGGGACGCATCCGAGAGCTGCGCGAGATCTCCGGCTTTTCGGCGCAGACGATGGCGCTGAAAACAGGCACGAGCGAAGAAGAATATCTTCGCTGTGAGGCCGGGCAGAGCGACCTCAACTTCGCTTTTCTCTACCGCTGCGCGCTGGTTTTTGGCGTTGACGTTACAGATCTCATCGAGGGCAGCAGCCCAAAGCTTCGATCCTATACGCTGACACGCGCGGGTAATGGACAGAAGATCGAGCAGGCCCATGAGATGATCTATTACAACATGGCCTCCGGCTTTCAGAACCGCATTGCAGACCCGCTGTTCGTTGAAAACAAATACTCTGATGAAGCATTCTATTCGGACATTGAGCTGACCAGCCACGTCGGGCAGGAATGTGATCTTGTCATTCGCGGCAGTATGAAAGTTCAGGTCGGCGGACATACCGAGCTTCTGCATGAAGGCGACTGCATCTACTATGACAGCTCCATTCCGCACGGCATGGTTGCTGCGGACGGTCAGGATTGCCTGTTCTATGCGATCGTGCTCCGCCCACAGGAGCCGAGCCTCCCGGAGGCCGGCGGCGACCGCGCTGCCATGATCGAGACGGCGCAGAGTCCGGATCCGGAGGCGCGCATTTACACCCGCTTCGTCGATGCGCCCGAGGATGCAAACGGGAAACTGCAGTCCATCGCCTTCAAAAATGAGCAATCCTTCAATTTCGCATTTGACATTGTGGATGCGCTGGGCCGTGAAAAGCCTGAAAAGCTCGCCATGCTGCATGTGGCTCCGGATGGAACGGAGCGGCGGTTCACATTCAAGGACATGAAAGATGCTTCCAGCCAGGCCGCCAATTACTTTACCTCGCTCGGCATCCGACGCGGCGACCGCGTGATGCTCGTGCTCAAGCGGCATTACCAGTTCTGGTTTGCCATTCTGGGTCTGCATAAGATCGGCGCCATTGCGATTCCGGCTACCAATCAGCTTGTGGAGCATGATTTCTCTTACCGCTTCCAGGCAGCGGGCGTCAGTGCAGTTCTCTGCACGGCAGACGGCGATACTGCGTACCATGTCGACATTGCAGAGGCCGACACCGGGATGAAGTTGACAAAGATCATGGTTGGCGGCAGTCGGGACGGCTGGCACGATTTCAATGCGGAATACGGCCTGTTTTCCCGCCGCTATACGCGCAGGGACGACGCGCCCTGCGGCGACGAGCCAATGCTCATGTTCTTTACCTCCGGTACGTCCGGATACCCGAAAATTGCAGCACACAACTATAAATATCCGCTTGGACATTTTATCACTGCAAAATACTGGCATCAGGTCAACCCGGACGGGCTGCACCTGACCATCTCCGACACCGGCTGGGCCAAGAGCCTCTGGGGAAAGCTCTACGGTCAGTGGCTGTGTGAGGCGGCTGTGTTTGTTTATGATTTCGACCGCTTTGATGCAGAAAAAATTCTGCCGATGTTTGCGAAGTATCAGATCACGACATTCTGTGCGCCGCCCACGATGTACCGCATGCTGATCAAGCAGGACCTGTCCCGATTTGATCTTTCTTCTATTCAGCATGCGTCTATCGCTGGTGAAGCGCTCAATCCTGAGGTCTTCCGCCAATTTGAAAAGGCGACTGGCATGCGCATCATGGAGGGCTTTGGGCAGTCTGAATCGACGCTCATCATCGGCAATCTGGCTGGCGACAGCCATAAGATCGGCTCTATGGGCAAGCCTGTCCCACTCTACGATGTGCATCTGCTGGACAGCAGCGGGCATGAAGCGGAGGCCGGCGACACGGGGGAGATCTGCATCAACATTCAAAACGGCATTCCCTGCGGACTTGCCTACGAATACTACAACAGCCCGGAGGTCACGGCAAAAACGTGGCACGATGGCTTCTACCACACGGGCGACCTCGCCTGGCGTGACGAGGACGGCTTCTACTGGTATGTCGGCCGTGCGGATGACGTCATTAAATCGTCTGGCTACCGCATTGGACCGTTTGAAATCGAAAATGTCATCATGGAGCTGCCGTATGTGCTCGAATGCGGGGTGTCTGCCGCCCCGGATGAGATCCGCGGGCAGGTCGTCAAGGCCAGCATCGTACTGGTCAAGGGCACCGAGGGCACGGACGCGCTGAAAAAAGAAATTCAGACCTATGTCAAGACGCATACTGCGCCGTACAAATATCCCCGTATTGTGGAATTCCGCGAAGCGCTTCCAAAGACCACCAGCGGAAAAATCATCAGAAGCAAGCTCTGAAGGAGGAGTCGGCCATGACACACAAACGCCTAACGCTTTTTGCCGGACATTACGGCAGTGGAAAGACGAATATCGCGCTGAATTATGCGCGGTGGCTCCGGCGAAAAGGGGAAGCCGTGACTGTGGCCGATCTTGACATTGTAAATCCCTATTTCCGGACGAAGGATTCAGAAGAAGATCTGAAAAAAGAGGGGATTGGACTGATCGTCTCACCGTTTGCAAATTCAAATCTCGATGTTCCGGCCATGCCGAAGGAGACCTACGCGCTGATTGCGGAGCGGGGAGAATGCGGCGTGCTGGACATCGGCGGAGACGACCGCGGAGCGCTGGCACTGGGGCGCTATGTTCCGGAGATCCGGGCGGAGGGTGATTATGAGATGCTGTTCGTCATCAACCGGGCCCGGCCGCTGACAAGGACGGTAGCGGATACGATCCTTGTGCTGCGGGAAATCGAGGCCGCCTGTGGGCTGCCGTTCACGGCAGTCGTCAACAATACGAATCTCGGGCAGGCGACGGCGGCGGCGGATGTGCTGTCAAGCATGCCCTATGCGGAGGCGGTCGCCGCGCGGGCAGGGCTGCCGCTCAAGATGACCTGCTGCGCTGCACGGCTCTGCGACGCGCTGCGCGGGAGCATTCCAAACCTGTTCCCGATGGAGATCCAGAAGCTATATTACCAATTACGATAAATGGAGGCACAAGATGGCAAAACTGTTATTTCAGGAAGAACTCTGCAAGGGCTGCGGCCTGTGTGTGAACGCCTGTCCGAAGGGGTTGCTGGCGCTGTCGAAGACGCGGCTGAATCAAAAGGGACATGCGCCCGTGGAGCTGACGGAGCCGGACAAGTGCGTCGGCTGTGCGTTCTGCGCGACGATGTGTCCCGACTGTGTCATTACGGTAGAAAAGTAAGGAGGGCAGGAAGATGCAGGAAAAAGTATTGATGAAGGGCAACGAGGCCATCGCGGAGGCCGCGATCCTCGCCGGGTGCCGCCACTATCTGGGCTATCCCATCACGCCGCAGACCGAGGTCGCGGCCTATATGGCGAAGAAAATGCCGAAGATCGGCGGGACGTTTTTTGAGGCCGAGAGCGAGATCGCGGCCATCAACATGGTTTACGGCGTGGCCGCGACGGGCAAGCGGGCGATGACCTCGTCCTCCAGCCCCGGTATCGCGCTCAAGTGCGAGGGCATTTCGTACCTGGCGGGCGCAGATCTGCCCGCAGTCATTGTCAATGTGCAGCGCGGCGGGCCCGGCCTCGGCGGCATTCAGCCATCGCAGTCCGACTACTTCCTCGCGACGCGCGGACCCGGCCACGGCGACTTCCATGTGCTGGTACTGGCTCCGGCGTCGGTTCAGGAGATGGCCGACCTGACCGGAAAGGCGTTTGACCTTGCGGAAAAATACCGGATGCCGGCAATGCTGCTGGCTGACGGCACGATGGGTCAGATGATGGAGCCCGTTCAGCTGCCGGAGGCGCGTGACCCGGACACAACTGAAAAGGATTGGGCCGTCACTGGAACGAAGTGCCAGCGGAAGCATCACGTTGTCAACTCTCTCTACCTCAGCCCGGCGGAGCTCGAGCGGCTGAACATCGAGCGCTTCGAGCGATACGCCGAGATCGAGAAGAATGAGTGCATGTGGGAAGCGTTCATGATGGAGGACGCCGAGGTCTGCATCGTGTCCTGCGGTATTACCGCGCGTGTGTCGCGCAACGCGATCGTCGAAGCGCGCAAGCAGGGCATCAAGGCCGGCATGATCCGGCCGATCACGCTCTGGCCGTTCCCGAAGGCACCGCTGCGCAAGGCCGCTGATCAGGTGAAGCGTTTCGTTTGCGTGGAACTCAACATGGGCCAGATGCGCGAGGATGTGCAGCTGGCGGTAGCGTGCAAAAAGCCGGTCGACCTTTGCTTCCGCGTGGGCGGCATGATCCCGTCGCCGGATGAGGTGCTGGACGCGATCCGTAAGGCAAACGAAGGAGGGAACGACTGATGGCTGTTGTATTTGAAAAACCGAAGGCGCTGACCGACGCCGTATTCCACTACTGCCCCGGCTGCACGCATGGCATCATCCATCGGCTCGTCGCCGAGGCGATCGACACGCTCGGCATCGAGGGCCGGACGATCGGCATTGCGCCGGTCGGCTGTTCCGTACTGGCCTATGACTACTTTACCTGTGACATGGTCGAGGCGTCGCATGGACGTGCGCCCGCAGTCGCGACGGGTGTAAAGCGGTCGCTGCCGGACAACATCGTCTTCACCTATCAGGGCGACGGCGACCTCGCGTCCATCGGCCTCTGCGAGACCGTCTCCGCCGCGGCGCGCGGCGAAAATATCACGGTCATCTTTGTCAACAACGCGATTTATGGCATGACGGGCGGCCAGATGGCCCCGACCTCTCTGCCCGGCCAGATCACACAGACGTCGCCCTATGGACGCGACGTCAACACCTGCGGCTGGCCGATCCGGATCTGCGAGATGCTCGCGACGCTGGAGGCCCCGGCGTATCTCGAGCGCGTGACCGTGAACAATGTGAAAAACGTGAAAAACGCAAAAAAAGCGATTGAAAAGGCGTTCCGTTATCAGGTGGAGGGCAAGGGCTTCTCACTGATCGAGGTGCTGTCGGCCTGTCCGACGAACTGGGGCCTGACGCCGCAGAAGGCGCTGGAGTGGATCGACGAGAAGATGATCCCGTACTATCCGCTGGGTGTCTACCGAGACAAGGAGGGCTGAGAGATGGCAGATCATCAAATCGTGATTGCGGGCTTCGGCGGACAGGGATTGCTGTTCTCCGGAAAGGTTCTGGCCTACGCGGGTCTCATCGAGGGGCGGGAGCTCAGCTGGCTGCCGTCCTATGGCCCGGAGATGCGCGGCGGCACGGCGAACTGCAACGTCATTCTGTCGGACGCCCCGGTCGGCTCGCCGATCGTAAACACGCCGAACGTGCTCATGGTTATGAACAACCCTTCGCTCGATAAATATGAAAACGCCGTGCAGCCGGGCGGGAAAATTTTCCTCGACTCCACGCTCATCGCCCGCAAGGTTACGCGCACGGATGTGGAGGCTTATTACGTCCCGGCCACGAAGATGGCAATGGACATGGGAATGCCGACGCTTGCCAACATGATCCTGCTCGGCGCGCTGATCGCGAAGACCGGGTGTGTCCGGGAGGAGAGCCTCGCGGACGCGCTGCACAAGGTCATCCCGGCGCGCAAGGCCGACCTTTTCGACCTCAACATGCAGGCGCTTCAGGCTGGGAAGGAGTTCGCCGGATGAAGACCGCCTGCATCCAGATGGACATGCTCTTCGCGCAGCCGGAGGAAAACTTCGCGAAAGCGAAGCGGCTTATCCGCGAAGCGATGGCGAGCGGACCGGACGTGGTTGTCCTGCCGGAAACATGGAACACCGGGTTTTTCCCGAAAGAGCGTCTTTCCGAGCTGGCCGAGCGGGACTGCGCGCGGGTGAAACGCGAACTCGGCGGGCTGGCTGCGGAGCTTGGCGTGAATCTTGTGGCGGGCAGCGTCGCGAATGTGCGCGGCGGAAAGGTCTATAACACGGCGTGCGTCTTTGACCGCGCGGGGAACTGCGTCGCAGAGTATGATAAGACGCACCTGTTTACGCCGATGGGCGAGCATACGTATTTCACGCCCGGCGATCATCTCTGCCGCTTCCGGCTCGACGGACACGACTGCGGCCTTGTAATCTGCTATGACATCCGCTTCCCGGAGCTGACGCGGACACTCGCCGTGCAGGGGATGGACATGCTCTTCGTCGTGAGCCAGTGGCCAGCGGCGCGCATCGGACATCTGCGGGCGCTGACGGTCGCGCGGGCGATTGAGAATCAGGCGTTCGTCATCTGCTGCAATTCCTGCGGCGACGCGGGCGACACGCATTACGGCGGCGCGTCCGCAATCATTGATCCGTGGGGGGAGCTGCTCGCCGCCGGCGGGCAGGACGAGCAGATTTTGGCCGCGGATTGTGAACTGGAGATGCTGGATGGAATCCGGAGCTCCATCAATGTCTTTCGCGACCGGAGGGCGGAGCTCTATCGGGTCTGATCGATGCTCCGCCCCTACAAACAGCTTTTATATGTACTATGAACATCAGGAGGAATGAAAAATGGAATACAACTTCCCTGTGATAAGGACTACGCACCCCAAGCCCCGTCCTGCCGACGAGACGAAGCTGGGCTTTGCGAAATACTTCACCGACCACATGTTCGTCATGGACTATGACGAAGGACAGGGCTGGCACGACGGGCGCGTTGTGCCGCACGAGCCGTTCCTCATCGAGCCGGCGTCCTGCGTGCTGCACTACGCACAGATGATGTTTGAGGGCATGAAGGCCTACCGCACGCCGGACGGCGGCGTCCAGATTTTCCGGCCGGACATGAACATCAAGCGTATGGCCCGCACGAATGAGCGCATGTGCATCCCGGAGCTGCCGGGAGACCTGTTCCTCGCGGCGGTCAAGGCTGTGATTGAGGCGGATCGCGACTGGATTCCCTCCGCGCCGGGCACTGCGATGTATATCCGGCCGTTCATCTTCGGCGATGAGGTCTCGTTCTCGGTTCTGCCGGCCAAGCACTACAAATTTATGATCATCCTCAGCCCGACGGGCTCCTACTACGCGGCAAACGACGGCGGCCTGGCCACGACGCGCATCTATGTGCAGGACAAATACATCCGCGCGGCGCACGGTGGCACGGGCTATGCCAAGGTTGGCGGCAACTACGGCGGCGGCATGCGCGCCAGTCAGGACGCGATGAAATATAACTGCAAGGATGTGCTGTGGCTCGACGCGGCGGAGCATAAGTATGTCGAGGAGATCGGCACGTCGAACGCCTTCTTCCGCATCGCGGACGAAGTTATCACCGCGCCGCTCGATTCCGGCACGATCCTGCCCGGCATCACGCGCGATTCTGTCATCCAGCTGCTGAAAAAGTGGGGCGTGAAGGTCTCGGAGCGGAAGCTCTCGATCGACGAGGTCGTTGCCGCGTCGAAGAACGGCAGCCTGCAGGAGATCTTCGCCAGCGGCACCGCAGCGGTCATCTCGCCGATCGGCTGGCTAAATGTGATGGGCACGGATGTTCAGGTCGCGGATGGGACGGTCGGTCCTGTGGCGCAGAAGCTCTATGATACACTCTACGGCATGCAAACCGGGACGGTTGCCGATGATATGGGCTGGACGTATCGGCTCCTGTAAGCGCTTTTCTCGACAAGTCCTGCAGAATACGTTACAATATCCCCAAGGAATTCAGACGAAAGGACGGTGCGCAGCATGAATATCGGTATGGTTATGATGATGTGCAAGACCGTCTTTGGTTTGTTCTGAGAGCTGCTCGAACAAATTTCCAAAGGCGGTCATGGGTGCGTTGTCCATGACCGCCTTTCTTTGTCTGACTGTGAAAAAATGAGGAGGAACCCCGATACCGATCAAAATACCGAACGGATTGCCGGCGAAAACATCTCCGTGAAGGAGGAGACGCGCACCGTGACACAGGACATCCGACCGCTGCAGATTCTGGTTTTGAACCCTGATGCCGGCGAAGATCGAAACGAAGACGCACGTCTATTCCACGTTTCACATCTGCTGGGGCGCACAGGCGGGACTCTATTATCATGATGGTATTCACAAGCACGACCTGTAGGAAAAGCTCTTCGGCGTGTTCCCGTACATGGTGGCACGTCGGAGTTCGATGTTCATGCGCGGCTTTGACGACACGTTGCTTTCTCGGCGACGATACCGCTCAATGATGGCAGTCTCGAAAGGTACGCCCTTGAACCGGGGTACGTGTAGCGTGACATCGCCGGAGGTCGTGGTGAGGTTGCGGTCATAGTGACCGCTGCGGTACCCTCCTCATTTTAACCCAGCGCCACGTCCAGCACCATCATCACGCTGAAGCCCACGGCAAAGAACACCGTACCGAGATTGGAATGCGCGCCCTGCGATAGTTCGGGGATCAGCTCTTCCACGACTACATAGAGCATCGCGCCAGCGGCGAAGCTCAGAAGATACGGCAACGCGGGAATGATGAACTGCGCGGCAAGGATCGTCAGCACCGCGCCGGCCGGCTCCACGATGCCGGAGAGCACCCCGCCGAGAAACGCGCGGCCTTTTTTCTGCCCCTCCGCGCGAAGCGGCATGGAGATGATCGCGCCCTCCGGGAAGTTCTGAATGGCGATGCCGATGGACAGGGTCAGCGCGCTCGCCGCCGTGATCTGTGTGCCGCCGGCAAGGAAGCCCACGTACATCACGCCGACGGCCATGCCCTCCGGAATATTGTGCAGCGTGACGGCCAGCACCATCATGGTCGTGCGGGCAAGCCTGCTTTTGGGGCCTTCGGCCTGTTCGCTGCCGACGTGCAGGTGGGGGATCAGATGGTCGAGCGCAAGCAGGAACAGCACGCCGAGCCAGAAGCCTGCAAACGCCGGGAAGAACGCGAGCTTTCCCAATGCTGCCGACTGCTCGATGGCCGGGATGAGAAGGCTCCAGATCGACGCGGCTACCATCACGCCTGCAGCAAAGCCCGCAAGCGAACGCTGGACCAGATCGCCGAGCGATTTTTTCATAAAGAACACACAGGCCGCACCGGCCGTCGTGCCGAGAAACGGGATCAGAATCCCGAGAACTGTCTGCATATGTCTGCCTCCGGGGGCTATTTGTTCCTTCTGTAGCCCGCCTCATCGCGGTATTCGGGGTGATTTTTCAGATACGGGTCCTTGTCGCCGCAGATGGTGTAGTCGCATTTGCAGCCGTTCGCGCAGGTGGTGGTGCGCACCAGCCTTGCGTGGATCAGCTCCATGGATGCAAAATCCACGTTGCAAAGAGCGGGCATGATGTCCGTGAGTCCGTGCTTGATGGCGAACTCCGCCGCCGGGCAGGCCGTGAATTCATAATAGATCGGCTTGTCCGGGTCGAAGGGCGCGACGTCCATTTCATAGTCGTGCCACTGGTCGCAGAGGGACTTCGCCCGCGTAAACGCCTTATACATGAGCTTCCTGAAAAACGGCTTGTTGCAGTCCACAAATTTCAGCTTGCGGAAGGAGGGGAGAATCAGATTTTCCTCCATCTCCTCGATCTCCCGGAACGACGTGACGGCTTTGCAGGCCGCATAATAGCTCAGAATGGCAATGCAGTCATAGGTGCCGCCTGCGCCGTTGTGGAAATTCTTTTTGCCGCCGAGGTCGGTGCGCCAGTCGGAAAGGAACTCCACATACTGCCGCTGCACCTTCTCCCACACCGCCTCCCGTTCTGCTTCTGGGTAGTGCAGCGCGATCTTTGCGAGAATTTCCTTTTTGCACGGCCTGGAATACAGCACGTGGCAGGTGCGGTCAAATTGTAATTCGCTGTCTTTCATCGTGTTTTCTCCCTTATTGCTTCAGAATCTCCGCGATTTTCGCGAAATCCTCCTTTGCTTCCCGGAAAACCGGCAGCATACAGTAGCAGTGCACCATTTTGGGGCGGGCAAACGCCGTATAGGGGACGTTCACGCGTTTGCACGCCGCTTCAAAATCGGGCAGCGCGCCGCCGGAGGAAAAGCCGCACGTGCTGACGTTCCCGCCGCCGTACAGCGCGATCATCCTCCGGCAGCCCAAACGCCTTTTTCGCGCCGGAGAGTCTGTTTTTATGCTTCGAGCGCGGACAGGACATCGTCCCAGGCATCCGGGAAGGTGCAGTACTCGATCAGCGTCAGCGCGCCGGTCGGGTCTTCGCCGGACGAGAGCGCGGCTTCGAACGCAGACTGGTCTTCCAGACGGTAGATCGCGCCCGCACCGCTTTCATCGTACAGCGCCGCAACGCCGCTGGATTCGAATGCCAGCCAGATCACGGGTTCTCCCTGCGTCCCGCCCGGCTCCGGGTCCATGATGTTGAACGCGGTCACGAGCCGTTTCGCCCGTTTTTCCGTCAGGACTTGTATTTCCCAGCCGCTTTCCGTGCGCGTATAGGCCGTGACCGTCCCGCCGGAGAGCGTGTCGTAGGGGGTGAAGGTGTACGGGTCGGTGGGAGCGGGTTCGTCCTCATCCAAGAAGTGCTCGGCATTCAGACCGCCGAAGCTGATGTGTGAGACTTCACCCGCTTCGACGCGGATCAGCATGAACAGGTCGCCGGACGTGAGCTCGTACAAGTCATACGGAATCTCCTGATCGTTCTCGATCATTGTTTCATGCGTCCACACGGCGTCCGGATACGCAGCCTCGACGGCCTCCTGCGGGCTGCCAATGCCGATGCCGGTATCCAGCGTCCAATCGCAGGGGCTTTGCGTCCAGACCTCGCTCAGCACCGAGCCGCTGCCATCGCGCATGCCGGTGTTCGTGAATCGCAGACGCAGATCATACTGCACATCCGCGCTGCCGGAGGTATTATAGAACCAGCAGACTTCCCACACGCCGTCCTCGCGCTGGATCTCTCCCGTGTTGCTGACGCTGTCCGGCTCGCCGAGCATGGCCTGCACGTCCTCACGCTTCATCCCCAGCCGCAGCCCGCCGATCTCCGTGCTGAGAATGCGTGCCGCGATCGGGTTGCTGTCTTCCCAGCCGCCGCTGGCCTCCGGTTCGCGCGGACTCTCGGTCGCCCCGACGGCGCTGTCTGTTTCCGCAGGCGCTTCCGCGGCGGGCGTTTCCGCCGCACTGGTGTCCGCGGTGGAGGCCGATTTGGTGCTGTTCGCGCTGCGCACGGCCAGCGGGATGGAGATGGCCAGCACCGCGCAGGCGGCCAGCGCCGCGATGGGCAGCCAGCGCTTTTTCCGCCGGATATCGGCGGCTTCCTCGATCATGGTGTCGCTCAAATCCCCGATGCAGCGGAACAGATCCTGTGTCGTCATACCGCGATCCCCTCCTTCAAAAGCGCGTCGCGCAGTCCCGCGCGCAGACGGAACAGCCGGGATTTGACCGTGTTTTCCGTCAGCCCGAACAGGCCCGACAAGCGCCGGACAGAGTCGCCGTAGTAATACCGGCGGACGAACA
>ERZ791695.695-NODE-695-length-15763-cov-2.6461_pt1 | contig 15763 bp, 7 predicted proteins | sample MGYA00509956_ERZ791695 | MGnify/ENA primary metagenome ERZ791695 (study PRJEB30046, sample SAMN00715234) | human gut metagenome | study: EMG produced TPA metagenomics assembly of the A metagenome-wide association study of gut microbiota in type 2...
AGAAATTCCAGAACCAGAAATGAATATTCCTCAAATAAAAACAGTTGAAACATCAACAAATTTACATGATGAAAGAATAACTTTAACATGGGATCCACAGCCTAATGTAACTGCATATGAAGTTACATATCAAAAGCTTGATTCAAATGGGAATGTTAAGAGTACTAAAAAACTTCAAACAAATAAAACAAGTTTAAATATATTAGATAAAGACATTAAGCCTTATGATATATATAGAGTTAGTATTCAATCATTAAATGGAGAATGGAGTAGTGGATACGAAGGTGAAAGCGAAAATCCATCAGCTTTTGATGGAAAACCTGACAATGTAGATGAAAATTACAACATAATCCAAAGTTATTATGATAGATATAAGGGAACAGTATCAGAAATACAAGTTGTTCCAATACAATCACCAGAACCACCAAGAAACTTAACAACAGTTCAAGGATATAAATCATTTACTGTAAGCTGGGAAGAGCATTCTCAAGCTAGAGAGTTTGATATTTACTATAGAAAAGTAGGAGATACAGATAAAAGCTGGATAAAGGCTAACGATAATAATAAAAAGGTAACTGAAGATAGCTCTGATGTAACTAATCCAGATAAGAGTAAATTAGTAAAAAGTCATAGTTATACAATAAATAATCTTGAAGATAATGCAACTTATGAAGTAAGAGTAACTGCCACTAATCACTTAGGAACTAGTAAGATGTCTAGTACATATATAGCTAGTACAACATCAGTAAATCCACCAGTGATGTCAGAGTACAAGCTTATTAATAGACCTACAGATGAAAATGAAATAGGTACAACTCATATTATTGATGTACGTAATAAGTTAGATGCTGATGGATGGGCAACTAACGATTCAGCTTTAAAATATGACTCAGAATATGCATTAGTAGATGGAGATTTTACGACTTCATGGAAGGTTAATGACTGGGATACAGGAGCTAGCTATGGATCTAATAGAGGTTCAGAAATTACATTTGATGATAGTTATACAATAGGATCAATAGCTTTTGCAGAGACATTAGAGCAAGGATATAATATGTCTTTATATAAAGTTAAGGTTACTTACTGGGATGAGGAAGGAAATCAAAATGTAGTTTACCCAACATCATTCCAATCAAAAGTTTCTAATGGACATAAATATTACAAGCTATCAGAACCAATAACTGCAAAGAAGATTAAGGTAGATACATCAGGATATGGTGGAAGTGTACAAACAATGTCTGAAATTAGATTCTATGAATATGATAGTTTGGCTGATGATATAAAAGCTTTATATACTGATGATTTAAGACTTGTTCTTAAAGATGATGTAACTCAAGATACTTTAGATGAGTTATCTAATAGATTAAATACACCGGATTCTATAAGCAATGAATATCATCCAGATAAGTCTGTTTTAGAAGCAGAATTAGAGGTAGCACAGAAATTATTTGATGATAAACAAGTATCAGAAAAAATAACTAAGTTAGATGCAAGTATTAGAAGTGGTGGTACTGGTCCATCTTTAGGAATGCAAAATGATTGGCAATCATTAGGAAGTGTTGCAAGACCAAGTGTTGATGAAGATGGTACATCAAAACAAATTGTTGTATATATGGGATCAAGTGATCCAAATACAAGAGTTCAAATAACATTCCTTCAAAACTATGGTCTTCCAGGTTCATATCAAGGAGGAACTGTTACTATAAAACCAGGTAGAACTGAAATTACTATTCCATCAATTATATCTGCTGATGTAGAAAAGGGTGGCCAAGTAATGGCAAGGGTGACATCTGGTAGCACTAGTGGAGATATACAAATACGTTTAAGTGGAGTTACAGATATTCCACATTTAGATGTTAATAATTTAATAAATGATGAATCTAAAGAAAATGAAGTTAAAGATAGAATAAGAATATATATATCAGAGTTAAAAGCATATATGACAGATATTAAGTGTCTTTATCCAACAGAGGTTAGTGATACAGATAAGGAAAATAATATATATCTTTATGATGAAAAAACATCACCTTTAAATACTACTGATATTGAAGGAGATAGATTTACTTTAACTTTACCAGCATCAGAGATATTAAAAGGTGTTGAAGAAGGTTTAGTTGGTAATGAAGAAGCTCAAGTAGAAAGAGTTTATAATGCACTTTTAGCTTGGGAGCAAGAAGTTCAAGTTGGATTTGCTAAGAAGGGTGTATTTGAATCAGTTCAAGACTTTAATAATAATGGAGAAATAGATACAGAAGATACAGCATATTTCAATAAACACAAGGCACCAGCAACTAGATTAAATATTAAATATCAAAGAATGATGATGGGTGCTGCAGCATATGCATCAGGACATCATATAGGTGTTGGTTTTGAAAGCTCTAATTATATTCAAGGTGTTCCTTATAAATTTGATTCAGAAGGAAATGTAACAAATTCAAATGAAGCTCACCTTTATGGTGCTTTAATAGGGCATGAAATGGGACATGTTATGGATATTGGAGATAGATTATATCCAGAAACAAGTAACAACTTAATGGTAGCTATTACTTCAACTATGCTTGATGAAGATAGTCCATATGCATCATCAATGAGTGCTTTATATGAGAAGGTTACTTCAAACACTTTAGGTTTATCTACGAATAGAAGTGTAGTATTAAATATGTTATGGCAACCTTATTTAGCATATGAAGATAACAGCACTTATAAGATGTTACTTAACGGTTTTGATGGTAACTTAGATGATGATTCTTATTTTGCTAAATTAAATAGAGCATATAGAGAAATGACAGCAGAGGAAAAAGCTAATGGTGATAGAGATCAATGGTTAATTAGAATGAGCTCTAAGGTTGTAGGAAAGGACTTAACTGATTTCTATGAAGCGCATGGAATAGTAGCTAATGCTACAACATTAGAATATGTATCTCAATTCCCTAAGGAAACTAAAAAGATTCAATATATAAATGATGAAGCTAGAAGAAGAAGAATGGCAGGAACTGCAGATATGGAAGCAGGAACTACTTTATCAGCTGAATTTGGAACAGATTCTAAAGGTAATACAATTACAGATGGTTCTTATGTTAATGATAAAAAGGTTTCAATTAATTTATCTGTAGATAAGAGCAATGATAATATTTTAGGATATGAAATTTACAGAAATGGTGAACCTTGTGGATTTATTGTAAGAAATAAAGATGGGGAAGAAACTGTTTATACTGATGTGGTTGATAATATTAATAATAGAGTAGTTGAATATTCAGCTATTGCATATGACTATAACTTAAATCCAACTAATGAAGTTGAGATAGGAACTGTTAAAATACGTCATGAAGGTGGATTAGCAAAATCTAGTACTTTATTAACTACTAATACTATAAGTGTACATGAAGAAAATAATGATATTCACTCTTGTGAAGGTAATGAAGATTTAACACTTGCTTTAGATGATGATAATACTACTGCTTATGAAGGTAGAATGTTAAGTAAATCAGAATATAATAGTTCAGTTCATGGTACTGAAATGAATCCAAATAATGATCCATATTTAATATTAGATACTACAGAAATGCAAACTTTAGTTGGTATTAAGTATACAGCACCTTTAGAAACAACTGGATTTATATTTAAGAAAGAATCTATAGTTAGTAGTGCCCTTAATAAGTATAAGATAGAAGTAAGTAAGGATGGAGTTAATTGGACAACTGCTAAGGAAGGAACTTTAAGTTTAACAGCAGAAAATCCTACAGCAACTATTTACTTTGATAAAGAAGGAGTTACTGGTGGAAATCAATTAAATTCATATAATGCAAGATATGTTAAGATAACTGCCTTAGGAACAAAGAATATATCTGCTGCAGAACTTGAATTAATAACACCTCCAGGAGACAATATTGAAATTGGTGTTGCTGATGATAATATCAACTATAAAAATGGTATTGGAATATTGAAAGAAGATTATGTATATCAGGTTGATAATACTGAAACTGAAGAGAATGAAGAGAAATCAATTCCAGCAGGCTCAATAATTATAACTGGTGAATATAGAGGAAATCCTGCATTTAATGTACCTTTAGTGCTTAATCAAAATGAAGAGCATATTGCAGATAAATATGATGGAATACTTTTAGCAGAAGTACCTGATAATGGTAACTTAGAAGAAATAGCTGAAGGAAATTGGATTTATTGGGTTGAGCCAGAATATGTAGCAGAATTTATGGAAAATAATACTGAAATATTTGCTGAGTTATACAGAACAGATAGCGCTGATGCATTAGAAGGTGGACAAAGACTTGTAAGTGATACATTTAGAATTACAGTACCAGATGAGTTACCAGAAATAAGCTTAACATCTGGAAAAACTAGAAGCCTAACTTCTAACAATATTAAAGCAATTGAAATTAAAGAATCTACAATTAACAAAATTACAGAAGGTAGATAATAAGAAATAATGCGACGTAAGGAGGATTGTTATGCAAAAGGAGATTTACCAAAAGAGATCTGAGAGAAGAAACGCTAAGAAAAAAATAAACAAGAAAATTATACCTTTAGTAATTATATTTACACTTTTTATAAGTGTATTTGCATATTCAAAAAATAGTTCTGCAGATAATAATAAAGTTAGTAACCCTTCTGTAGAGTTAAATGTTGAGAAGATAAGCAGAGATAAAGTAAAAATAGCATTAAGTAATTTTATGCCAGTAATAAAATCATTACAAATAAACTTAGAAATTGATGGGAATGTTAAGTTTGAAGAGGATAGCATTAATTGGCTTGTAAGTTCTGATTCAAATGATGTAAAAACTCATGTAAAAATGAGTAGTGATAAAAAAGGTATGGAAATTTTTATTGTTTCCAATGATGCTTTAAATAAAGTTGGTGGAACATTAGATATATGTGAAATAGAAGTTTCTAAAATTTCAAATGGAAGTTCAGCGTACTCTATTGATGCTAGTGTGAATAGTGATGGAATTTCTTATAGTTATGTAGTAAATGACACAAATAAACAAGTTAGTGGTATTGATATGGCTAATTTAAGTGATGATAAATTAACTATAAATTCATTACCGGTAATTAGTTTAAAGAATTCATCTTCAATAGTTGATGGAAAGATTGTTATATCTAAGGGTGATACTTTTGATGCAAAAAGTTATATTGAAGTTACTGACGAAGAAGATGGAGTAATTTCTACTGACAATGTTACTGTTGAAGGAAAAGTTAATACTAAAATAGTTGGATCTTATGCTATTACATATAGTGTAGCAGATACAGAAGGAGATATTTCTTCATTAGAAACAACAGTAATTGTTGAAGATATAGCAGAAGATAATGCAACTAATCCAGTAATAACTGTTAATAATAGTGATAGTGGTAAATTAACTATTTCTGCTGGAGATAATGTTGACTTAAATGAGTATATAACTGCAGTTGATTATTTAGGAAGACCTATTACTGTTGAAATAACAGGAGATTATGATTTAACTACTTCAGGAACTTATATTATAACTGCTATAGCCACAGATAGATTTGGGAATGTAAGTGAAAAAGAAATTACTTTAGTTGTTGAAAAATCAGATGATTCAAGTGATTCAGATGGAGTATTAAAAGCATATAAATTTAAAGCTACTATAACAAATAGTGAAGGAAAAGTAGTTGCAGGTGAGAAGTTCAATTTATATAAAATTGAAGTTAAGAAGAGATGGTTTAGAGCTGATTCTGAAAATCTTATATATATTTCTACTTTAGAAAGTAATGAAGAGGGAGAAATTTATGAAGAGTTAGAAGAGGCAGGAAAGTATGTATTAAAGCAAGTTAATTCAGCAACTGGCAATGAAGTAACAGGTTCTGAAGTTACTATTGAATTGACAGAAGATAATAAAGGAAATGTTATTACAATACCAGATATAGTAATAAATGATGCTACATCAGGAGATAGCGGAAGTAATGGCAATAATGGAAGTAATGATGATAACGGAAATAATGGAGATTCAGGAACAGATGACTCAGGTTCTGGAGATATAGGAACTGGTGATTCAGATTCTGGAAACTCAGGAGATAATGGAAATACTGATAATTCACATAAACCAGAAGTACCAGTAAATCCGGAAAATCCTGATTCATCAGATAATAGTAATAATGGTGTTACTAATGATGATAAGATAACTGAAGAAAATAAAAATGATTTACCAAAGACAGGACAAGGTATATTCTATGGAGTAACCATAGCTGTAGCAGTTATAGTTATTGGAAGTGGAGTATATTTAGTAACAAAAAAGAAAAAGTAATATAATATAGTTTTCTCATAGGAGATAGAATACTTTCTTTTCCTATGAGAAAACTTTTTTTATTAATGAAGAGGTATAAAAACTATATTATGAAAATTATTTTGGTTGAATAATATTAGTGTTAAATATAAAATATGTACTAGAGTAAATAGTTAATAGAGGAAAAGATATGTGTAATAGTATTGGAATTGTAACAGATAGTAATAGTGGAATAACATCAAAGGAAGCTAATGAGTGGGGAGTAACTGTTATCCCTATGCCTTTTTATATAAATGGAGAACTTTATTATGAAGGATTAACATTAAATCAAAAAGAATTCTATAAATTTTTAGAGGATAATTTAGATGTGAATACATCACAACCATCGCCAGGAGATGTAATGAAAAATTGGGATGAGGTTCTTAAAGAGAAAGAGTACATAATATATATTCCTATGTCTAGTTCACTAAGTGGAACTTATGAAACAGCAGTAATGTTAGCAGAAGAGTATGAAGGAAAGGTATTTGTTGTTAATAATAGAAGAATATCTGTAACTCAATTACAATCAGTTAAAGATGCAATAAATCTTGTTAAGAAAGGTAAATCAGCTAAAGAAATAAAAGAAATATTAGAAGATAGACAATATCAGGCTAGCATTTATATAGTACCTGATACATTAGATTACCTTAAAAAAGGTGGAAGACTTACACCGGCAGTTGCTTCTTTTGCAAAAGTATTAAATATTAATCCAGTTCTACAAATTCAAGGTGAAAAATTAGATGCATTTAAAAAGGTTAGAGGAAGGAAGCAAGCTAAGAGAGCTATGAAGGAAGCAATAGCTGATGATATTAAAAATAGATTTGCAAGTAATTCAAATATGAGAATATATGCTGCATATACAGGTAGTGAGGAAGTAGGAATAGAGTGGAAAGGTGAGTTAGAAGAAGCATTTCCAAACTATGATATTCAGATATATCCATTATCACTAAGTGTTAGTTGTCATATAGGTCCAGGGGCTATAGGTATAGCTTGCGTAGAAGAATTATTATAGAAGAATATAATTATAAAAAGATATTTTTAAGTGAATTGTAGTAACTTATAAATATCTTTTTTTTATGAGAAAGTATAGAAGAAATTTTTAATAAAAGACATTAAATAATTTTTATAAAAAGTGTATTATATACTTAAATGATTTAGTAATTTAAATAGAGGTGTTAAGAGGAGATGAACTTATGAACAAAGTATGTGTACTTGGAAGTATTAATATGGATTTAGTTGTAAAAGTTGATGATATACCAAGGGTAGGAGAAACTATTTTATCACAATCATTTGAAAAGATAGCAGGAGGAAAAGGTGCAAATCAAGCTGTTGCAGCTAAAAGATGCGGAGCTGAAGTTTCTATGATAGCTAAAATAGGAAAAGATGAAAATGGACAAATTCTTAAGAATAAACTACAAGAAGATAATATAGATGTGAAATACGTTTTTGAAGATAAAAAAGAAGCAACAGGAATGGCTTTTATTATGGTTAATGAAAATGGAAATAATTCAATAATAGTTGTATCAGGAGCCAATATGACAATTGATGAATATGAAATTGAATCTTCAGTAGAGAAAATTAAAGAATCTGATATTTTAATAGCTCAATTTGAGACAGCTGAAGAAATGACTTTAAAGGCATTTAAAAGAGCTAAGGAATTTGGAAAGGTAACAATATTAAATCCAGCTCCAGCAAAGGAAATAAATGAAGAGTTTTTAAAGGTAACAGATATTATAGTTCCTAATGAAACAGAGGCAGAAGTATTAACAGGAGTTACGATTGAAACTTTGGAAGATGCAAATAGAGCAGGTCGAGTATTTTTAGAAAAAGGCGTTAAGTTTGTAATAATTACTTTGGGAGCTAAGGGGGCTGCGGTAATAGGAAAAGATTTCTGTGAATTAGTACCAGCATATAAGGTAAAAGCAATAGATACAACTGCAGCAGGAGATAGTTTTATTGGAGGTTTAAGTTCGAAGTTAGATTTTAAAAATATTAATAAAGAAACTTTAATAAAGGCAGTGAATTTTGGAAATCAAGTATCATCAATATCAGTTCAAAGAAAAGGTGCTCAGCCATCAATTCCATATTTAAAAGAAATAGAAGAAATATATTGGGAGATAAATTATATTAAGAAATTAATTTGAAGAAAAGATGCCAATCTTATAATAGATGAGGCATTTTTTTGTTTTCAATCTAAATTCATTAACAGCTTCTAAAATAGCTGAATATAGATTCATAAAAGTGAAACAATATAATGGAGGTGATTTGATGAAATCAATATGGGATGAAAGTTGTGAATTTGATAAAAGAGAAGAACTAAAAGGTGATATAAAAACTGATATTTTAATTATTGGAGCAGGAATAACAGGAATATTAATAGGTTATTTTCTAAAACAAAATGGTAGAGAGGTAGTATTAATTGATAAATCTGAGATTGCAAGGGGAAATACAAGAAATACTACTGCAAAGATAACATCACAGCATGATTTAATTTACAATAAATTAATACAAGAGTTTGGAGAAGAAAAGGCTAAGCAATATGCAAGAGCCAATGAGTTAGCTATAAGAAAGTATAGAGAAATTATTAAAGAAAGAAAAATAGAATGTGATTTTGAGGAACTCCCTGCATATATTTATTCTTTAAATGATACAGATTTATTAAAAAGGGAAGTAGATGCAGCTAGACATTTAGGAATAGATGCAGAATATGTAGAAAAAGTTGATCTTCCATTAGAGGTTAAGGGTGCTGTTAAATTTAATAATCAAGGACAGTTTAATCCACTAAAATTTTTAAAAGATATTTCAAAAGAATTAACTATATATGAAAATACTAAAGCAATAAAAATAGAAGAAAATTTAGTAAGTACAGATAAAGGGAATATAGTAGCCAATCATATAGTAATAGCTACCCATTATCCAATAATAAATGCACCAGGATATTATTTTATGAAAATGCATCAAGAGAGATCTTATGTTATAGCCTTAGAAAATGCAGATAATAATATTAAGGGAATGTATATAGATTATGAAAAGCAAGGTTATTCATTTAGAAATTATAAAGGATTACTATTGTTAGGTGGTATAAGTCAAAGAACTGGTGAAAATGAAAGTGGAGGAAGTTACGATAAATTAAGAAATATTGCAAAGGATCTTTATCCAAACTCAAGGGAAAAATGTCATTGGTCAGCACAGGATTGTATGACTATTGATGGAATACCTTACATAGGAAAATATGCTGATAGTACACCTAATATATATGTTGCTACCGGCTTTAATAAGTGGGGAATGACAAGTTCTATGGTATCAGCTATGATAATATCTGATTTGATATTAGAAAAAGATAATGATTTTTCAGAGATATTTTCACCAAAAAGGTTTGATTTATCATTATCAATTAATATTGCTAATGATTTAGTTAAAACAGCTAAAAACTTTATAGCTCAAAAGATATCTATACCAAGTAGTGAAATACAGCATATTAAAAATGGTCATGCAGGAATTGTTGATTATAACGGGCAAAAGGTTGGAGTATATAAAGATGAAAATGGAAAAGAGTTTATTGTATCAACAAAATGTTCTCACTTAGGATGTGAACTTCATTGGAATGCAGATGAATTAACATGGGACTGTCCATGTCATGGATCAAGATTTGACTATACAGGAAAATTAATAGAAAGTCCTGCAAATAAAGATATAGTGGGGGATTAGTGATAAATCAAATTTTATAAACAAGGTAAATAGTGGAATATGTAATCTTTATTTATGTGAAAAATGAAATAAGGCAATAAATATATTGCAGTAATAGTAGAAAATTAATATACTAATTTTATGCTACAGTAATAAAACGAAGGAGGAGATTATATATGAAGAATAAATTACCTAAGGAAGCTTATGGTGGTGTCCATGGAAAAGACTATGTTCCATATATAACCGATAAATCAAAAAAAGGAGCTAATATTGCTGTGATGATGATTGGAATAATATTAGCTATTATATTTGCAGCATCAACCGCTTATTCTGGTATGAAGTCAGGATTGACAGTAGCAGCAGGAATACCAGGGGCAATAATAGGTTCAATGTTTATAGGTGTATTTGCTAAAGATAAAGGAATACTTGGCAAAAATATAACACAAGGAATGTCAAGTGGTGGAGAATCAATAGCAAGTGGTATGATATATGTTTTACCAGCTATTATTCTAATCGGAAGTGATTTCACTTTCTTAGAAGGGATAAGTGTAGGAATAGGTGGAGCATTATTTGGAATAGGAGCTTTATCATTAGTTTATAACTATTTGATAGTTGAAGAACATGGAAAGCTAATGTATCCAGAATCAATGGCAATATCTGAAACATTAGTAGCATCAGAAGGTGGTGGAGATGCTATTAAGTTTATGGGGATAGGTTTTGGAATAAGTGGAATTATTAATGTTTTAACAGGATCATTTTTAAATATAATTAATAATACAGTTACTTATGTGGGAAGTAAATTTTATAAATGGAAATTTTCTATTGAAGTAAATCCACTTTTATTAGGAATAGGATTTATAGTTGGATTAGAAGTTTCGGTAACTATGCTTGCAGGATCAATATTATCTAATTTTGGTATTGCACCATTAATAGGATACTTTACAGATATGGCACAAAGTAATGCTAATGCATGGAATGACACAACAGTTCTTATAAGCCAAATGGATGTAAATGCTATAACTGGAAGTTATGTTAAGTATATAGGTGCAGGTATGATGCTGTGTGGAGGTATAATAGGAGCTCTTAAACTTATACCAACTATAGTTGTTTCTATAAAGGAAACACTAAAGGCAAAATCATCCAAGGATGGTAATGGAGAAAATAGTTCAGGTGAAATGATATTCCTTTTAGCTGGTGTTGTGATAGCATTTGTAGCAGGATTCTTTATTTCACAAAGTATTGTAATGGCAATAGTATCTGCAATAGTTTCATTAATATTATCATTATTATTTGTAATAGTTGCTGGTCGTTTAACTGGTACAATAGGAACATCAAATCTTCCTGTTTCAGGAATGACAATTGCTTCATTAGTAATATTAACATTAGTATTTGTAATAATGGGATGGAAAGGGCAAGCAGATAATAAATCATTACTTTTATTTGCAGCATTTATGGTTGTAGCAATATCAGTAGCAGGTGGATATAGCCAATCACAAAAAGTAACTTATGTTATAGGTGGAAGTAAGAAAGAAATGCAAAATTATTTTGCAATAGCAAGTATTATAGGTGTTATTGTTACTACAGGAACAATATTAATACTTTCTAGTCAATTAAGAATTACTGGAGCAGATGCGCCGTTTGCCTTACCACAAGCAAATTTAATGTCTACATTAACTTCAGGTATAATGTCAGGAAATTTACCATGGCCAATGATTATAGTTGGTATTGTTATGGCTTTATTTTTATTCTTATTAGATTTACCAATAATGACAATTGCAATAGGATTTTACTTACCTATAGCTACAACTACAATTATTTTAGTTGGAGCATTAATACGTGTATTTATTGAAAAAATGAGTAAGAGTGAAGAAGAAAAGGAAGTTAAAGTTGCAAATGGAATAAGCCTTTCATCAGGACTTGTTGCAGGTGGTTCTATTATAGGATTAGTAGGGATTATACTACAAGTAACAGGATTAATAAAACCAAGAGTTCCAAGTGGATTTGCCGCTAGCAACATGATGGGAATATTATTGTTAATAGTGTTAGTTATAGCTACTACAGTTCCGATTATGATGTCAAAGGTGAAGAAGCATGAAAGATAATGAGGAGATTTTAAGTTTAAAATTTAGAATTTGTGATAATGTTGAGTATAAGGTTGACGATAATGGAATAGTTACAATTTTCGAAAAGCAAGATCATAAAATTCAAAAATTTTTTAGAAGGTTAAGGTTCAATATACCCTTATATAAGGAAATTGCCCTTGATAAGATTAGTAGTGAAGTATTTACACAGATTGATGGTGTGAGAACTGTTAAAGAAATAGGAGAGTACTTAGAAGTAAAGTTTGGAAATGAAGTAAGTCCACTTTATGAAAGACTACTTGTTTTTCTTAATCATATTGATGTAAATTGTCATTATATTGAAAAGGTTAATTAAGTAAATTTATTAATATTATAAATTCAATTAATTAAGATTAGAATAATAATTATAAGGCATAGGATTAGATATTTAAGTCTAATCCTATTTTTATATTCTTGTACAAAAATAGAGGGAAAAGATTACCTATGAAAACTATTTCAAAAGGCTATTGACAAACATATACGTACAAGTTATTATTAAAACATAAGGCATACATATACGTATATGTTCTGAGTAAGGAGGTAAAGTGATGGGAAAATATATTGACGATTCAAAAGCGTTATTGAAATATGTAGGTGGCAAAGAAAATATTAGTGCAGTTACACATTGTGTTACTCGTATGAGATTTGTGTTAAAAGATACAAGTATAGCAGATAAGGAAAAAATAGAATCATTAAAATCTGTAAAAGGAACTTTCATTCAAGCTGGTCAATTCCAAGTAATAATAGGAAATACAGTAACTGATTTTTATAATGATTTTGTAAAGGTTTCAGGTGTTGAAGGAGTAAGTAAAGATAATGCTAAAGATGCAGCAAAATCAAATATGACTTTTCTTCAAAGACTTATGGCAAATTTAGCAGAAATATTTTCACCACTTATTCCAGCAATTATAGTTGGAGGTCTTATATTAGGATTTAGAAATATTATTGGTGATGTAAAGTTTTTTGAAAATGGTACAAAGACTTTAATTGAAATATCACAATTTTGGGCAGGAACTCATAGTTTTTTATGGCTAATTGGTGAAGCAATATTCCACTTCCTACCTGTAGGAATAGTATGGGCTATAACTAAAAAGATGGGAACTACTCAAATACTTGGTATAGTATTAGGTATTACGTTAGTATCACCACAACTTTTAAATGCATATGCAGTATCTGGTGGAGCAGATATTCCATTCTGGGATTTTGGGTTTGCTAAAGTTAATATGATTGGTTATCAAGCGCAAGTTATTCCAGCAATTTTAGCAGGATTTGTATTAGTTTACTTAGAGAGATTCTTTAGAAAAATATCACCAGCAGCTATTTCTATGATAATAGTACCATTCTTCGCATTAGTACCATCAGTATTAATTGCACATACAGTACTTGGTCCTATAGGCTGGAAAATTGGAGATATGATTTCAACAGTAGTATATTCAGGATTAACATCATCATTTAGTTGGTTATTTGCAGGTGTATTTGGATTTGTTTATGCACCATTAGTTATTACTGGTTTACATCATATGACAAATGCTATTGATCTTCAATTAATGTCACAAGTTGGTGGTACATTATTATGGCCAATGATTGCGCTATCAAATATAGCTCAAGGTTCAGCAGTACTTGCAATGATATACTTACAAAGAAAAAATGAAGAAGAAAAACAAGTTTCAATACCAGCATGTATTTCAGCATATTTAGGAGTAACAGAACCAGCATTATTTGGTGTTAACTTAAAGTATGGATTCCCATTTATATGTGGAATGATTGGATCAGGAATTGCTGCTGTAATATCAGTTGCAAGTGGAGTAATGGCTAATGCAATAGGTATTGGAGGAATTCCAGGAATACTTTCAATTCAACCAAAACACATGTTAATGTTTGCTGTAGCAATGGTAGTAGCTATAGTAGTTCCATTTGTGTTAACAGTAATTGTTGGCAGAAAAAAATTAAGCTAAAAAATAGATTAAAAATTACAATATAAGGATGATATATTGAAGTCAAGTAAATTGATGGATATATATCATCCATTATTTGCTAGGAGAAGGAGATAGTTAAAATGAAAGATTTTAGAGAAAGTGTAGTTTATCAAATATACCCTAAGTCATTTAATGATTCAAACGGAGATGGAATTGGAGATATAAACGGAGTAACAGAAAGATTAGATTATTTAAAAGAACTTGGTGTAGATTATATATGGTTAACTCCTGTTTATGTATCTCCTCAAAAAGATAATGGATATGATGTAGCAGATTATTATAAGATAGATCCTAGAATGGGGACTATGGAAGATTTCGATAAGCTTGTAGTAGAAGCAAATAATAGAAATATAGATATTATGTTAGATATGGTATTCAATCATACTTCTACAGAACATGAGTGGTTTAAAAAAGCATTAAATGGTGACAAGAAATATAAGGATTTTTATATATTTAAAGAAGGGAAAAATAATGAACTCCCAACTAACTGGATTTCTAAGTTTGGAGGTAATGCATGGGAGTATGTAGAAGAATTCAATGAATATTATCTTCACTTATTTGATGTTACACAAGGTGATTTAAATTGGGACAATAAAGAAGTTAGAGATGAAATATATAAGGTAGTAAACTTCTGGTTAGATAAAGGAGTAAAGGGATTTAGACTAGACGTAGTTAATCTTATTTCTAAACCGGAAATATTTGAAGATGATAATATAGGTGATGGAAGAAGATTTTATACAGATGGACCTAACATTCATGAGTATCTAAAAGAACTTAATAAAAATACATTTGGTAAGTATGAAGATGTAATAACAGTAGGAGAAATGTCTTCAACATCTGTTGATAATTGTATTAAGTATTCAAATCCAGATGAAAAAGAGCTATCAATGGTATTTAACTTCCACCATTTAAAGGTTGATTATAAAAATGGTGATAAGTGGACAATGATGGACTTTGACTTTAAAATGCTAAGAGATATATTTAAAGAATGGCAAGAAGGAATGCAAGAAGGTAATGGATGGAGTGCTGTATTCTGGTGCAATCATGACCAACCTAGAGCAATATCAAGGTTTGGAAATGACAAAAAGTATCATAATGAAAGTGGGAAAATGTTAGCGACAACTATTCATATGATGAGGGGAACACCATATATTTATCAAGGTGAAGAGTTTGGAATGACTAATCCTTATTTTGATACAATAGAAGAATACAGAGACGTTGAGTCAATAAATTATTATGATATATTAAAAGAGCAAGGCGAATCAGAAGCTGATATTTTAGAAATTTTAAGATCAAAATCAAGAGATAATTCAAGAACTCCAATTCAATGGAATAATGAAGAAAATGCTGGCTTTACAACTGGAACACCATGGATACCAGTAGCAAAATCTTATAAAGAAATAAATGCAGAAAATGCTCTTAAAGATGAGAACTCTATTTTTTATCATTATAAAAAATTAATATCATTAAGAAAAGAATATGATGTTATTTCAAAGGGTAATTTCAATATGATTTTAGAAGATAACAATAGAGTACTTGGGTATACTAGAAATTATGAAAATAAAACATTAGTTGTTTTAAATAATTTCTATGGAGAAGAGGCAAAGGTAGATATTCCATCAGAATTATTAGAAAATAACAATGTTAAAGTATTAATATCTAACTACTGTAATGAAGTTGAATT
>ERZ791695.709-NODE-709-length-15381-cov-4.39006_pt1 | contig 15381 bp, 15 predicted proteins | sample MGYA00509956_ERZ791695 | MGnify/ENA primary metagenome ERZ791695 (study PRJEB30046, sample SAMN00715234) | human gut metagenome | study: EMG produced TPA metagenomics assembly of the A metagenome-wide association study of gut microbiota in type 2...
TCAAAAAGCCCTCCGGGCAGGATGCGCATCTCGCGGAGAAGAAGTTAGCTGTAAACAGCACCGCTCGAGCGCGAAAGAGTCGCGAGCGACTCTTTTTTATCAGCACTGCGAATCTGCTTACTCGCAAACGGGAATCATCGTTACACTGAAAAAAATATCCGCGAAAGGAGTTCACCTATACAATGAAAGCCCACAAAACAATCAACTACGAATACAAAAATGCCCCAATCCCAGGCGGCGGATACGTCACCGGACTGTTATACCATCCCAGACAGCCCGGCATCCTCTACGCCAGAACAGACATCGGCGGTGTTTACCGGTATGATTACGAAAAAAAACACTGGAAAAGTCTGATCGATGGCGTGAGCATGGAGGATATCTCTGAAACATTTCCAATCGCATGTGCACTCGACGAAAATCATCCGGAATATTTATATATTATGAGTGGTATCAACGGGCAGGGCTATGGAAAATTTTCTATTTCAGAGGATTATGGAGAGACATTTATCCATAAAAAGATACCTGTGACTGTCCATGGCAACCTGTGCGGAAGAGGAACCGGATATCGTCTGGCAGCAGATAAAAAGGATAAGAATATACTTTATTTTGCAAGCCAGTTAGATGGTCTGTGGAAAACCACGGACAGAGGAGATACCTGGAAGAGACTTACTTTAGAAGAAAATTACATGACATGTGTCTGGGTGTCAGATGATGCAAAAACGATCGTCGCAGGGACAGCAGGCTATACGACGAGAGAAAATGATAAACTGCGTGGTCACAGCCTGTATGTTTCCTATGATGCAGGCCAGTCATTTGAAAGGCTGATGCAGCCAGAAAATGTTTTAGTCAGTGACAGCAAAATGAACGGTCTGGTGGCATCACGTTATGATTATGATGGAACTTATCTTTATGTGACGATGAATGTTACCGGAAGATGGAATTATGTGGTCGATCTCGGATACAGCTGCGATTCCGGGGATGTGATCGGTGGAAAAGTACTCCGTTATTATTTTTCGGAAGGGAAAATTGCAGGATATGATGATATCACGCCGGATGCGGATGGTGTATTGACAAAAAAATTTTTAAATTATGGATTTGGTGGGATTTCCTCCTGTAAAGCGATGCCCGGACTTTTGGTCTGCTCGACACTTTGCCGGGAAAAAGAGGGTGATGAGATCATATATCTTTCCAAAGATTATGGTAATAGCTGGAGTGTGAGCCTGTGCGGACTTGAAAAAGGAGATCTGTATTTTAATACTTCCTATATGAAGCCGGAGTACAATGGCAATCATTGTCTGCTGCACTGGATGAGCGATATTAAGATCAATCCATTCGATCCGAATGAGGTATGGTTTAATTCCGGAACCGGTGTTTTTATGACGGATGCACTGCTTGGTGAACATCCGCGTTATCATGATGCATGTGCAGGAATCGAAGAGACGGTTCATCTGAATGTATATGCCCCGGTCGCCGGAGAAGCAGAACTTATTGATATCGTCGGGGATCTTGGCGGTTTTGCGTTCCGTAATCTCGATGAACCATGTAAAAATTCATTTGACGACAGGGAAGGCAACCGCTATATTACCTGTATCAATGCAGATATTTCCGATGCAGACAGCAATCTTGGCATTGTGACGGCACGGGGAAACTGGAAAGGGAAAACAAAAGGCGGTCTGGTGCGCACCCGTGATAATTTTAAAACATTTGAGCGGATCAGCATGCCGTTTGGCATCAATGCAGAGATTGACCGAAAACTGCATGAGATTGAAAATCCGAATGTAAATGCCGGCTGGGTGGCAATGTCACCGGACGGTACAAATATTGTCTGGTCTGTGGCAGATGGCATCAGGCTACCGGTGGAACTGGTGATCATCAGCAATGACGGTGGGAAAAATTTTCAAAAAGCAGGCGTATTTGATCTGAAAGGAAATCCTGTCAAAAAGGGTTACCTGAAAGTCTTTTCTGACCGTACTGGTAATGATTTGTTTTACGGTTTTGGTGGTGCGTCTGAAATCTATGTGAGCAGGGACGGCGGTAAAAACTTTTACCAGAAACAGCCGGAAGAAACATTTCCTATCTGCGATTTTGGTTATATTGATACTGCAAATAAGACGGAAGTGCGCGGTGAGGGTGGAAAAAGCGGTGTATTTTACATGGCATTAGGTGACGCGGGACTTTATAAATTCTGCTATGACACCGGAACAGATGAAATTCATGTAAAAAGGCTGACAGATGCGAAAGATGCATGTTACCGCATGGGACTTGGTGTGATCGGCGAGTGCAGGGAGTATCTGACAGAGGAAAAGGCGATTTATTTCTGCGGACGTCTTGATGGGGAATATGGATTTTACCGTACCCTTGATGAGGGAAAGTCGTATGAGCGGCTGAACCGGGATGATCAGATGTATGGTGAGATTAACAGCATCGATGGCGATAAGAGAAAGTTTGGCAGATTTTTTCTTGCGACAGGGTCACGCGGCGTTCTGTATGGAGAGATGTTGAAATAATCTGACAGGGCAGAATGTTTTGCAAATTTGTATCAACTGGAAAAAGGACGGAAAATTTTACAAATTTATATCAACTGGAAAAAATGATAAATACAGGAAATAGCGAGTTATATTAATTTTGAATGATTCATATAAGAGAGGAAAAGTTAGATGAGAGTTTACGAAGAAAATAACAGACTGGTAATTGCAGATGGAACATCGACATTGTGGTTAGAACCATGGGGAGAAAATTCTTTCCGTGTGCGCATGACGAAGGAAGCACAGATGGATGCACATGACTGGGCGCTGACCGAGGAAGTAAAAAAATGCCCTATTCAGGTGGAATGCAGGGAAGTTGACACGACAGATCCGTGGTATCGCGGAGAAGAATTTGCAAAATATCATCAGACCGGAAACGTATACACGGTAAAAAACGGAAAGATCACGGCGGTGATCTCCCCGGAGGGATGGATCAGCTATTTTAATCAGAAGGGAGAGCTTCTGACCGAAGAGTACTGGAGAAACAGAAACCGGATCAACCGCTATTGCGTGCCACTGCGTATTGATGCAAGAGAATTAAAACCGATTCCAGGAAGTACAGATTACGAACTGACCATGCGTTTTGAAGCATTTGATGATGAAAAAATATTTGGTATGGGGCAGTATCAGGAAAAAAATCTGAATAAAAAAGGTGCGATATTGGAACTGGCACACAGAAACAGCCAGGCGAGTGTACCATTTATGGTTTCAAACAGAGGTTATGGATTTTTCTGGAATAATCCGGCGATTGGGACAGCCATTTTCGGGGCAAATAAGACTGAGTGGCATGCAAAGAGCACAAAGAAACTGGATTATTTTATCACGGCGGGAGATACACCGTTTGAGATTGAAGAACAGTATTCTGCGGCAACCGGAAGAACACCGATGATGCCGGAATATGGTATGGGATACTGGCAGTGTAAGCTGCGTTACCGCAATCAGGATGAGATACTTGCAGTTGCAAGGGAACATAAAAAACGCGGACTTCCGATGGATGCGATCGTGATCGACTTTTTCCATTGGACAATGCAGGGTGAATTTAAGTTTGAGCCGAGAGACTGGTCAGATCCAAAAGCAATGGTGGATGAATTAAAGAGTATGGGAATCGAGACGGTCGTATCTGTCTGGCCGACGGTGGATGAGCGCAGCGAAAATTATGGGGAGATGAATGACAGGGGATATCTTGTCACACCGGATCGAGGACTGTCCTATCATATGAGCTGGATGGGGAATACGGTATTTTATGACGCGACAAATCCGGGAGCACAGAAGTTTGTATGGGATAAATGTAAGGAAAACTACTATAAAAACGGAATCCGCTGTTTCTGGTTAGATGAGGCAGAGCCGGAGTATGGTCCTTATGATTTTGACAATTACCGCTATTATGAGGGACCTGCATTACAGTGCAGTAATATTTATCCGGTCGGTTATGCAAAAGGATTTTATGATGGCTTAAAAGCGGAGGGAGAGAAAGACATCATGAGTCTGGTGCGCTGTGCATGGGCTGGCAGCCAGAAATACGGTGTCCTTACCTGGTCCGGGGATGTGTATTCTTCGTTCCGTTCTATGAGAGAGCAGCTTCAGGCAGGAATTAACATGTGTGTGGCAGGCATTCCGTGGTGGACATCAGATATCGGAGGATTCCTTGGTGGGGATATCAAAGATCCGGCATTTAAGGAGCTTTTAGTACGCTGGTTTGCATGGGGGGCATTCTGTCCGGTATTCCGTATGCATGGAGAACGTTCCCCGTGGTATGAGAGAGAACAGGAGTTTATCGATGGTGTGCGCCAGCTTACCTCCGGTCAGGATAATGAGGTATGGAGTTTTGGAGAGGATAATTATGAGATATTGAAAAAATATCTGTTTATCCGTGAGCGCCTCCGCCCGTATATCCGTTCCTGCATGGAACAGGCAAGTAAGACAGGGGCACCGGTGATGCGTCCGCTGTTCTTTGATTTTGCAGAAGATAAGGAGAGCTGGAACGTGGAAGATGCATACATGTTTGGTCCGGATCTTTTGGTGGCACCGGTCATGGAAGCTAGAGCGACAGAACGCAGGGTTTATCTTCCATCTGGTACAAAGTGGACAGATGCATATACGAAAAAAGTATATGAGGGTGGAAACTATGTGACAGTACCGGCACCGATCGATGTGATCCCGGTTTTTATGAGAGAAGGAACTTCTTATCCAATTTATGAATGAGCAAAAAATTCCCAACACAGCGTTTGCAGCCGCTGTGTTGGGAATTTTCATATTAAGAAGGGGGTTTAAGTCATAGTGACTACGGAAACCCAACTGTTAAATATTTAACAGCAAATTTATTATGCACCCAAAAGTACTAAAAATCCAGTGAACATATTGTGAATTTTTGTATTTTAATTGTTAATAAATGAAAGAGAACCGCGAAAGTGGACTGCGGACGACTTGACGTTTCCTTTGCTTTTCCCGTATAATAAAAAAGTATGGGTAAATGCCTGATTATTTTTTGGAATGGAGAATAAAATGTCAATAGATCAGAGTAAAATCAGAAATTTTTGTATTATAGCACATATCGATCACGGCAAATCAACGCTTGCTGACCGTATTATAGAAAGAACAGGAACACTGACCAGCAGGGAGATGCAGGCACAGGTTCTTGATAATATGGATTTAGAGCGTGAGCGTGGAATCACGATTAAGTCACAGGCGGTTCGTATCATTTATAAGGCGAATGATGGGGAAGAATACATTTTTAACCTGATCGACACACCTGGACACGTCGATTTCAATTATGAAGTGTCACGAAGCCTTGCAGCCTGTGATGGTGCGATTTTGGTTGTAGACGCTGCACAGGGCGTGGAGGCACAGACACTGGCAAATGTATATCTTGCTTTAGATCATGATCTTGACGTGATGCCGGTTATCAATAAGATCGACCTTCCGAGTGCACAGCCGGATGAGGTGGTAAAGGAGATCGAGGATGTGATCGGTATTGAGGCGGAGGATGCACCGCGTATTTCCGCTAAGACCGGCTTAAATATCGATCAGGTATTAGAGCAGATCGTGACAAAGATCCCTGCGCCGACCGGAGATAAAGATGCGCCGCTTCAGGCGCTGATCTTTGATGCACTTTATGATTCCTATAAAGGAGTCATCGTATTCTGCCGTATCAAAGAGGGAACGGTAAAAGTGGGAGATACCATCCGTATGATGGCAACCGGTGCACAGTCCGAGGTCACAGAGATCGGATATTTTGGTGCAGGACAGTTTATCCCATGTGATGAGCTTGCGGCGGGAATGGTAGGTTATATCTGTGCAAGCATCAAAAATGTCCGTGATACCCGTGTCGGTGATACCGTGACGAATGCCAACCGTCCATGCAGTGAACCGCTTCCGGGTTACAAAAAAGTCAACCCGATGGTGTACTGCGGTATGTATCCGGCAGACAGTGCAAAATATCCGGATCTCAGAGATGCACTGGAAAAATTGCAGATCAATGATGCTTCCCTGCAGTATGAACCGGAGACATCTTTAGCACTTGGTTTTGGATTCCGCTGTGGATTTTTAGGATTACTTCATTTAGAGATCATTCAGGAACGTTTAGAGCGTGAGTTTAATTTAGACCTTGTGACAACGGCACCGGGAGTTATTTATAAAGTGCATAAGACAAACGGTGAGGTCATTGACCTGACAAACCCGTCAAACCTCCCGGATCCGTCTGAAATCGAATACATGGAAGAACCTGTTGTATCGGCAGAGATCATGGTGACGAGTGAATATGTCGGCGCAATCATGAAGTTATGTCAGGAACGCCGCGGTGTTTATCTGAGTATGGAATATTTAGAGGAGACGCGTGCACTCATCAAATATGATCTGCCGTTAAATGAGATCATTTATGATTTCTTTGACGCATTAAAATCACGTTCCAGAGGTTACGCATCTTTCGATTATGAATTAAAAGGATATGAGCGTTCCGAGCTGGTAAAACTTGACATTCTGATCAATAAAGAGCAGGTGGATGCCCTTTCCTTTATCGTATTTAAAGACAGTGCCTACGAGCGCGGAAGAAAAATGTGTGAAAAGTTAAAGGAAGAGATTCCGAGACATCTGTTTGAAATACCGATCCAGGCGGCTGTCGGCGGTAAAGTTATCGCGCGTGAGACAGTCAAGGCAATGCGCAAGGATGTGCTTGCAAAATGTTATGGTGGTGATATTTCCCGAAAGAAGAAACTGTTAGAGAAACAGAAAGAAGGAAAGAAACGTATGCGTCAGGTCGGAAATGTTGAGATTCCGCAGGAAGCATTTATGAGTGTTTTAAAACTGGATGAGGATTAAAAATGGAAAAAAAGGAACTGGAATTATATATCCATATCCCGTTCTGTGTCAGGAAATGTAATTATTGTGATTTTCTTTCTTTTCCGGCGGATGAAGATACACAGAGACAGTATGTGAAGGCACTTTGTAAAGAGATTACCTACTATGGAGCCCATTGCAGGGATTATGTGGTCTCGACCGTATATATTGGCGGCGGTACACCGTCATGGCTTTGGGAGTCGGATATGGCAGCAATCATGGATGCTGTGCATCAGAGTTTTTCCCTGCTGCCGGGTGCGGAAGTTTCCATTGAGTGCAATCCGGGAACTGTCACGGCACAGAAGTTTGCAGTATACAGACAGTCCGGAATCAACCGGATCAGTCTGGGGCTGCAGTCTGCACAGAATGTTGAATTAAAAATGCTGGGACGTATCCATACCTGGGAGCAGTTTTTAAAGACCTATGAACTTGCAAGGGCAGGAGGATTTTCCAATATCAATGTGGATCTTATGAGTTCTCTTCCGGGGCAGCATATAGAAACCTATGCGGATTCCCTGCAGAAAGTATGCCGTCTGAAACCGGAGCATGTTTCTGCCTATTCGCTGATCATTGAAAAAGGAACACCTTTTTACGATCTCTATAAATTTGATGCGGTCAAGCAGCGTGCGGGAATGGCAACGGATGCACTGCCGACGGAAGATGAAGTCTACAAGATGACGCAGATGACGGAACAGGTACTGAAAGAAAATGGCTATGTGCATTATGAGGTGTCAAATTTTGCGCAGCCGGGATATGCATGCAGACATAATATTGGTTATTGGACACGTGTCAACTATCTCGGAATGGGACTTGGTGCATCTTCTTTGATGGAAAACATACGTTACACCAATACATCGGATCTATATACTTATTTAGAACAGACACAAGCAATCCGCGAAGGTATCTGGGAAAATCATCATGAAGATGGCACAGTGGAACAACTTCCGGCAACCAATCTACATGCCTCGGCAGAATCTGTAAGCAGGTATGCCCAGATGGAAGAGTTTATGTACTTAGGACTCCGTATGATCGATGGAATTTCCAGAGATGATTTCTTTCATGACTTTGGAATACCGATTGAGGCAGTGTATCAGGAAGTTTTAAATCATCTGCAGGAAGAGGGACTCTTAGAGCGCCGTGCAGGCAGAATTTACCTGACACCGAAGGGGCAGGATGTCAGCAATTATGCACTGGCACAGTTCCTGTTTGACGAAACATAATAAAATATTAAGAAAATGTTTTATGGTCATTTAAAGGTGGATGGGATATAATGTGGTAAAGCAATGAGCACATGCACTGCGGACTAAAGTATTAATATCGCAGTACCTGAAATATGCACTGTGGACTAAAATATTTATATAAATGAATGAAAAAGAAAAAAGATAGAGAGTGAACGGATTTGAATGCAGAGAAGCGAAGAAAAAAACGACTGAGAAACCTGGTATGCATAGTATATTGTTCGCTGCAGCTTCTGATCGTTCTTGCGTTATTTAAAGGGATGGGGAGTTTGCTGCACAAGCTGGTTCCGGCAGGCATTGACCTTTCACAGATCGAAGGGAAGATCGTGGCGGTTAATGACGAGCAGGAGAAGCAGGATGAGATAGACGAGAATAAACTGATCGTATGTTTAGATGCCGGGCATGGCGGAAAAGATAATGGATCTGATTACAGGCTTCGTTATGAAAAAAATGACAATTTAAAAATAACACAGGCAGTGGCAGCATATCTTACTGACAAGGAAAATGTGCAGGTTATCATGACACGTTCGGATGATACATTTTTGTCGTTAGAGGAGCGGACAACCTTTGCAAACCAGAATAATGCCGATTATTTTGTGTCGCTGCACCGAAATACCGGTGAGGGAAATGGCGTAGAGACATGGATCCGCAGTGATGCAGATGACAAGGCACAGTCACTTGCCCAGAATATCATGGACAATCTGGATGCTGCAGGAGTTTCAAGAAACCGCGGCGTAAAGAAAGGAACACAAAAGAGCGAGAGCAAAGATTATTATGTAAATCTGCACACAAACATGCCGGCATGTATCGTTGAACTTGGTTTTATGAACAGCCCGACGGATAACCAGTTGTTTGATGCAAACCTTGACAGTTACGCGAAAGCAATCGGGGATGCTGTATTAAAAACGTATGAGTCCTATGGAAAAGACGGAACAGATGCTACAGAATCGGTAGAAGATGTTCCAAGTACGGAAGACCAGACATCTACGGAAACAGGCACAGGCACGACCGGACAGGTGCTGCAGAATACGCAGATTGAAAACGTAGCTTCTTTAGATGCGACCAGTCATGACTGGGGACTTGGCAGCCACACGGATGACGAAAACCGTCCGCTTGACGCCATCAATGCACAGGAAACTTATGGAAAATATAATGCGTACTTCATCGGTGAAGATACAAAAGATATTTATCTGACATTTGATGAAGGTTATGAATACGGACAGACCGAGAGCATTTTAAATACCTTAAAAGAAAAAGGTGTATCTGCTACATTTTTTGTAACGGAACCATATGCGAAGGACAATCCTGATCTGGTAAGACGTATGATTGATGAAGGTCATGTGCTTGGAAACCACAGTGTGACACATCCATCTGCGGGTATGCCATCATTGACTTTAGATAAGCAGGAAAATGAGGTAACAGAGAATCATGCCTATATCAAGGAAAACTTTGGGTATGACATGTACCTGTTCCGTTATCCGACCGGAAGATTCAGTGAGCAGTCGCTTGCACTGTTAAATAACTGTAATTATAAGAGTATTTTCTGGAGTTTTGCATATCTTGATTATGATGTCAATAACCAGCCGGATCATGTATCAAGCCTGCAGAAGATGAAAGATAAACTCCATCCGGGTGCGATTTATCTGCTCCATGCGGAGTCGGAGACGAATGCAGCAGTGCTGGGTGATTTTATTGATGCCGTGAGAGCTGCTGGGTATGGATTTAAGAATTTTTAGATGGTAAAAAATAATATAGTTTAAAAATGGAGCTGTCGCACTAGCTGATTAAAATTAGCAGTATCTCAGCTCCTTTTTAGAGTGTTTGGATTACATTTCTATTACTTTTTTAGCACTGATGTGCAGATGGATACGGTTTCTCTCCATTGTTCATCATGGGAAATCGATGCATCATGGTCACCTTTTTGTGCACCGTAACTTCCAAAACCGGCATGATTTCCTCCTTCGATCACATGTTCCGAATAGTCAGCGGGCATAAGGTCACGGCTGATTACAACTTTGTCCATGTTTAAGACACCGTCATTGCTGCCATATATGGAAATAACCGGGAAATCAGCTTTTGTAAGATCACTGGTGGAATAGGAAGCAAGCAGGATCAGTCCGTCTAAATCATTTAAATGCTTCCCTGCATAGCTTGCAGCCATGGCACCACCGAGGGAATGACCAGCCAGATACCAGTGTTCATAGGAATAATCCGCCATGATGTCATCCGCTTTATTCATACCAAAGAAAGCAAGGTTGCAGGGCATTTTGACAAGAAAACAGTCGATGCCGCTTCCTGCGATCTGTTTTAACAGTGGTGCGTATGCGATTGCCTCTACTTTGGCGCCAGGATAGAAAATAAGCGCATCTTTCGTGCCTGGTCCGTCAAAAAGCATGCCGGTGGCAGTAGAACTTACCGTTACGGTATCGGAGGAGGTTAAAGCCTCATCTACATCAACGGCGTGATAGTAGTCATTGACATACCAGACGCTGATGCCGCAAAGTGTAAGAATCACGGCAAGCAGTATAATAAGGATAATTTTTGATTTACGTTTTGTGTGAGTCATTTGAAGTTCTTTCTTAAGTTGTATGTTTGAAGGAGGTCCAGAAGGCAGCTGCTCATTATTTTACCTTCTTTTGAGAATCATAAACCTATGCACCTTAAACAGGAATTTATTTTAATATCCATGGTCAACATGTTGCCATTGTCCGCCGTTTGTTCTAACTAAAATCCACTTCCAATCATTGTATGTACTATTTGGATTCAGAGAACCATCTCCTCCAGATGAATCAACATCGAATGAAGATAGCAAAACAATGACTTCATCTGCATTGTTCCTATCTGCCCAATCTTGATGGTCTTTAGAGCTGTCATCCCCTGCATAATAAATTTCTGTAAGAGTACATCCATTCCAGTTGCTCTTAAACTCTTTTTTTATGGTGTCAATAGCAGCTGCAATGTCCTCTTCAGAATATATTTCAGATTCTACATTATGCGTATTTACTTCATTAACATTTCCGCCACAAGCACTCAAACTAAATACAAGCAGAATACATAGCATTGCACATACAATCTTTTTCATAATTCACACTACCTCCATCAATTCCGATTTGTTACGTTGAAATTATAGCCGATACAGGGAGCGTTTTCAAGCAATCCTGATTTATCTGACTATATTATGCCAGACTTCATAATATGTGTGGACAGCAGTCAAGGACATTCCAGGGAGAATATGATGGTATCTGAAGATAGAAAGCATTGGGAATATGTGATAAAATTTAAAAGCAGCATATCAAATGATGATACCTATTTAGAAACGATAGTATAAGGATTAAGGGGTATGGAAATAAGAAAAAGCACAACAGAAGATACAAAGCAGATTATGGCAATTTTTACAACGGCAAAGGCATATATGATTGCGCATGGGAATAAAACGCAATGGGGAAAGGGATACCCTGACGAGGAAATATTAAAAACAGATATAGATGCCGGAAACAGCTATGTAAAGGAATCGCCAGAGCATGTTTTGAATATTGCATTGAACAGATAGACTATATTCGTATTGATACACACAAAGATAATATTTCTATGCAGACTGCAATTGAACGGTTTGGATTCCGCAAATGTGGAAATATATATGTCAGAGATGGAGCTGAACGGATAGCGTATGATTATTTGAATGAAGTGTTAAAATTAGAGAGACAGAAAGGGTTTCGTATGCATCTTGTAGCAGAAAAGTAATGGGGCTTCGTTTATAGTCAAATATTGTATTTTGGATGTTCATCCGCTATACTAATGGTTAAGTGTAGCGGATTTATTTTCAGGGAGGTTTCCATGCATGGATAACAGATTAAAATTACCAGTAGGAATTGAAGATTTTGAAGAGATCCGGAAAGAGGGATTTTATTATATCGATAAAACAAAACTGATAGAGCAGCTTTTGATGCAGCCTTAAAACGTATCATTACTACAATAAAAAATGAAGCCCGCAGACATTACGGAGAAAAAGTGATCATTATCATAGATGAATATGATGTACCGCTGGATAAAGCATTCAGTAATGGCTATTATGATGAAATGGCAGAACTTATTCGTGGACTATTAGTGCAGGCATTGAAAACGAATGATTTCCTGCAATTTGCCATCTTGACAGGATGTTTAAGAGTATCGAAAGAGAGTATCTTTACAGGAATTAATAACTTTAAGGTGTTATCTGTCATGGATACAAGATTTGATGAGCAATTCGGATTTACCGATGAAGAAGTAAAAAAATGCTTCTGGATTATGGATTATCGTCGCATTTCGAGGAAGTAAAGGAATGGTATGATGGTTACAGATTCGGTAATGCAGATGTATATTGTCCGTGGGATGTTGTAAATTACATTGATTTATTGTGTGCTGTTTCCAGAAAAATTGTAAGGTGGTTATGGCAGACTCCATTTAGATATTGTAGAAGAGGGAAAGATATTGAGCCATTTTTCAAACAAAAGAAGGAAGCAACATTGCAACACATTCCCCGTTTATGCTTGGAACGTTGAATGCAAAAATCTATAATATCGATACGGAAGACTACCGTATCTGTGAATGGTATGAGCTTGAAAACTCAATAATAACTGGCATAAAAATAGCATGAAACCATCTGGTTTTCTTCTATAAGTGCTACATAAAAAAGTGCAAATGTACAAAAAATAGTAATGGCTATGGAAATAAAAATAATTTAGTAGTAAAATAATACTACCAAAATTTGTGCAAAGCACAAAAATAAGGAACGGATACTATGGAGATTAAGAGAGATTTATATCTTGAACAGTTAAAAATAAAAAAAGATAACGGAATGATTAAGATTATCACGGGAATCAGGAGATGCGGCAAATCATTTCTGTTATTTGTGTTGTTTAAGAAATACTTATTGGAAAGTGGTGTAGATAATGACCACATTATTGAGATTGCTTTAGATGGCATTGAAAATGAGGAGTTGAGAGATCCAAAGAAGTGTTATCAGCATATTAAAGATATAATGAATGATGATCAGAAATATTATCTGCTCTTGGATGAAGTACAGTTTATGCCACGATTTGAAGAAGTGTTGAACAGTTTGCTTCGCATCAGTAACATTGATGTGTATGTAACTGGCAGTAATTCTAAATTCTTATCCAGCGACATTGTAACTGAATTTAGAGGCAGAGGAGATGAAATCAGAATTTATCCGTTGTCCTTTGCAGAGTTCTATGCGGCTTTTAACGGAGATTATGATGATGCGTGGGAGGAATATATGATATATGGTGGTTTACCGCAAGTGGCACAATTCTCTGCGGAACGCCAGAAAACGGAGTATCTTAAAAATATTTTTACCAATGTTTATATCAAGGATGTAGTAGAGCGAAACAGGATTCAAAATGTTGATGAAATCGGAACTTTGGTAGATATACTGGCGTCTGTCATTGGAGCTTCTACCAACCCAACTAAAATATCAAACACCTTTAAAAGTGAACGAGGAATCAATTATAGCAATAAAACTATATCTAACCATATTGATTATTTGGCAGAGGCATTTTTGATTTCTAAAGCGAACCGGTATGATATTAAGGGCAGAAAATATATAGGAGCCAATCTGAAATACTATTTTTCGGATGTTGGACTTAGAAATGCAAGACTGAATTTTAGACAGCAGGAGCCGACTCATATTATGGAAAATATTGTTTATAATGAGCTGCTTGTGCGTGGTTACAATGTGGATGTTGGAATTGTGGATGTATTTGCAAAAAATAGTGAAGGAAAGAGAGTGCATAAGCAGTTAGAGGTTGATTTTGTAGTAAATCAGGGCAGTCAGAGATATTACATTCAGGTCGCTTATGATATGACTACAGAGGAAAAGCAAACACAGGAACTTAATTCGTTTCGAAATATTCCGGATTCATTTAAGAAGATTGTTATAGTGAATGGAACGAAAAAGCCATGGAGAAATGAAGAAGGATTCGTATTCATGGGCATGAAATATTTTCTGCTCAATGCAGATAGTTTGGAGTTTTAGTGTGGCAAATTGGAGGTTAAGATGAGACTGGTTTTAGGTGGAATAGCACAGGGAAAACGCGATTATGTAAAAACTGCATATCAGATTTCAGAGAACGACATTTTTTCCGGTGAACAAACAGAACTTGAGCAGTTAAGCGGTGTAGTGGCGGTAGATCAGTTCCATCTGTGGGTCAAAAGAAAAATAAAAGAAGGCGCAGATGTACCGGAACTCACAGAAATATTTATAAAGCAGAATCCGGACTGTATCGTGATCTGTGATGAAGTCGGATGTGGTGTAGTACCGGTCGAAAAAGAGGAAAGAGAGTACCGGGAGCAGGTCGGAAGAATGCAGATCGTTCTGGCAAAAGCCTCGGAGAGTGTGGAGCGAGTGATATGCGGAATAGCGCAGAAAATCAAATAGGAATGGTTTTTATCCGGCACGGAGAAACAGATTCAAACCGCAGAAAAAGTTATCTTGGCTGGACGGATGAGCCGCTTTCTGTGGAAGGACGTGAAGTGATTGCACAGAACAAAAAAAAATATCCGGATGCGGATTTTATTTTTACAAGTCCGATGTTAAGGTGCAGACAGACAAAAGAGATTATATATGGCAATCAGTCCTGCCAGATCATAGAAAAATGGAAAGAGATGAATTTTGGCAGTTTTGAAGGGAAAACTTATCTCGAATTAAATGGAAATAAAGATTATCAGAGATGGATCGACAGCGGTGGAACACTGCCCTTTCCGGATGGGGAGAGCCGGGAAGAATTTATCCTGCGGTGCAGAGCCGGGCTCATGGATTGCCTGACCAGATTGACAGAAAAAAAGAGCGATACCTTTCGTTCGGAAGATCAGAGTAAAAGGATAAATAAGATCTGTTTTATAGAGCAGGAAAATGAGCTGAAAAAAGCAGCGCAGCCAAAAAAAGTACAGGGAAAAGTTGTCTGCGTCGTACATGGCGGCACGATCATGGCATTATTTGACAGCTATGGAAAGGGTTCCTATTTCGATTATCAGTGCAGGTGCGGACAGGGGTATGAATGTACATTGTCTTATACCACGGATGAAAATGGAGCAGTGGATGAGACTTCGATTTTTATAACAGATGAAAAATTAATTTTGGGAGAGTAACGATATGTATTACCATATGATTGCATTTCTGGCAGGATTTCTGTTAGATCTGCTGATCGGAGATCCGCACTGGCTGTATCATCCGGTGCGCCTGATCGGAAATCTGATCGCTGCAATATCTATGAGCTGACGGAGAAACTGCG
>ERZ791695.717-NODE-717-length-15255-cov-3.30875_pt1 | contig 15255 bp, 12 predicted proteins | sample MGYA00509956_ERZ791695 | MGnify/ENA primary metagenome ERZ791695 (study PRJEB30046, sample SAMN00715234) | human gut metagenome | study: EMG produced TPA metagenomics assembly of the A metagenome-wide association study of gut microbiota in type 2...
TCGCTGTCTTCACTATGCCTATGCGCGGCTCATTGCTCGCGTAACTTTCCATTTACATAAAAACCCCCGGCCAAATAACCAGCCGGGGGATTGCACTATTCTTATAATTTTATGCCAAAGGGAACTTGAAATATCTCTTAGCGTTGTTGTAGGAGATATCGGTTACGATCTCGGACAGAGTATCGTAATCTGCAGGGAATTCACCACTCTCTACCCAGTTACCGATCAGGTTGCACAGGATACGACGGAAGTACTCGTGTCGGGTGTAGGACAGGAAGCTTCTGGAATCGGTCAGCATTCCAACGAATCCGGACAGGTTGCCCAGGTTAGCCAGGGAGATCATCTGATCCTGCATACCGGTCTTGTGATCGTTGAACCACCAAGCGGAACCCTGCTGGATCTTGGCAACAGCGGTGGAATCCTGAAAGCATCCGAGGATGGTACCGATGGCCTGGTTGTCGTTGGGGTTCAGGCTGTAGATGACAGTTCTGGGCAGCTCGTCGGTTACGATCAGAGCGTTCAGGAAGTCAGCCATCTGTGCGGAAGGAGCGTAGTTGTTGATGCAGTCGTAACCGGTATCGGGACCCAGCTTCTCGAACATCAGAGTATTGTTGTCGCGCTTACAACCGTAATGCAGCTGCATAGCCCAGTCAAGCTTGTGATATTCCTTGCCTGCGAACAGCATGAATGCGGTCTTGAACTTCAGTTCCTCTTCCTTGGTCAGAACCATCTTGTTCAGTCTCTTTAAGAAGATCTCTTCCAGCTCATCGTCGGAAGCGGGATAGTACATTACATACTCCAGAGCATGGTCAGATACGTTACAACCCATGGATGCGAAGAATGCCATACGGTTCTTCAGAGCTTCCTTTAAGCTTGCGAAGGAGTTGATCTCGGTCATGCCTGCAGCAGCAGCCAGCTTCTCCAGATAATCCAGATAATCGGGCTTCTCGATGTTCATAGCTTTGTCAGGTCTCCATGCGGGCAGAACCTTTACATCGAAAGTATCATCTGCAGCCAGCTTCTTGTGCCACTCCAGAGAATCAATAGGATCATCGGTGGTGCAGATCAGGGTAACATTGCTCTGCTTGATCAGATTACGAACGCTCATGGAAGGCTGCTGCAGTTTTTCGTTGCACAGGTTCCATACTTCGTCAGCGGTGTTTTTGTTCAGAACACCATTGTAACCGAAGTATCTCTGTAGTTCCAGATGGCTCCAGTGGAACAGGGGGTTGCCGATAGCCTTGCCCAGGCACTCAGCCCATTTGCAGAACTTCTCGTAATCGGAAGCGTCACCGGTGATGTACTTTTCGTCCACACCGCAGGAACGCATGAAACGCCACTTGTAGTGATCGCCGCCCAGCCATACCTGAGTGATGTTGTCGAACTGACGATCCTCAGCAATCTCCTTGGGATTGATATGGCAATGGTAGTCCAGAATCGGTGTTTTTTCTGCGTAGTCGTGGAACAGCTTTTTGGCGGTCTCGGTCTCTAACAGAAAGTCTTTGTCCATAAATGCTTTCATTTTAAAAATCCTCCATGTTCATATGAGTCAGATCCGGTAGGGATCCGGCGACTATAGTGATAAATATAGAAAAGGGGTGATTTGCAGCTCCCCCGTGCTGTCATAAACAAATGCCTATATGTGCCGCAAGCTACTTTGTGGTACCGCGTTTTACCAGTTCACCGGAGAATACAGTCTTCTTCGGCATCTCGCTTCCGCCCAGAACGCCCATCAGCGTTGTGATCAGATGCTGGCAGAGTGTTTCCAGTTTATTGTCGATACTGGTCAGCTCCGGATCGCAGCAGTTCACCAGCATGGAATTATTATAACCGATGATAGCCAGATCCTCCGGAATCCGCAGCTTCATTTCACGGGCGTATTTCAGAGCACCCAGTGCCAGAGAATCGTCAGCAGCAATGACACCGTGGAAGGTGATTCCCTTTGCATGCAGCTTCAGCAGCTGGTCTGCCATAGCGGGAATATCTTCATGAGATCCCTGATAGAGCTGCAGGAAGCTTCCGTTGGTCAGAAGTCCTTTTTCCTCCATGGCGGCACGGTAACCGGCCAGCTTTTTCTTACCACTGTAAGAAGTGGAGTTGTAGAAGTACAGGATGTCTTCCACTCCGGAACGGATCATTTCCATGGTGGCATCATACATGGAAGTAAAATCATCCGATACGATGCTGTAAACATTGGGAGCGTCCATGGCTGCATTCAACAGCATCACAGGCACCTGTGCGGCAGCGCCGAGGATGTATTTGTTGTCATCTTCCTTCTCGTAGATAAAATTGGAACCTACTAATATAATGCCGTCCACTTTTTTCGTGATCAGAAGGTTCATGGAACTTGCTTTGGTATCCAGATCATAGCCGGTACAGCACAGGATGCTGTCGTAACCGTTGGCCCGAAGCTTCTGCTCAATATAGTAGATCGCTTTGGCAAGGTACGGATCCGAACTGTCGGCACACATGATACCGATGGTCTTCATGGTGTTGAGACCTAATCCCCTGGCGAATGCGTTGGGAGTGTACTCGTACTGGTTGATCACATCCAGCACTTTTTTCTTGGTTTTCTCGCTTACATTGTTGCTTCCGTTGAGTACGCGGGAAACAGTAGCAATAGAGACACCGGCCTTTTCAGAAATATCGTAAATTGTCATCTGTGGCTTCCTCTCTGCTTCTATGTAACAGTGTGTAAAAAGATATGTAAGAAAAATGTAAGTAGTTACATAAAAAGCTATATCTGAATTATAACGAAAGACTTCTCTTTTTTCAAGATACTTTTTCAACTTCTCATATGCCAAAAATTTATCAAAGCGAAATATTGCTGATAAAAGCGGTAGTTTCACGAAAATAAAACTTTCTTTTTTTGGTGATTGACGAAACCATTTTTTTGAAGTAAAATGAATCGTGAAAGTACTTACATAAACTTCCAACAATTCAGACCAAAGACAATGCCCCGGGCGGTGTAACAGATTCGTTCGTAAGGCGTGCCGGGGAAAGTAAGTGCAGGTAATAGAGTGCCGTAAGACGGTGCAGATAGGATACGCTAAGCGTAGAATGGAGGACAAAATGGATATCTTAAACAAGGCAAAGACCGGTAAAAAGGAAAGACCTATCAAGGTGGTACAGTTCGGCGAGGGTAATTTCTTACGTGGATTCGTAGATTACATGATCGACATCGCTAACGAGCAGGGCAAGTTCGATGGAGACATCGTTCTGATCAAACCCATCGAGTTCGGTAACCTGGATATGTTCCACAAGCAGGACTGCCAGTATACTGTATCCCTTCGCGGTAATGTGAACGGTGAAGCCAAGATTATTAATAGAATCGTAACCAGTGTTGCAGATGCTGTAGACACTTATAATGAATATGACAAGTACATGGGACTTGCCGAGATCGATACCTTACGTTTCGTAGTATCCAACACCACCGAGGCAGGTATCGTATATGATGATACCGATAAGTTTGAATTAGAGCCTCCCAAGACTTTCCCCGGCAAGCTGACCAAGTTCTTATACCACAGATTCGAGACCTTCAAGGGTGATATGAGCAAGGGTCTGGTAATGCTTCCCGTAGAGCTGATCGATGACAACGGTATTATGTTGAAGAAGTGCGTAATGCAGCTGATCGAGCTGTGGGGACTGGGCGATGAGTTCAAGAAGTGGGTAGATGAGGCATGTGTATTCACCTCTACTCTGGTAGACCGTATCATTACCGGTTATCCCCGTGCTACCGAGAAGGAAGAATGGGAGAAGCTGGGTTACGAAGACCACATCATGGTAACCGGTGAGCCGTTTGCTCTGTGGGTTATCGAATCCGCTAAGGACATCAGCAAGGAATTCCCTCTTCCCGATGCAGGACTTCCTGTTATCTTCACTGACAATCAGAAGCCTTATAAGCAGAGAAAGGTTCGTATCCTGAACGGTGCGCATACTTCTTTCGTACTGGCTTCTTACCTGTGCGGCAACGACATCGTAAGACAGTCCATGCATGATGACGATATCCGTAACTTCATGCTGAAGACCATTTATGACGAAGTAATCCCTACCCTGTCTCTGCCTGAGGAGGAACTGAAGCAGTTTGCAGGTGAGGTTGTAAACCGTTTCGACAATCCTTATGTAGATCATGCACTGCTTGCTATCTCCCTGAACTCCGTATCCAAGTGGAGAGCAAGATGTATGCCCAGCCTGTTAGGCTATGTTGAGAAGACCGGTAAGCTTCCCGCTCATCTGACCTTCTCCATTGCAGCACTGATGGCATTCTACCATGGCACCGAGATCCGCGATAAGGCTCTGATCGGTCATAGAGACGGTCAGGAATACAACATCATGGATGACAAAGCAGTTCTGGAGTTCTTCGCAGCAAATTGTGAGAAGGACACCAAGACTTTCGTAACTTCCTTCCTTGGTAATGAAGACTTCTTCGGCCAGGATCTGAACAAGGTTCCCGGACTGACCGATGCAGTTGTAGCATACCTGGATGATATTAAGGCAAATGGCATGAGGGCAGCATTATGCAAGATTTCTTAAAAATTAATGACAATGATAATGTAGTCGTAGCATTAAATACGATTCCTGCCGGTGAGAAGATCACAGTCTCTGTAGGTGACGGTCAGAAGACCGTTACCGCCAGAGAGGAGATCCCAGCAGGACATAAGATGGCTATTTTTGATATTCCCGAAGGCGGCGAGGTCATCAAATACGGTTACCGTATCGGTAATGCCAAGGAGAACATCACAGAGGGCAGCTGGATCCATACTCATAATGTAAAGACCGCTCTGGGCGATCTGCTGGAGTACACCTACAACCCCACTCCGGTAGAGGAGAAGAAGACGGAAGATGTGACTTTTATGGGCTTCAACCGTCCGGACGGCAAAGTAGGTGTTCGTAACGAGATCTGGGTCATCCCCACCGTTGGCTGTGTCAACAACGTGGCAACCGCTATTGCAAAACAGGCCAATGCATTCGTTAAGGGCAGTGTGGAAGAGGTTATCGCATTCCCTCATCCCTATGGTTGTTCCCAGATGGGTGATGACCAGGAGCATACCCGTAAGATTCTTGCAGACCTGATCAATCATCCCAATGCAGGTGGTGTTCTGGTACTGGGACTGGGCTGTGAGAACAGCAACATTGATGTATTAAAGCCTTACATTGGCGATTATGATGAGAACCGTGTGAAATTCCTGGTATGTCAGGAGCACGAGGAGGAAATCGCAGATTCCGTAGAGGTGATCAAGGGCCTGATTGATTATGCTTCCAAGTTCGAGAGAGAGCCCATCAGCGTAAGCAAGCTGGTCATCGGTATGAAGTGCGGCGGCAGTGACGGACTGTCCGGTATTACCGCCAACCCTCTGGTAGGACGTTTCTCCGACCTGCTGATCTCTAAGGGCGGTACCACCATCCTGACCGAGGTTCCCGAGATGTTCGGTGCAGAGACCATTCTGATGAACCGTTGTGCCAACGAGGAACTGTTCCACCAGACCGTAGATCTGATCAATGACTTCAAGAATTATTTCAAGAGTCACAATCAGACTATTTACGAGAATCCTTCTCCGGGCAACAAAAAGGGAGGTATCTCCACTCTGGAGGACAAGTCTCTGGGATGTACCCAGAAGTCCGGAAGTGCCCTGGTCAAGGGTGTATTGCAGTATGGTGATACGGTGAAGACTCCGGGACTGAACCTTTTGTCCGCACCGGGCAATGATCTGGTAGCAGCTACCGCACTGGCAGCCGCAGGAGCACATATCGTACTGTTTACCACAGGACGTGGAACTCCTTTCGCATCTCCGGTTCCTACCATGAAGATCGCTACCAACTCCCGTCTGGCAGGCAAAAAGTCCAACTGGATCGATTTCAATGCCGGTGTACTGGTAGAGGATAAGACCATGGAAGAGGAGACCAAGGCTTTGTTTGATCTGGTAGTGGAGACTGCTTCCGGCAAACAGGTATGCAGTGAAGCAGCAGGCTTCCATGATATGGCTATTTTCAAACAGGGTGTAACTCTGTAAAAGATCATACACAAAACGGCGTTCTTTTGTTACAATAAACGGGCAGGAGAACGCCTTTGTTATATAGGAGGAACTATGACAATTCAGGAAATCAAGGCACTTCCCCGTACGGAGGAAGGCATTTTCGACCTGGCAGCCGTGCAGCAGAGTGCAGGTCTGGGCAACATTTATCAGGCGGCGGATCTGGTGTATCCCGTCTATGCGGCCTATGAGACCACGGAGAATAAAAAAGAAGGCTATCCGGATATCATGGCACAGATGCGTGTGCTGAAAAAGCATGCAGAAAGTGAATTCAGTGCTGAAAACGGTGCAGCTTATACCGCAGTCATGCTTCATACCGTAGAGCAGATCAGCCCGGAGATCTACGAGAATTACAGAGAGCTTCTGGACAATTTCCGCAGTGCGGTAAAGCGTATGCTGGAGCAGTATTATGATGCAAAGGAAAATAGGTTTGCCATGGATGCCACATCGGAAAAGGTATTCTGCGATGCCGTACAGAAGGCATGTGCGGAGTATTTATTGTTAGCGGAAAAATATCAGGAGTGCATTAGGTAGAGAACGAGAGGAAACAGCGCATGGAAATCAGACATATTATGCATACTGCCCGCAGTGCGACCATAGAGATCGCAGACGGCGGCAGATATTTTACAAAACAGCCCGTGGAGCTGCGGGTAAACGGTGAGCCGTCACTGACCACAGAGAAGACTATAACTTCCCTGTTTAGCCTTAAGCCGGATCAGAAATATGTGGTGGAAGCTTATGTGAACGGAGAAAAGCAGGGCGAAGTATCTTTCAAGACGGATTATGAGTACGTGACTCTGGATGTGACCAGATTCGGTGCCAAGGGTGACGGGGAACATGACGATACCCACTTTATTCAGGCTGCCATCATGGCATGTCCGGTGAACAGCAGAGTGTATTTCCCGGCGGGAATCTACCGCATAACCAGCCTGTTCTTAAAGAGCCATATCCGGATTGAGCTGGCAGAGGGCGCGGAGCTGAAGGCCTTTACCGACAGAGAGAAATTCCCTACGTTCCCCGGAATGCTGCAGAGCTATGATGAGACCGACGAGTACAATCTGGGCACCTGGGAGGGCAATCCTTTACCTATGTTCTCCGGCATTATCTGTGGTATCGGTGCAGAGGATGTGGTGATCTATGGGCAGGGTAAGATCAACGGCAATGCTTCCAAAGAAAACTGGTGGAAGGATCCGAAGGTTATGAATATTGCATTCCGTCCCAGACTGTTTTTCATCAGCGGATGTAAAAATGTGACTTTGCAGGGTGTGACCTTCTGCAATTCCCCTTCCTGGACCCTGCATCCCTATTTCAGCAATGATCTGAAATTCATCGGTGTCACCGTGCAGAATCCCAGCGATTCCCCCAACACCGACGGACTGGATCCGGAATCCTGCAAAAATGTGGAGATCCTGGGTGTGCGTTTTTCCCTGGGAGATGACTGTATTGCAGTCAAGAGCGGTAAGATCTACATGGGCAAAAAGCATAAGACTCCTTCCGAGAATATCCATATCCGTCAGTGCCTTATGGAGAACGGCCACGGTGCCGTAACTCTGGGAAGTGAAATGGCAGGCGGCGTGGTAAATCTGACAGTGGAAGACTGTATTTTCCGTCATACAGACAGAGGTCTGCGTATCAAGACCCGTCGCGGCAGAGGAAAAGATGCAATTCTCAGCAATATCATTTTCCGAAATCTGACGCTGGACCATGTGATGACACCGCTGGTGGTCAACTGCTTCTATTTCTGTGATCCCGACGGCAAGACCACTTATGTCCAGTCCAGAGATGTTTACCCTGTGGACGACAGAACACCGCAGGTGAAAAAGATGGTATTTGAAAACATGGAATGTACGAACTGCCATGTGGCAGCTGCGTTCTTCGACGGACTTCCCGAGCAGAAGATCGAGGAAATCTACATGAAGGACATTTCCATCAGCTATGCTGAAGATGCCAAGTGTGATGTCCCCGCCATGTCTGACGGCGTGGAGAAGAGCAGCAAGCGCGGAATGTTTGCCAGAAATGTAGCGAAACTGACACTGGACAATGTGAAGATTGAAGGACAGGTCGGAGAAGCTTACGAACTGGAAGGTGTGGATGAACTGATCAGACGTTGATATAATGAGCGCAAGAGAGCCAGAGGGAGCTTGCTCACTCTCGGCGAACGGTGAAGTGATTGAGTGATGAAATCACGAAATAATGAGCGCAAGAGAGCCAGAGGGAGCTTGCTCACTCTCGGCGAACGGCGAAGCTGATCATGATAGCTGCGAAGCAGGATGTAGAGTGCGATAGCACGGAATTCGTGAGCTCACGCTATAATAGAGATAAGCAGAAGAGAATACGGCCCAGGAGCCGTGTTCGGAATGGAGGAAAATATGCAGTTAGGAATCCGTTTACATGATACGAAAAAGCTTCCTTTTGAGGAGCGTATTGCCAATGTACATGAGCTGGGCTTTGCCTGTGGACATCTGGCTCCGGGCAAGGTGATCAGCGAGTTTCCCACCACGGATGAGGCGCTGACCCCGGGACTTGCCATGTACATGAAAAATGTATTCGCAAAAAATCAGGTGGATGTTGCGGTATTAGGATGCTATTTGAACCTGGCAAACCCCAACCCGGAGCAGCTTGCGAAAATTACCCACCGTTATATGGCACATATCCGTTTTGCTTCCTGGCTGGGCTGCGGTGTCGTGGGAACTGAGACCGGTGCTCCCAACGAGACCTATACCGCGGTACCGGAATGCCACGGAGAAGAAGCATTACAGACCTTTATCACCAACTTACACCCGGTAGTAAAATACGCGGAGCAGATGGGCGTTGTCATGGCCATCGAACCGGTATGGAAGCATATCGTATACAACCCCGCCAGAGCCAGAAGAGTGTTGGATGAGATCAATTCTCCCAACCTTCAGATCATTCTGGATCCGGTGAACCTGCTGGATTACTGCAATTACAAGGATCAGGTGGCTATCGTGGATGAAGCAATCGATCTGCTGGGTGAAGATGTGGCTATGGTACATCTGAAAGACTTTATTCCCGAGGACGGGAAGCTTCGTTCTGTAGGCTGCGGTCTGGGACAGATGGATTATACTTCTGTACTGAAGTTTATGAAGGAGCGCAAGCCCTTTATCCATGCCACTCTGGAGGACACCACACCGGAAAATAACGTGCAGGTGAAAAATTTTATTCAGGGACTCTATGACAATCTGTAAAGATGTGGTATACTCTTTCGAGAGTATTCCCAGTAGATTGGTAGGAACAGTGAATTATGTTAAATGAATTTTCCAGAACAGAATTATTGATCGGCAAGGAAGCCATGCAGCGCCTGTACGGCGCAAGAGTTGCTGTCTTCGGCATCGGCGGTGTCGGCGGTTATGTGGTGGAGGCTCTGGCCCGCAGTGGTGTAGGAGCCTTTGATCTGATCGATGACGATAAGGTCTGTCTGACGAATATTAACCGTCAGATCATCGCTACCAGGAAGACCATCGGCAAATACAAGGTAGATGTCATGGAGGAACGTGTACACTCCATCAACCCGGAGGCACAGGTTACAGTACACAAATGTTTTTATCTCCCGGAGACGGCAGACCAGTTTGATTTTACCCAGTATGATTACGTGGTGGATGCGGTGGATACCGTGACTGCCAAGCTGGAGATCATCATGCGGGCGAAGGAGGCGGGAGTTCCCGTTATCAGCTGTATGGGAGCCGGCAACAAATTAGACCCCACGCAGTTCCATGTGGCGGATATCTACAAGACTACCATGTGCCCTTTGGCGAAGGTCATGCGCAGAGAACTCAAAAAGCGCGGTGTGAAGAAGCTGAAGGTGGTGTATTCTACGGAAAGCCCGGTGAAGCCGCTGGAAAATATGGAAAACAGCTGCAAGACAGGCTGTGTCTGCCCTCCGGGTACCACTCATAAATGCACGGACAGAAGAGCCATCCCCGGCAGTATTTCATTTGTACCGTCTGTAGCGGGCTTGATTCTCGCAGGCGAAGTGATCAAGGATCTGATTGCAGAAAAAGAATAGCTTTTTTATTAACTGTGCGGTATAATTCTATTATGCATGAACCGTTAAAGGTACAAAGGAGGTTGCTTTATTTATGACAGAAGAGGTAAGCAAAGAACAGATCAAAGGGGAAAATGGGACAGGTATTGATGAAGCTAAGCGCCTGAAGGAGAAAAAGGGAGCTAACATGGTAGTCAAGATTCTGGCGATCGTACTGGTACCGCTTATAGCGATCGCAGTCATTGCCATCCTGGCATTGAATTCCGCAGGGGACAGAATTTCCGACGCGATGATGAAGCATGAGCTGGCAGCGACGGAATATGCACTGGAAATGAGCCTGAACAATTCCGCTCCCGGAGACTTTTCATACGAGAACGGAGCACTTTATAAAGGGGAACTGAATCTTACGGACAATAAACAGGTACTCGATGCTTTGAAACAGAATGCCGGTGTGGATGTGGCACTGTTCTGGGGCAGTGATCTGGCTGTGACCAATCTGACCGGAGGTACCATCACTCTGAGTGAAAAAGTGGCTTCCAAGGTACTGGGTGGAGAAAGCTATTTTTCCAATTCCCTGAAGCTGGGGGATACCGGATGCTATGCATATCTGGCACCTTTGAAGAATACCGACGGCACGGTTGTGGGTATTCTGGCTGCCTGTATGCCGGTAAGGGAAGTGAATGCGCTTTACAAAGGGATTGTAACAGGAAGAGCAATAGCGATTCTGATCCTTGTGGCAGTATTCTGTGTCTCCACCTTTATTGTAGTAGGCATGATCTCCAAAGCACTACTGGGTGTAGTAGGTAATCTGGATCAGATCGCAGAGGGTAAATTGAACTTCAAGGTTCCCGATAAGCTGTTAAACCGCAGTGATGAAGTAGGTAAGAGCGCACGGGCTGTATACTCTGTAGTGAACGGCTTTTCCGGAATTATCAGGGATATTCACAATTCCATGCTGGATATGAATGAGTTTACGGGAACGTTCACCAGCAATTTTGACAGCATCGGACAGTCCATTTCTTCTGTAAATACAGCTGTGAATGAGATTGCCCAGGGAGCTACCACACAGGCGGCGGATACCCAGAAAGTCAGCGAAAGCATGAACGAGATGAGCAATGCACTGGGCCGTACGGCAGACAGTGTTAATGCTTTGAGCAGCAGTGCTGCCAACATGAAGGAGAGCAATGCTACCGTGGACAGCACCCTGAAGGAACTGTTGGAGATCAGCTCGCATACACAGCAGTCGGTGGATCAGGTGCAGGAGCAGACCAATATCACCAACGAGTCCGCACAGGCGATTCAGGCAGCTACCGATATCATCGCAGGTATTGCGAACCAGACCAACCTGCTGTCATTAAATGCCAGTATTGAGGCAGCGAGAGCCGGTGAGATGGGCAGAGGCTTTGCAGTCGTAGCGGAAGAGATCCGTGGTCTGGCAGACCAGTCCAGGGAATCCGCAGACAAGATCCGCAGCATCGTGGAGAACCTGATCAGCAATTCCAACCAGAGCGTTCAGATCATGAACGGTGTGGTAGGTGAGATCCATCAGCAGAACGAGAAGCTGGGTACCACGCTGAATGTCTTCAGCACCCTGAACCAGGAGGTTCAGAAGGTAGTCGGTGAGATCAATGTGATCTCCGGCGAGCTGGATCATATTGAGAATTATAAGACGGATGTGGTGGAGAAGATCGACGGACTTACCGAGATCTCCCAGAACAATGCGGCAAGCACCGAAGAGACCGCAGCTACCATGGATCAGCTGGCGGAGATCGTGGAGGATTGCCGACAGGCTACCACACAGCTGAATGAAATTGCGGGTTCACTGAATGCAAATGCGAAGAAATTCCAGCTCGGATAAGATGGAACGGAGCAAATGGAGAAATGAAGAGGGGCACTGTTACAGAAAAAACTGTGGCAGTGCCCTTTTTGGAAAGGAGACAGCCAATGGAGGATACCGCAATATTGGAACTGTATTGGGCGAGGGACGAACAGGCCATCGCAGAGACACAAAAGAGCTACGGAAAATACTGCTATAGTATTGCTTATCATATCCTGCATGACAGAGAAGATACCGAAGAATGTCTGAATGATACCTGGATGCGGGCTTGGAATGCGATTCCACCGAAAAAACCGAATCGTCTGGAGCTGTTTCTGGGAACTATTACCCGGAACTTGTCGTTTGATAGATGGAAGGCGAAAAATGCACAGAAACGTGGGAATGGTATTATGGATACGACACTGGATGAACTGGCAGAGTGCATTCCGGCGGCGCATAACACAGAAGAAGCCGTGGAAGCGGCGGAACTGGAGCGGAGCATCAATGCGTTCCTGCATACACTTTCGGAACAGGAGTGCAATGTATTCCTGCGCAGATACTGGTTCGTAGAGGAATATGCGGAGATCGCCGGGCGTTATGGAATGAATCTGAATACGGTGAAGACATCGCTGTTCCGGACCAGAAAAAAACTGCAAAAATATCTGGAACAACAGGGAATCGTCTTATAGACGGAGAAAGAGACGAAAGCGGTGATGAAGGATATGAGCGATTGTAATAAGAACAATAATCAAGATGTGAATTTAAAAGAAGAAAAACTGTTCCGGGCGATGTCCGGAGTGGATGAGGATCTGTTGCTTCGAAGCGAACAGATCAGAAATTCGGGAAGGGTACATAAGTTCCCGATGCGCTATGTGACCCGCATTGCGGCAGCCTGCCTGTGTTTCGTGGTAGCGGGAGTATTGTATATGACAATGAGCAGTACCAAAATGGCAGACAGTACCGGCAATGCGGATACGGCAGCACCACAGATGGCCTACGGTATCACTGAGGATCAGGAGATCCAGGAAGCGGCGGCAATGGCGGAAGCGGAGGCTGCTATGCCGGAGAGTGAGGCTGCGGAGGATAGTGCCAATATGGCTGAAATGACAGACTCTGCTTCGACAGACAGCGGACAGCAGGCAGCATCCGGGAACAGTATAGACGGGCAGAAACAGAGCGGACTGGAGAGCGCGTTATCCGTCAGCGGTAATGAAAGTTCACAGGACAGTACAGAGGCGGCCCCAGAAGAGGATGGAATTCTTAAAAAGAAGGAAAGACAATTACCGAAGAAAATGACAGTGAAAGGACAATAAAGCAATGAGTACGATAGAGAAACACGACATGACCCAGGGAAAGATACTGTTACCCTTAGTATCTTTTACAATCCCGTTGGTACTGGGGAATCTGTTTCAGCTGTCCTACAATGCAGCGGACTCCGTCATTGTGGGAAAATATGTAGGAGAACAGGCACTGGCGGCAGTGGGAACTTCCACTCCTATTATGAATATCGCAATCCTGTTGATTAGCGGGATGTGCATGGGAGCCAGTGTGTTGATGAGCTCCCAGTACGGAGCGAAGGATTATGATACTTTATCCAGACAGATCAGTACGACGATGTTAGCTGGCTGCGGGTTTTCCGTAGTGTTTTCACTGTTGATGCTTCTTCTGGCGAATCCGGTGCTTCGTCTCATTCGGGTGCCGGAGACAGCCATACCCGAAGCTGCGGCATATCTTAGGATCATTTTCATGGGCCTGATCTTTACATTCATGTATAATTTTCTGGCAAATACCATGCGGGCGCTGGGAGACAGCAAGACGCCGCTGTATTTTCTGGTGACCAGTGCTTTCCTGAATATCTTCGGAGATCTGTTTTTTGTTGTGGTACTGCGCTGGGGTGTGGCGGGAAGTGCCATTGCCACAGTGTGCAGCGAGGGACTTTGTTGCCTGCTGTGCGGTATATATATTAAGAAAAAGATTCCTCTTTTATGTCTTGGGAAAAAGTGGTGGGTATTCGATAAGAGCCTGCTGGGCAAGACAGTCAGCTACGGCAGTACCAGTGCCATGCAGCAGGTATGTCTGCAGCTGGGAAAACTGATCATACAGTCTGTGGTCAATACGCAGGGTGTTGCGGTCATGGCGGCATTTACCGCAGTGAACCGAGTGGATGATTTTGCCTATACACCACAGCAGAATATCGGACATGCCATGACGACTTTTCTGGCACAGAACAAGGGTGCAGGGCATAAGGAGCGGATGAAGAAGGGATTCCAGACAGGTCTTTTGATCGAACTGGTCTATTCCATCGGATTGTTCTGTGTAATCTGGGGACTGGCTCCGCAGATCATGACATTGTTCGCCGAGGACGGGGATGCACAGGTGGTATCTCTGGGTATCAGTTATCTGCATCTGATCTCCTGGATGTATATTCTGCCGGGATTGACCAATGGTGTGCAGGGATTCTTCCGTGGTATTGGTGATCTGAAAGTGACATTGTACAGCACATTTATGAATATGTTCGGCAGAGTTGTGGCAGTATTTGTAATGATCCGTCTGTTACAGATGGAATTTGCCAGCCTGGCCTGGGCCAATATGGTCGGATGGATCGTGATGCTGTTGTTCGAGGTGCCGCTGCTAGTGAAGTCTATGCGGAACGGCGAGTGCGGATAGAGTTAAGGATAGGAAATTTTACATGAAGTATGGAAAGATCGTAGGGGGAAAATTCATTGACCGTCCCAACCGGTTTATTGCCCATGTGGAGATTGCCGGGAAAGCGGAGACGGTGCATGTGAAAAATACCGGAAGATGCAGGGAGCTTTTGCTCCCCGGGGCAGCGGTGCGTCTGGAACAGTCGGATAATCCGGAAAGAAAGACATTGTATGACCTGGTGGCTGTTTATAAAGACAGGATCGGCTGGATCAACATTGACAGTCAGGCACCGAATAAGGTCGTGAAGGAATGGCTGGAGGCGCAGGACTATGATGTGGTCAGACCGGAGTATACCTATGGAAATTCCCGCATTGATTTCTATCTGGAAAAAGGGGAGCACAAAATATTAATGGAAGTGAAAGGCTGTACTCTGGAGATCAATGGCATCGGCTATTTTCCCGATGCACCCACGGAGCGTGGGGTGAAGCATCTGCGGGAACTGGCCGCAGCGAGACAGGAAGGATATGAATGTGTGGTTGCCTTTGTGATTCAGATGGAAGGAGTGACGGAAGTACGTCCTTATGTGGAAATGCAGCCGGAATTTGGTACCGCTCTGGCGGAAGCCGAGGCCGCTGGGGTGGAGGTGTTGTTTTTGCCATGCAGGGTGGGTAGAGACTGGCTGAAGATAGATGGAAAGTTAGTAAAGAAATGCTATCAAATCCCCGTAGCCCTTGGCAAGGTATAAGAAACGCGGCACG
>ERZ791695.746-NODE-746-length-14620-cov-2.32784_pt1 | contig 14620 bp, 19 predicted proteins | sample MGYA00509956_ERZ791695 | MGnify/ENA primary metagenome ERZ791695 (study PRJEB30046, sample SAMN00715234) | human gut metagenome | study: EMG produced TPA metagenomics assembly of the A metagenome-wide association study of gut microbiota in type 2...
CGCGTCCGGGTGGCTGTTCAACGTCATCATGGGCAAGCACGCGGATGCGGTCGCGGCCTATCCGGGGCCGGTCATCCGACCGCGCGAGCCGGACGACCGGCAGGAGGCGCAGATGCTCTCGTCGATCATCCCGTGCATTCTGGAGCAGAACGACTTTGAGGAGGTCTATTCCGACACGTGCTGGCAGAAGATGAAGCAGGGAACGGGCGTGTGGGGCGTGTACTGGGATCAGGATAAGCTCGGCGGACTGGGGGATATCTCCATCCGGCCCGTGAATGTGCTGAATCTGTTCTGGGAGCCGGGCGTGACGGATATCCAGAGGTCGCAGAATGTGTTTTATCTGGAGCTGGAGGACAACGAGACGCTGCTGGCGGCGGATCCGCAGCTTGCGGGGAAGCTCGGCGGGAGCAGCGCGGTGCTTTCGCGGTACCGGACGGACGATGCGGTCGATCTTTCGGAGAAGACGCTGGTGGTGGACTGGTATTACAAGAAGCGTGTGGGCGGCAGGACGGTGCTGCACTACTGCAAGTATGTGGGCGAAACGGTCCTGTACGCGACGGAGAACGACACGTTCATGCCGTCGGTCACGCGGGAGGCGCGGGACCCGGAGACGGGCGAGACGGTTCTGGTGCAGACGCCGGTGCGTGCGCCCGCGTGTGAGCGGGGGCTGTATGACGACGGGGAGTATCCGTTCATCTTTGACCGGCTGTTTCCCATCGAGGGCTCGATCTGCGGGTACGGCTATATTGACATCGGCAAGGGCGCGCAGGAGCAGATCGACCGGATGGATCAGGCCATCGTGAAGAACACGATCATGGCGGCGACACCGAGGTGGTTCCGCCGCTCGGACGGGTCGGTCAACGAGCAGGAGTATGCGGACTGGACAAAGCCGTTTGTGCACGTGGACGGGAATCTGGGGCAGGATTCTCTGCAGCAGGTGCAGGTCAATATGCTGCCGGGCATCTGCGTGCAGGTGCTGAACAACAAGATCGAGGAGCTCAAATGGACGACGGGCAACACGGACGTGACGAACGGACAGGTTTCGTCCGGCGTGACGGCGGCCTCGGCCATTGCGGCTTTGCAGGAGGCGTCCGGGCGCAGCTCACGCGCGTCGACGCAGTCGGCGTACCGGGCTTACGCGCGGCTCATCCGCATGGTGATCGAGCGCATCCGGCAGTTTTATGATCTGCCGCGCAGGTTCCGCATTGCGGGTCTGAGCGGGGCGGAGGAATTTGTGTCCTACTGCAATGCGCGGCTGAAGGCGCAGAGCATGGGGGCGGAGGCGCTCATGCGGACGCCGGTGTTCGATGTGACGGTCACGGCACAGAAGCACACGGCGTATACGAAGCTGGCGCAGAATGAGCTGGCGCTGCAGTTTTTCCAGCTGGGCTTTTTCCGGCCGGAGATGGAGCAGCAGGCGCTGGCGTGCCTCGACATGATGGATTTTGACGGCAAGCAGCAGATCTTGCAGAAGCTCCGTTCGGGTGCGGATGCGGCGGCGGATGGCGCTGACGCTAGCGGGACGGTATGAGCCGGAGCTGTACGAGCGGCTGGCAGGACAGCCCTCGCCGGAGGCTCCGGGGACGGTTCGGACGGCGAAAAAGCAGGACGCGGAACCGGCCAGAGTGCAGCAGGCGCGAAAACGCGCCGGAGAGGCGGCGCAGCCGGGATGATCGAGGTATGGCTGGACAGAACGGCGCTGACGGTGCGCGGCCACGCGGGTTTTTCGCGGTACGGCAGCGATATCGTCTGCGCGGCGGCGTCGATGCTGGCGTTTGCGCTGGCGGAGGCGGTGCAGGCGGCGGGGATGAAAACGCCGCCGGTGATCGAATCGGGCTGCGGACGCTTCCGGCTGGAGGCGTTCGCGGACGGACAGGAGCAGGCGCGGCTGGACGGGATGTTTGAGACGGTTCGCGCAGGATACCGGCTGCTTTCGGCGCGGTATCCGGATCATGTGCGGGTTTTGGGTGAACGTGACCCTGAAAATATGATGCAGAGACCCGAGCGTCGCCCGCTTGAAGGGCAGAAGGAGGAAAAGGATGAAAAACTTTGATTGGCTGCAGGCATTTGCGATGGAGCAGCAGGAGCAGCCCGAGGCGGGCGTATCGGCGGGCGCCGCGCCGCAGGATGAGCAGGAGCGCGCAGAGGCGTTCCGGGCGCTCATCCAGGGACCGTATAAGAAGGACTATGACAGGCAGGTGCAGATGATCGTGCGCGAACGGCTGAAAAACTGCGCGAGAAGCGAGCAGGTGCTGAAGTCTCTGGGGCCGGCACTGGAAAAGACCTTCGGCGTAGATGCGGCACAGCTCACGCCGGAACAGGCGGAGCGGCTGGCCGCGTGCGCACCGGAGGGGAAAGTCCCCGTGACAAAAGAGCAGCGCGAAGAGGCGATGCGGCAGGGGTATGAGGCGCTTCGGGAGCAGTTTGCGGCGGTGCGCGAGGCGTATCCGGGCGCACAGCTGCATGAGGAGCTGGAAAGCCCCGTGTTCATGCGCCTTGTCATGCGCGGCGTGGATGCCAGAAGCGCTTACGAGCTGACACATTTACGGGAGCTTCGTGCAGGCGCGATGGCATACGGCGCAAGACGCGCACGCGAGGAGCTGACGGCGGCCATGCAGGCGGGTTACCTCCACCCGCGCGAGAGCGGCATGGCCCCGGCAGCGGGCGGCGCATTTGCCGAGAGTCCGGAGCACTGGTCCAGACAGACGAGAGAGGAACTGAAGGCGCGGGCCAGACGGGGCGAGACCGTCCGGCTCTGAGAAAAGGAGAGATTTTAATGAATCTGAAGCAGGAACTGAATTTGCAGCTGTTTGCCGACGCGGGTACGCTGGTGAACGCCAGCGGCAATTACGTGAACGCGTATTCCGGTGAGACGAGCGCGTTCCCGGATGGCGGCGGTATGACGGCGTCCATGAAGACGTTTTACGACACGGAGCTGCTGGAAAACGCGCGTCCGGAGCTCATCCACACGCAGTTTGCACGCAAGCAGGCGCTGCCTGCCGGACGCGGCAAGACCGTGGAATGGCGCAAGTGGAACACGCTTGAGGACGCGGGCGCGCTGACCGAGGGTGTCGTTCCGACGGGCCAGAAGTTTGGCCAGAGCGCTGTGACGCAGGCCATCACACAGTACGGCACGTATGTGTCCGTGTCCGACCAGCTGGAGCTGCACGCCATTGACGACGTGATTCTGGGTGCGGCGGAGGAGCTGGGCGCGTCTGCCGGTACGACGCAGGATAAGCTGGTGCGCAATGTCGCCGCGGCGGGCACAAATGTGCAGTACTGCGACAAGGTCGGCAAGAACGGCGCACATACCGCCGTGACCAGCCGCGCAGGTCTGGACACCACCGCGAAGCTGACACCGGACGAGGTCAACAAGGCCGTGACGCTGCTCAAAAAGCTCAAGGCCCCGAAGATCGACGGCAAGTACATTGCCATCATCCACCCGTCCGTGGCATACGATCTGCGCTCGTCCGAGGCCTGGATCGAGGCGCACAAGTATGCGGGCCTGACGGAGCTGTTTACCGGCGAGATCGGCGAGCTGCATGGCGTGCGCTTCATCGAGACGACCGAGGCCAAGATCTTCAACGGTGAGGGCTGCCCGGTCAAGACGGAGGCGGATACGTCCAAGGGCACGCCTGCGGAGTATTACAGCGTCTATGCGACGCTGTTCCTCGGCAAGGACGCCTACGGCATGATCGACCCCGAGGGCGGCAATCTGGAGATGATCATCAAGGATAAGGGCCAGGTCGGCGGACCGCTCAACCAGTTCTCGACGCTGGGCTACAAGTTCTCCAGCGCGGCGAAGATCCTGTATGAGGACCGCATGGTGCGTGTGGAGAGCTGCGGCGCGTACTCTGCCGAGGACGAGGCAAACTGAGGAAACAAGATGGAGACCGGCGCAAGCCGGTCTCCGGAAAAGACGGGACAGGAAGGGAGAATTGTCATGGAAAATGCATTTGCAGGTATGAAGACGATCACGCTGCCGCGCGCGGGCGGCACGGAGCAGCAGTCGGTGTTTGTCTGCGTCAACGGACGCACGTTTCAGGTGCCGCGCGGCAAGGCGGTCGAGGTGCCGGAGCCGGTGTATGAGGTGCTGGAAAACGCAAGACGGCAGTTGGAGGCGGCACGGAAGCTCGAGGATGAGCTGGCCGCCGGCTGAGGGCTGCGGACAGAAGAAAGGAGGCGGGGCGCATGACCATCCGCGAGGCGCTTGAGACGGTCGACCGGCTCAAGCCCAACCAGTATGGGAGCGCGGACAAGCTGCGCTGGCTGTCGGAGCTGGACGGAGCGGTGTACCGCGAGATCCTGACGCAGCATGAGACGCAGACGGCGGCGTTCGCGGGCTATACGCCGGAGGCGGATCTGGACGGGACGGTGCTTCTGATCGAGTGGCCGTATGACGAAATTTACCGGTGGTATCTGGAGATGAAGATCGACGACGCCAACGGGGAGATGACGAAGTACAACAATTCCGCCGCCAAGTACAATATGTACTATCAGGCGTACCAGAACGCGTACAACCGGGCGCATCTGCCGAAGAGCGAAGCGGCGTATATCAAGCTGTAGGGGGGATAGCGGGATGTTTTATCCAAAGCTGACGGAGCAGCGGCAGCAGACGCTGACGACCGAGGCGTTTCTCGGCTATGACCACGATCTGAAGCTTTCTGACGGGGAATTCTACGACATGGAGAATCTGACGTCGGACTGCTATCCGCTGCTTGCGCCGAGAGTGCGGCGGGGGACGGTGCAGGCGCTTTCAGGGGCGCAGGCGATCTGCGCGCGGGACAGGCTGTGCTGGGTGCAGAATCAGGTTTTGCATATCAACGGCGCGTCCATGGAGGCGTATATGCCGTCGGTGAACATCAAGGCGGGAGAAAAGCAGCTCGTGTCCATGGGCGCGTATCTGTGTATCTTCCCAGACGGAATTTACTTCAACACGGAGGATTATTCCGACAACGGGTACATGGGGCATGAGAATACGGTCGACGCGGCGGAAACGCCGATCAGCGTGTCGCTGTGTCTTGCGGACGGGCAGGCGCTGACACTGAGCTTCTCGCAGGCGGCGCAGCCGGAAAGCCCGTCGAACGGGCAGTATTGGCTGGACACGTCGGGGAGTCTGCACACCATCAAGCAGTGGGCCGAGGCCTTGGGGCAGTGGGTGTCCGTGCCGACGGTGTATGTGAAGCTGGCGGCGAACGGCATCGGCAAGGGCTTCAAACAGTATGACGGCATTGAGATCTCCGGGCTTTCCGGGAACGAGCAGCTCAAAAAGCTGAACGGCAGCCAGATTTTATACGGCGCAGACGAGAGTTCTATCGTCATCGTGGGGCTGATCGACCAGGCGGCGGAGGTCACGAGCGGGACGGTGAAGACGGCCCGGCGCGTGCCGGATATGGACTTTATCACCGAATGCGGAAACCGGCTTTGGGGCTGCAAGTACGGTGTGGCGGACGGGAAGACGGTGAACGAGCTTTACTGCTGCAAGCTGGGCGATTTTAAAAACTGGGCGTGCTATCAGGGGGTGGCGACGGATTCGTGGCGGGCCAGCTGCGGCACGGACGGAAAGTGGACGGGCGCGGCGACACTGGCAGACAGTCCGGTATTTTTCAAGGAGGACTGCTTTCACCGGGTCTATCCGTCGGCCTCGGGCGCGCATCAGATCGTGGTGCAGAAGTGTGCGGGTGTGCAGAACGGGTCAAGCAAGAGCCTCGTGGTGGTGGACGACCGGCTGTATTACAAGTCGCGCATGGGCGTGTGCGTGTACGACGGGAGCCTGCCGCAGGAGATCGGCGGCTGCTTCGGCACGGTGCTGTATGCCAACGCGGCCGCGGGCGGTGTGCGCGGGAAATACTTCATCAGCATGGAGGATGCGGCGCACAGCTGGTCGCTGTTCGTCTACGATACGCGCAAGGGTCTGTGGCACCGGGAGGACAGCACGCACGCAAGTGAGTTTGCGCGGGTCGGCGACGAGCTGTATTTCCTTGAAAATGGAACGCTCAGGACCGTTTACGGCACAGCCGGGACGAAGGACGGGCCGGTCGGGTGGATGGCGGAGACAGGGATCATGACGTATGGCCTTGTCGGAAAGAAATACGTCTCCCGCATCAATCTGCGGATGCAGCTGCCGAAGGGGTCGAGCGTCGATTTCTGGGTGCAGTATGATTCGGACGACGTGTGGCGGCACTGCGGGCACATCGCGGGCCGGGGGCTGCGGACGTTCCTGCTGCCGATCCGGCCCGCACGGTGCGACCATCTGAAGTTCCGGCTGACAGGGAAGGGCGAGATGAAGCTGTTTAGTCTGGCGCGAGTCCTAGAGGCAGGAAGCGATGCGTAAGACGGGAGGTGCAACATGGGTAGTCTGACACTTGCATACCCGTCGATCGCGGGGAAGACGGCGCAGGAGCAGCTGGAGAGCATGCGGCGGTATCTGTGCAGCGTGACGGAGCAGCTGAATCTGGCGGACTGGTCGGCACGGGCGGCGCTGACGGAGATCGCGCAGGCCATCGACGCGGACGGGCTTTCCGAGGAGGAAAAGAAGACGACGCTTTCCGGCTATGTGGCTTTAAAGTCCCTCATCATCAAGACGGCGGATTTTGCGGCGGCGAATTCGGAGACGTGGTCGACGAAGCTGTCCGGCAGCTATGTGGCGATCTCGGATTTCGGGAAGTACCTTGAAAAGACGCAGCTGACGATCGAGGGCAATTCCGTCGGGATCAAACAGCTGTATGATTACACGGCGGGCGTGAACAACGCGTTTTCCGTGAATGCGCAGCAGTATATCAAGACGGGGCTGCTGTATTACAACGACGTGACGCCGGTGTATGGCGTGGGCGTGGGCAATATCGAGACGACCGTAACAGACGGCGGCGGAAGGATCGTCGACCGGACAAAAAACGAACTGCTGACCGTGACGCCGAAACGCATTTCCTTCTGGCAGGAGGGGATGGAGGTTGCGTATCTGTCGGAGAAGAAGCTGCATTTCCCGTCCGGAACACTGGAGGCGTACAACGCGAAGCTGACCGGGACGATCACGGCGGCGGCAGGCTCGGCCTTTGGGCCGTGGACGATTGCGGACGGGAGCATCTACCGCGTGGAAAACGCGTTCGGCAGCAGCGCGGGTATGTATTTCGGGACGGGCGGCCTCTCCGTATCAGACCGGTTTCAGGTGGACGCGAACGGATATCTGACGTGCTCCGGCGCGACGATCTCCGGCGCGATCAGGGCGACGAGCCTGAATGTGACAGGCGCAAGCATCACGGGGCTTACGGTCGATGCGGCGAGTGTGACGGGCAATCTGTCCGCGTCGCGCATCAACGGCGGCATTCTGGATTTCAACCTGTCGGCAAACGACATTACGACGGGGCTTTTATCGGCGGATTATATCAAGCTGGGCGGCGATATGGCGGTATATGATTCGCTGAGCAGCGGCACGGTCGGCGGGTGGCTCGGCTATACGACGGGCGCTTACGGCGGCGCGGGGATCCATATGCAAAGTGGGCTTGGCGAGGTCGTGGCGACGGCAAGCGGCGCGAAGCTCTGCTACGGCGGCAAACGAACGGCCGAATGGCGGTAGGCGGCGATCTGGTCGTGAGCGGCAGCGCGGCGCCGTCTGTTGACGGCGCGGGATCGCTCGGGTTTTCCGATTACCGGTGGTCGGTCGTGTACGCGCAGACGGGCACGATCACTACATCTGATCGGGAGAAGAAGACGGACATTTCGTATGCGCTGGAACGCTATGACGCGCTGTTTGAGAAGCTGCGTCCGGCAAGCTACCGGCTGAACGGCGGCACGTCCGGCAGGACGCACACGGGGCTTGTCGCGCAGGATGTGGAGCAGGCGCTGCGGGAGTGCGGATTGACGGGAAAGGACTTCGCGGCCTTTGTGAAAACGCAGAGGGAAGACGGCGGCGCGGACTACGGCCTGCGCTATGAGGAGCTGATCGCCATGTGTATCCGGCAGATCCAGATGCTGCGGGAAAGAGTGAGGAAATTGGAGGAAACGGCATGAGTAAGCTTTCGAATGCGATCGGCGCGCTGCGTATGGGGCTGGTGGAGGCGATCACCGCCTCCGGGCTCCCGCCGTGCGTCGTCGGAATGGTGCTCGATCAGGTGCGCGAGCAGGTGCGGCTGCTCGAGGCGCGGGAGGACGCGGAAACAGAGGAGAAAAAGGAGGAGGACAATGGCGCTTTACAGAGTGCAGGGTAACGGAAAGGCTCCGGCAGGGCTGCAGGCGGGCGACGAGGTCGTGACGGGCGGCGGCACGTACCGCATTCTCGGCGTAAACGCAGACGGCAGCTACCGCAGCTCGCTCAGCAACAAATATCAGACGATCTATAACTATCGCGGCAGCTACGGAACGGCTCCGGCCGGTCAGACGGACACAGTGCAGGTCAGAACGCCCGGCTATACGCCGTCCGGCGCGGCAAGCGAGGCGAAGGCGGCGCTGGACCGGGTGCTGTCGGAGAAGCCCGGCAGCTATACGTCCCGGTGGGACAGCGAGCTGGACGCGCTTTATGACCAGATCGCGAACCGGAAGGCGTTTTCCTACGATCTGGGGGCAGACCCGATGTACCGGCAGTACCGGGAGCAGTACCGGAGCGCGGGACGGCTGGCGATGGAAAACACGATGGGCGCGGCGGCGTCTCTCACGGGTCAAGCTACAGCCAGCAGGCGGGGCAGCAGTCGTATAACGTGTATCTGCAGAAGCTCAACGAGGTCGTGCCGGAGCTTTATGCGCAGGCGCGCAGTCAGTATGACCGCGAGGGGTCGGCGCTTTCCGAGCGCTATGCGCGCATCAGCAGCCGTGAAAAGAGCGACTATGACCGCTACCGCGACCGGGTATCGGATTATTACGCGGAACTGTCCGACGCGCGCGGCGCGTACCAGAGCGAGGCGCAGCGCAGCGAAACTCTGGCGCTGCAGTACGCGAAGCTGGCGAACGACAATTACTGGAACGAGCTGAACTACCGCTCCGACCGGGAGGACGCGGCGAACGCGCAGTACTGGAAGCAGCTCGCCTATGCGGACAAGCAGGCTGCGGCGGCAGAAAAGGCGGCGCAGGCCCGGCAGAAGGCGGCGCAGGCGGGCACGGCGAAGGACGAGCAGACAAAGCGCTCGTCTTCCCTTGCCAGAGGCAGAGGCGAAAAGCGCGGCAGAACGGCGCCCGGCACGGCGCGCCGCGATGAGATCAACTGAAAAGGCCGGAAGGAGGAGAACAGATGACAAAGCTTCCGGGCGCAAAGCCAAGCCCGCGCATTGCGGGCGGTGTGCTGCGCTGGTACGCGGGCGATACGTTTTCTGTGACGCTGGCGCTGGAGCTGCGCGATCAGGACGGCGATCCGGTCACGGTCGGCGCGTCCGACAGTCTGACGGTCCGCTTTTTTGACGCGTCGCACGCGCCGGTGCATACGTTTCAGTTTGACCGCGTGACAGGCGGGCAGGCAACGCTGACGTTTGACGATACGGTCAGCGCAAAATTTCCGAAGGGTGCGTATTTCTATGACATTTTGTATACGCACGGCGACAAAACAACGCTTGCGCGGGACAACCGCGCGGCAGCAGAGTGAGGTGCGGATATGCGGGTAGAGATTCCGAATACGATCACAGTGACCATTGGCGGACTGATCTCCAGAGGCGTGAAGGCGGTTGAGGTCACGGACGGGGGACGGCTCGTCTTCACGCTGACGGACGGCAGCACCGTCGATGTTGGAAGCGTCGTGGGGCCGCAGGGCGAGAAGGGCAGCACCGGCGCGCAGGGCCCGAAGGGCGATACCGGCGCGCAAGGCCCAAAAGGCGAGACGGGTGCACAGGGGCCAAAAGGCGAAACAGGCGCGCAAGGGCCAAAGGGTGAAACAGGCGCGCAGGGTGAGAAGGGCGACACCGGCGCACAGGGTCCGAAGGGCGACACCGGCGCACAGGGCCCAAAGGGCGACCCCGGCGAACGCGGCCCGAAGGGGGAAACCGGCGTACAGGGTCCGAAGGGCGAGACTGGCGCGGGCTTTCTCGTGAAGGGGTATTATGAGACGGCCTCCGCGCTGGAAGCGTCCGTGCAGACGCCGATGGCGGGCGACGCTTACGGCGTCGGTACGTCGGAGCCGTATGACATTTATATTTTCGACGGCGTGACAGAGAGCTGGATCAACAATGGGCCGCTTCAGGGCGCAAGGGGCGAAAAGGGAGACAAAGGCGACCCCGGCGCGGACGGTGCGCCCGGAAAGGACGGCGCACAGGGCCCGGCGGGCGCGGACGGTACGCCGGGGCAGGATGGCACAACGTTCACGCCGTCTGTTTCTGCAGCCGGTGTTCTCAGCTGGACGAACGACGGCGGAAAACAGAACCCGGCCAGCGTCAGTATTAAAGGCCCGGCGGGCGCAGCAGGCAAAGACCCGGAGCCGTTTTATGTGACCTGCACGCTGTCGGGGCAGGATGTGTACGACGAGGGTGCTACACATGATAAGTCATTCGCTGAGATCCTTGCCGCCCATCAGGCAGGGCGGCCATGCCGTGCAATTTTGACGCTGGCCGGGAGCACTGGTGATGATACCGTGCTGCTTCCGCTGGCGGAGCTGAACGCGAACGCCACTGACGGGTATGTGAAATTTGCGCTGACAGAAATGACGCAGGGCGATACGCCGGAAGAGCTGAGGGTCTGCTACGCGTGGATCCATTCGACGGACGCTGCGGAGGGCTTCTGGGGTAGCAGATATACGCTGTCCGGCGATGAGACTTTCCTGCCGGATGTGACGGCCTCCGACAACGGGAAATTTTTGCGGGTGTCCAATGGCGCATGGGCGGCGGCGACGATCACGAACGCGAATGGAGGCAGCTTCTGATGGCGGAATTTTTGACATTTGACACCGACCTCACGGCGGTCGCGAACGCGATCAGAGCCAAGGGCGGCACGTCCGCGCAGCTGGTCTATCCGAACGGCTTCGTGTCGGCGATTCAGGCGATCCAGACCGGCATTACGCCGAAGCTGGTCGTGACCACCTCTGCCGGGGCGGCAGTCACGGCAGTGAAGGGCTCCAAAACGGTCACGGGAACTGCCGGGACAGACGGAGTGTGCACGCTGGAGCTGCCGGAGGCAGGCGCGTGGAGCGTTACGTCGGCGAAAAACGGGGTGAATGCCGCGCAGAGCATCGTGATCGGCACGCAGAGCATGAAAATGCCCCTGTATCTCGACAGCTTTGCCGACAATACATGGGAAGAGATCATCGCGGTGTGCAGGACCGGGATCGCCCCGGACAGCTGGGCCGTGGGAGACAGCAAGTCCATGACCATCGGCGGGACGGCCTATCAGGTCGATATCATCGGCAAGAATCATGACGAGTATGCGGACGGCTCCGGCACGGCTCCGCTGACGTTCCAGCTGCATGATTGTTACAGCGAAGCAAAGCAGATGTACAGCACCAACCTGAGCGGTCTCGGCTGGAAGAACACCGATATGCGCCTGACCTATCTGCCTGCGATTCTGGCGCTGATGCCGGCGGAGGTGAAGAACGGCATCCACGCGGTAAACAAGAAGACATCTGAGGGGGGCAACAGCACGACGATTGAGACAGTATCGGACACGCTGTTCCTGCTCAGCGAGGTGGAGATTTTCGGGACTGCAAGTTCTTCCGTAGCCGGGGAAGGAAGCCAGTACGACTATTACAAGGCAGGCAACCCGAAGATCAAGAAGAGAGAAGGCGTTGACGAGTTCTGGTGGGAACGGTCGTCAGCCAGCGGCGGTATGTTTGGCAGAGTCAGAGCAAACGGCCAGGCGGGCGCGTCCAATGCCTCAAGCAGCCTCGGCGTAAGCTTTGCGTTCTGCTTCTGAAGGGAGGAAGCGTATGGAATATCTGAAGGTAAACGGAACGGAGTACCCCGCGCACTTCTGCGGAAAGCAGATCGACCGCGAATGGGATGGCCGCGCGTCGAAAACCGTCACGCTTGCCATGCCGTATGCACAGGCTGTGCAGCTGTTTGTGGATGGGCTGCGCTGGGGCATCGTCCGGCGTGAGGCCGGCGCGGATGACGCGGCGCAGGAGCAGGACTGCTCCGGCTACTGCGTCGCAGGCCCGATCACAGACAACCGGGACGGGACGCTCAGTATTAAAATGGGCAGCTATACGCAGCTGGAGCAGGCGCTGCGGGAGCTGGAGGAGGCGCTGACATGACGAGACTGGAACGGGAACTGCTCACGCGGATTAAAGCGCGGCTGGACGCGCTGGACCCCGGCGCGGCGGAGAAGCTGGCGGCCCTGCTGCCGGTGCTCAGGCGCTTCGCACAGAGCTATGCGGCGCTCGGGCCGGCAGCGAAAAAGACCATCGAGGCGCTGCTGCCGGAGCTGGCGGCGCTGCTGGAGGCGGCGGAAGGAGCGATGCAATGAGTGCGGAGCAGACAGGCGCATTCTTCGCGCTTGTAAGCGTGTGCAGCGGGCTTGGTTCCGTGCTGAGTCTGCTGCTGCTTCTGGCAAAGCCGGTGCGCGGGCGGCTGTTCGGCCTCAGCGCGATCCGGGAAGGGCAGCGCTGTATGCTGCGCGCGGATATGCTGGCGGCATATTATAAGCATAGGGAAGAAAAAACCATCCGGCAGTATGAATATGAGAATTTTCTCTATGAATACAAGGCGTATAAGGCGCTGCACGGCAATTCGTTCATCGAGCGCATTGCCCGCGAGGTCGCCGAATGGGAGATCGTGACATAGGCACAGGTACAGGAAAGGAGCTTTGGAGGTATGGAACAGTTTTTGAAGCGCATCGAAAATCTGCTGACGGTCAAGTCGATCGTGACGCTGGCGCTGACGGCGGTGTTCGCCTGTCAGGCGGTCAGGGGCGAGGTCAGCCAGGACTTTATGATGATCTATACGACGGTCATCGCGTTTTATTTCGGGACGCAGGCGCAGAAGCTGCAGAGCGGCGCGGAGACACGGCATGACGACGGCGCATCCGAGTAATTACACGAAGGGCCGCAGCGCACCCATCGAGTTTCTTGTGCTGCACTACACGGCCGGGCGCAACGACTCCGCCGCGGCGGGACTCAAATATTTTGAGTCCCCGCGCGGGGCCTCGGCCCACTATTTTGTCGACCGGAACGGCTGGCTGCAGTCAGTCAGCGACGAGGATACGGCATGGTCGGTCGGCACGGCGGGCGTTTATACGCAGAAGCACCCGCGCTGCCGCAACGGCAACTCGATCTCCATCGAGATGTGCTGCCGGTATGACGCGGGGCGCTACTGGCTGGAGGACGCGGTCGTGGCGAACGCGGCGCTGCTGACAAGAAGGCTGATGCGCAAGTACGGCATTCCGATCGAAAACGTGCTGCGGCATTATGACGTGGTCAGCAAGCGGTGCCCCGCAATGTGGGTGGACGACGAGAACGCGTGGTTCGCGTTCAAACGGCAGGTCATGGAGGTGATGGAGATGACGAAGGAGGAGCTGCTTTCTCTGAAGGGAACGGGCGACCATCCGTCCGACTGGGCGCTACAGGCGGCACAGTGGGCCAAGGAGAACGGCATTTTTACCGGCGACAGCGCGGGCAACTTCGGCTGGCAGCAGCCGGTCACGCGCGAGGCCGTGGCGAAGCTGCTGTACGAATACGATCAGGCACGTAACGTTGACAGCGGCGCGGCGGACATGGTAAAATAAGCGGGAAGAAGGAACACGCGGAAAGGGGGGAGGCGGATGCTGGAGATTCTGCTGATCAGTGCGGGCGCGGTATTGGAGACGCTGTTCATCATGCGCTCCTATAAGCGGCGCGATGCGTCGTCTGTCGTGCTCAAGACCATGGCGTCGGTGGTGTTCGTGCTGCTGGGGCTGCTGGAGCTGCGGCGGATGGGGCCGAGTTTGTACGGATGGTATGTCGTGGCGGGACTGACGCTCGGGGTGCTGGGCGATCTGCTTCTGGCGCTGCGGTTTTTGTCGGAAAAGCTGCACCGGCTGTTCTTCGCTGCTGGCTCCGTGTCGTTTTTTCTGGGCCATATCGTGTATATTCTCGCGATCCTGGCGCTCTGCCCGGCGGCGTGGCTGTACGCGATCCCCATCGCGGTGGTGGCGTTGGGCGCGGCCTGCTTCTACGCATACGCCAAGGAGGTGCGCGCGGGCAAAATTACGCCGCTCGGCGTGCTTTATATCGGCGGCGTTTTGTTCATGACGGCCTGCGCGGCGACGGGCGCGTTTATCGAGTCCAACCGGGCGCTGTTCCTGTTCTTTGTCGGCGGCATCTGCTTCTCGACGAGCGATAATATGCTGGTCGTGCTCTCCTTCGGCAAAAACGACAGCCCCTACCGCAACGCGGTTCTGCACGTGCTGTACTATATGGCGCAGATCTTTATCGCGCTGACGATCAAGTTTGTGTAAAGCAGCGCATTCGAAGCAAGAAACGGGGCTGTTTCGCGGCAGCCCCGTTGACAGTCCGCCATGCCTACGTATAATAAGCAAAGCATATTGTATGATGCACATCACGCAATATGCTTGACAGAAAAATAAAAACGCCAGACGCTCAGACGCAGTGCAATCCGATCAGGCCGGTTTGCGCTGCGTCTGTTGTTTTCGGGCCGGAAGCGATTGCAGAAAGGTCTTGCCGCGCGTGCTGGCTGGGAAATCAGGTGCAGGGACCATGCGGATACGAAAAATATGTCTG
>ERZ791695.783-NODE-783-length-13595-cov-4.09188_pt1 | contig 13595 bp, 10 predicted proteins | sample MGYA00509956_ERZ791695 | MGnify/ENA primary metagenome ERZ791695 (study PRJEB30046, sample SAMN00715234) | human gut metagenome | study: EMG produced TPA metagenomics assembly of the A metagenome-wide association study of gut microbiota in type 2...
TGATGGAAGAGTATGGTCAGCCAATGCATGCCTATGATCTTGATACGATCGAGGACAGAGAGATCGTTGTGAGACGTGCCGCAAAGGGTGAGCAGTTTGTAACATTAGACGGTCAGGAACGTATTTTAGATGATTCTGTACTGATGATCTGTGATGGAAAGAAAGCCATCGGCATTGCAGGTATCATGGGTGGAGAAAATTCCATGATCACAGACAATGTAAAAACAATGCTGTTTGAGGCTGCATGTTTCGATGGAACAAACATCCGTCTGTCCGGAAGAAAGATCGGTCTGCGTACCGATGCTTCCGCAAAATTTGAAAAAGGATTAGATCCGAATACAGCGATCGAAGCAATGAACCGTGCATGCCAGCTTATCGAGGAGCTTGGTGCAGGAGAAGTTGTCGGCGGCGTTGTGGATATTTACCCGAACGTCAAAGGGGATAAGCGTATTCTATTTGAACCGGAAAAATATAACAAACTTCTTGGAACAGATATTGCCAAAGAGACAATGCTCGCATATTTCTCAAAGATTGATGTAGGCTATGATCCGGCCTCTAATGAAGTAATCGTTCCATCCTGGAGACAGGACTTAGAGTGTGACGCCGACCTTGCAGAGGAAGTGGCAAGATTCTTCGGTTATGACAAGATTCCGACCACATTACCGAGCGGTGAGGCTACCACAGGAAAACTTACCTTCAAACTCCGTATTGAGGCAGTGGCAAGGGAAATCGCAGAGTTCTGCGGATTTTCACAGGGCATGACGTATTCATTTGAGAGCCCAAAAGTATACGATAAATTATTATTGCCGCAGGATTCCCCACTCCGTAAGGCAGTTGTGATCAGCAATCCGCTTGGAGAGGATTTCTCCATTATGAGGACAGTTTCCTTAAATGGTATGCTGACATCACTTTCCACAAACTTTAACCGCAGAAATAAAAATGTGCGTCTGTATGAACTTGGAAATATTTATCTTCCGAAACAGGTACCTGTAACAGAGCTTCCGGAAGAACGCATGCAGTTTACACTTGGAATGTACGGAGAGGGCGACTTTTTTACCATGAAAGGTGTGATCGAGGAATTTCTCTACAAAGCAGGCATGAAGCTGAAACCGGAATATGATCCGGAATCCGGAAAACCGTTCTTACATCCGGGACGTCAGGCAAATGTTGTCTATGATGGTACCGTGATCGGTTATCTCGGAGAGGTTCATCCGACGGTTGCTGCAAATTATGCGATCAAAGAGCGTGTTTATGTGGCAGTACTTGATATGCCGGAGATCGTATCCCGCGCATCTTTCGACCACAAGTATGAAGGAATCGCTAAATTCCCGGCTGCAACCAGAGACATTTCCATGGTTGTTCCGAAGAAAGTGCTTGCCGGTGATATTGAGAAGATTTTTGATGAAAAAGGCGGCCAGTTCTTAGAGAAATATGATCTGTTTGATATCTATGAGGGAGCACAGATCAAACCGGGATATAAATCAATCGCATATTCCTTATCTTTCCGTGCAAAGGACAGAAACTTAGAGGATGCCGATATTACCGGTGCAATGGATAGGATTGTAAATGCACTTGAGCGTGTCGGTGCTGAATTAAGAAAATAAAACAAAAAGCATATGCATGTAAGTAGTGCCTGATCCGGTTTTCTGCCGGATCAGGTATTTGTAGTATATTGAATGAGGATTATCATGGATGTAAAAGATTTTTATTATGACCTGCCACAGGAACTGATCGCACAGGACCCGTTAGAGGACCGTTCCAGTTCGCGGCTGATGGTATTGGATAAAAATACCGGTGAAGTGACACATCGTGTTTTTAAGGATATTACAGATTATTTAAGACCGGGAGATTGTCTGGTTATTAATAATACGAAGGTAATACCTGCAAGACTTTATGGAGTAAAAGAGGGCACACAGGCAAAGATCGAGATTCTTTTATTAAAACGTAAAGAGAATGATATCTGGGAAACACTTGTAAAACCAGGAAAAAAATGTAAAGTTGGAACAAAGATCATTTTTGGCGAAGGACTGCTGACCGGTGAGGTTATTGATATTGTTGAAGAGGGAAACCGGCTGATCCAGTTTCATTATGAAGGGATTTTTGAGGAAATCCTAGACCAGCTTGGACAGATGCCGCTGCCGCCTTATATCACACATCAGCTTCAGGATAAAAACCGTTATCAGACGGTATATGCAAAATATGATGGTTCCGCCGCCGCACCGACAGCAGGACTCCATTTTACACCGGAGCTTTTAAATAAAGTACGGGAAATGGGTGTGGAGATTGCAGAAGTAACACTTCATGTAGGACTCGGTACTTTTCGTCCGGTCAAAGAAACAGATGTTCTGAAACATCATATGCATTCTGAATTTTACCGGATCGAGCAGTCACAGGCAGATAAGATCAATCATGCAAAGGAAACCGGGCATCGTGTCATTGCAGTAGGAACTACCAGTACACGTACTTTGGAGGCAGCTTCGGATGAGAATGGTTTCCTGCGTGAGACAAGCGGGTGGACAGAGATTTTTATTTATCCGGGGTATCAGTTTAAAGTCATTGATTCTCTGATCACGAATTTTCATCTGCCGGAGTCTACACTTGTGATGTTAGTTTCTGCGTTAGCAGGCAGAGAGCATGTGTTAAGCGCATATGAGATTGCGGTAAAAGAAAAATACCGTTTCTTTAGTTTTGGGGATGCTATGCTGATCACAGATACCACAGTTTAGGTGATTTACAAAAGAGAAGGAGTATTATGGAATGGAAGAAAAAAGACATCATAAGCGTTTAAAGATCGACGTTTCCATCCAGTTAGAACGTCTGACAGAAGATGGAACAACGACATATGATTATACGCAGGTCGAAGTTACGGATGTTTCGCGTGGTGGAATCGGCTTTTTGTCCAACGAACCTTTGGAAGTTGGGAGATATTATAATACTAAGATCCAGATATGGACGAAAGAAGTGTTCGATGCGGTCATCGAAATCGTGCGTAAACAGAAACTGGAGGATGGAACAGACAAATATGGAGCAACTTTTATAGGCATGTCCGACACGGATGCGATAAAAATTGATATTTATCAGGTGTTTCGTGAAGCATAAAAGTATAAGAGATGAAGTATGCTTTTGATGACAGGATAAATGCAAAAAATCGAAGAGAGCCAGATAGGTCACATCCTAAAATAAAGATGATCTGTCTGGCTCTTTTTATGTCTGTCATTCTTCGTCCATAAGCTATCATTTATGAAAGCATAGGTATACGAATAAATTATTTGTAAGTCATAAAATTAATTATGCTTCATAAGAACTTACGGTAATTGTATAATCGCTTGTACCTTCCACATAAGTGGTTCCATCAGAGCCTTTGACGGTAACGGTGTTGCCATCCTCATCTGTAATGGTTCCCTTGCAGGTTAAAGAGGAGAGAGTGCTGTCCCCATCAACGATCCAGGTAGAACTGCTGTCAATGGTCAGATTTGCATAACCGTCTTCGCCATTTCCGGCATTGCTTTCATCCTGAACAAAACTTCCGGTCCAGGTACTTTTATTTTCAAGGGAAACGTCAAGCTGGCTGATGCTGTCCCAGATGATCTTTCCTGCCATGGTCTGGGCATCTGTAGTAAATTCACAGTCAGCACCGTTGGCACCGGAAGAACCCCAGCCTCGGGCATTGCTGTTTCCGGTACATTTTAACAGGAAATCATTGGAATCAGAATAACTTAAATCTACGCCTGACAAATAAAAGGTACTTTCTGTATTGGTGGTGTAGAACATGCCTCCGTTTTTAGAAGTCAGACTTCCTCCTGTCATGGAAAAATCGCTGTTTCCAACTTCGGAATCACCGGACATGCTCTGATAGAGGATGACGGTCCAGTTACAGTCATTCTGCTCGTTTTCTGGAATGTTACCGGTTAAGTCACAGTCTGTCAATTTTAAGGAGTTTAAGCCCTCGATACAGACTGCTTCGGATCCGTTGGCAGTTAAAGCTGCATTTGAGATAGAGATATCTGCAGTACCGTAAACAGCCGGGGATCCGGTTCCGTTTGAGGTATAGCTGCCACCGTCTACCGTCATGGTTCCGCCTCCACGGTCACTCCGGATTGCCGCAGAAGATTCGCCGTTCGTTGTCACGGTCAGATTTTTGGCAGTGAGTGTACCACCTCCTGCAACATGAATACCGCCGGATGTATCCTGTATGGTTGTGATTGTACTGTCAGAAACCGTAACATTTCCGTTACCATAAGAAAAGATGCCTGCACCACCGGCAGAATCTGTCGTGATCGTTGCATTGTCTATGGTTACTGTTCCGTCAGTTACCAAAAGACCGGCACCTACTCCGTAAAAACTGGATGAATCGCCACCGGTACTATCAGAGGAAGTGCGGTCTAATGTGATATTTTTTAAAGTCACATTCGCTCCATTTGATACAAGGATCGCATTTTCATCAGATCCTGTGGAAGAGAAAGAAGCATCCGAAACTTCGGTATCTTCCGTGTATTCTGTTACTGCATTGTAGGATTCCGGCTGGGAGGAAGCGCTGCCTCCCGGTGCGCCGCCTCCCGGTGCGTTGCCTCCGTCAGAAATTGTTACTGTTGCCGCATTTCCATCATCATCGAAGGTGATCGTTACCATAGTGCCTTCTGATAAAGCGGAAAGTGTGGTTTCATTTCCATCTTTGTCATAGTAGACGGTGGAATCGGTCAGATTGATCGTCTCGGTTGACATATTGCCCATATCCGGTGTGCCGCCGTTGTCGGAAGGGGCAGAAGTGTTGTCGCCACTTGGCTGATTGTCAGGGGTTTCGGTGGAATCTGTGCCATCAGAGTCTGGTTTGTCAGCCGGAGCAGAGTTATTGTCACTGCCATTGTTGTCACTCGGCGGATTACCCGGTGCTTCGCCCTGACCACCGCCCGGCATGGTAGCAACCGTGATTGTGCTGTCGGTAATTTCGGAAATCATTCCCATGATCGTATTTTCATCTGATTTTGTATCAGTATCTTCAGTAGACGCTTCTACGGTACTTTCCACCGAAGAAGAGGTGCTGGTGGTATTGTCTGTGTCCGTACTATTGTTTGTACTGCCGCATCCAGAGAAAATCAGTGTTCCTGCCAGTGCGATGCATAGTAATGCTTTTTGATATTTCATAGTGTTTTTCACTCCTTTTTTTGTTGATAGCTGTATTCTACCGATGCAATGTGACGGTTAGATGAAGTGGGATTGGAAGTTATGTGAATTTAAAGAGAAGGTTGTGTGGAAGAGAAGCTGGAATACCTTTTTGAAAGTAAAAAAGTTATTTGAAAATTTTTTTGAATTTTATGAAATTTACTATTGTAGATTTTATAAAAGTGTGCTAAACTATATTTGTATCCATGAACTAGTTTATAATGTAAACAGTTCAACTCAAGAGGCTGTATTCCTGATTAACGTCAGGGATACAGCTTTTTGACTGTTATGGAATCGTTTAAAAGACTGAAGATGTGAAAATTTCAGATAAAATTCAAGTAGTCATTACAACGAAGAAAAGTTGATATTACTACCCGAAATTGATACTATGATTACAGAACAAGCGGTTGTAATAAAAAGTCCTTTGCCATAAGGCGGGGGACTTTTTAAAAAAGAAGGGAAGCAGACATGAGACCATTACCGGTTGGAATTGACAGTTTCGAAAAATTAATTCAGGAAAATTATTACTATATTGATAAAACTCTGCTGATCAAAGAGCTATTAGAGCTGAAAGGCGAGGTAAATCTGTTTACCCGCCCCAGACGTTTTGGCAAGACGCTGAATCTGAGCATGTTACAGTATTTTTTTGAAGATACAGGAGATGCGGAGCAGAATGTGAGAAACCGTGCATTATTTACTGGCTTAAATATTATGAATGCAGGGGAAGAATATATTTCACAGATGGGGTGTTATCCTGTTATTTTTCTTACATTAAAGTCTGCAAAACAAAGGAATTTTAAAGCAGCTTATTTTAAACTGAAAGAAGAAATTTCTGAAGAATTTAAAAGACACGAGAAACAGATAATGAGCGGTAATATCTCAGAAGATGACAGAACTCTGTTTTATGAAATTGCGTCAGGAAAAGCGGACAGGGAGGTATATTCCGGTTCTTTAAAGACATTAAGCAGGCTGCTTTATCAGGTGACCGGGCGAAAAGTGATCATTCTGGTTGATGAATATGATGTACCGTTAGAAAATGCATATTTTTCCGGATTTTATAATGAAATGATTGACTTCACCCGGTCGTTGTTTGAATCTGTGTTAAAAACAAATGCGTATCTTCAGTTTGCAGTCATTACAGGCTGTCTTAGAATATCGAAAGAAAGTATTTTTACCGGTTTGAATCATTTGAACGGTATTTCGATTCTGGATAAACAGTACAGCGAACATTTTGGATTTACAGAGCAGGAAGTAAAGCAGGCAATGATTTCCTATGGTGTGGAAGATCGTTTTGCAGATATGAGAGAGTGGTATGATGGATATACTTTCGGAAACCGGGAAGTATATAACCCGTGGAGTGTCATCAAGTTTTTATATGATCTTGTGGCGGATCAAAATGCATTCACACGTCCGTACTGGGTAAATACCAGTTCAAACGATATTGTAAAAAATCTTGTACTGCGTGCCGACAGGGAAACAAAAGGGCAGATTGAGACGCTTCTGGCAGGAAATACATTGGATATTCCGGTTCATGAGGAAATTACTTACACGGATATTTATGAGAATGATGTGAATTTATGGAATTTTCTGTTTTTTACCGGGTATCTGACTAAAACAGATGAATACATGGATGATGGTATCATTTTTCTGAAAGTCCGGATACCGAATCAGGAAGTGAAAATGATTTATAAGACCACAATACAAAACTGGTTTCGGGAAAAAGTAAAGAAAACAGATTTCCATGATCTGTATCAGGCGATGGAAACGGGAAACGCGGCGCGTATGCAGGAGATTCTGAATGAACAGTTGTTAGTAACAATCAGTTATTATGACAGTGCGGAAAGTTTTTATCATGGTTTTCTTGCCGGGATTCTAAGCCAGAGCAGCAATTATCTTGTTGAGTCGAACCGTGAATCAGGGAAAAGACGATATGATCTGATGGTAAAAAGTCCGTCGCTCAGAGGCAGGGCATTTATTATAGAAGTAAAAGTGTCTTCTGGAATTGATGAATTGGAAAATGATGCAGAGAAAGCGGTGCGTCAGATTTATCAGAAAGGATATAAAGAGGCACTTTTAAAGGAAGGTTATAAGACAATTGACTGTTATGGGATTGCTTTTTACCGGAAGGACTGTGAAGTTTGGTATGATGGAAAATAATATAGAATGTATGCTGCCAGGATGAGATATTTCATTATCATGCGCAGAAAAAATGCCGTACGATCAACCGACCGTACGGCATTTCCCTATCTTTCGTAAATCGTATAATGATGTTTCTTAAGCAGTGCGACTGCCAGTGCTAACGATTCCCCGTCATACATTTCAAGTCTCAAGACACCGCCTTCAAATTCACGGTTATGAATGATGCCGATGTTTTTTATGCTTAAATTATTGCTTGCAAGGATCGTGGCGACGGTGGCGATCCCACCGGTCTCATCGATCAGATCTAAATATAATTCGTAAATGTTCTTTAAGGCGCCTTTTGCCGTAATAGTGATAGAATCACGGTAATCCTTTGCAGCAGTAAAGGCATCTAATAAAGCTGATTCATCTGCATCTGCGATATTGATCCGCATTTTCTCCAAAGTATGAATATAACTGTCCAATAATTTTAAAATCTGTTCCTGGTTGGACAGGCAGATATTTTCCCACATGACAGGAGAGGATGATGCAATTCGCGTGATATCTTTAAATCCTCCGGCTGCAATGGTTTTCATGATCTCATTTTCATCATCTGATTCACGAACCAGATTTACGAGACTGTATGCGATCACGTGCGGCAGATGGCTGATCGCTGCGGTAGCATAATCGTGCTGTTCGTATCCTAAAACAAGTGGAATCGCACCGAGAGAACGCACCAGTTCTGTCAGCTCTTCCACAGCGGGAGCAGGACTTTTATCGGTTGGTGTGATAATATAGTAAGCATTTTCCAAAAGTGTTTCTGAGGCATTAGAAAGACCGGTTTTCTCAGATCCCGCCATCGGATGCCCGCCAATAAAGTTAGCTTCAAGACCTAGCTTTTCTACTTCCCTGTGAATCTCTGTCTTGACGCTCCCGACATCTGTGATAATACAGTCCGGTGAGATCACATCTTTTAACTGCTGCAGATATTCGATATTTTTCCTGGTCGGCGTGCACAGAAAAATATAATCGCAGTCTGCAAAATCTTTCAGTTCACACGGTGTATTGTTTACGATTAAATGTTCTTTATAAGCGTCGGCAACCGTCTCGGTATGATGTGCAGTTGCAATCATTGTAAGTTCCGGATGAAGTGCATGCAGTTTTTTTGCAATGGAACCACCGATGAGTCCGAGTCCGATAAAGCCGATTTTCTGAAGTGACATATATGGAAATCCCCCTGTTAGATGTTAAAATTCTATTCTTATAATTCTTTACCTATCATAGACATAAATCACAAGAAAGTCAACACGTTAAAGTACAAAAGTGTATATTGCATAAAAAAATAATCAAAGTTTGGACGAAATGTGAACACTATGTAAACATTCCATGCAAATGGTAAAAAAATATTTAAAATGCATACATAATATATAAACAAATTTTGGGTAATATAAAAATAGTTAGTAAATATGAATAAATAAGTTGTAATAAACGTGTAAATTTAGTAAAATATAACCATACAGCGAATGCCGTTTCAGAGGTATCGACTAAAAAATATGTATTGGAGGATTTGCTATGAACGTTTACACAACTGACAAGATTCGTAATGTGGTTCTGCTTGGACATGGTGGATGTGGTAAAACAAGTCTCGCCGAGGCGATGGCTTATCTTGCGGGGATGACAACACGCATGGGAAAAGTTACCGATGGTAACACGATCAGCGATTATGACAAAGAAGAAATCAAACGTCATTTTTCCATCAACACAACTGTGATACCGATTGTCTGGGGTGATACCAAGATCAATATCCTTGATACACCTGGTTATTTTGATTTTGTAGGGGAGGTAGAAGAAGCAGTCAGTGCTGCGGATGCAGCAATTATCGTAGTATCCGGTAAGGCTGGCATTGAAGTCGGCACAAAGAAGGCATGGGAGTTATGTGAGACATACAAACTGCCGCGTATGGTATTTGTTACAGATATGGATATCGATGAGGCAAGTTACCGGCAGGTCGTAGAAGATTTACAGCAGCTATACGGCAAGCGGATCGCACCTTTCCATCTTCCGATCCGTGAAAACGGACAGTTCGTCGGTTATGTCAATGTATTACAACAGCGGGCAAAACGCTGGAAAGATAACGGCGAAGTGGAAAAGGTAGAAGTGCCGGAGTATTCCAAAGAGAATCTTGGTATCTGCAGGGAAGCATTGATGGAGGCTGTTGCGGAGACGAGTGAAGAATTTATGGATCGTTATTTTGGAGGGGAAGAGTTCTCCGAGGATGAGATCCGCCAGGCACTCCGTGTCAATGTATCCGATGGAAGCATCGTTCCGGTGCTGATGGGTTCGAATGTTCTTGCACGCGGCATGTATACACTGATGGTCGACATTGTAAAATATCTTCCGAGTCCGGAAAAACGTTCCTGCACCGGAATCAATGCAAAGTCCAACGAGGTATACAATGCAGACTATGATTTTGCAAAACCAAAATCAGCTTATATTTTCAAAACGATTGCAGACCCGTTTATTGGGAAATATTCATTGATCAAAGTTAATTCGGGAGTTATCAAAACAGATGATCTTCTTTACAACCAGCATAAAGATACAGAGGAAAAAATCGGAAAGATCTATGTACTCTGTGGCAATAAGCCGGAGGAAGTAAAGGAACTGCATGCGGGAGATATCGGAGCGTTAGCGAAGCTGACTAAAGCAGCTACCACAGATTCCCTTTCTACCAAAGCGAACCCGATTCTGTATATAAGAACACAGATCTCCATACCATATACTTATAAACGTTATAAGGCAGTCAACAAAGGAGATGAAGATAAGATCTCGCAGGCATTGCAAAAGCTGATGCTCGAAGATCTTACATTAAAAACAGTCAATGACAGTGAAAATGGCCAGACATTACTTTACGGTATGGGAGACCAGCACCTTGATGTTGTGGCAAGCAAACTGTTAGAGAGATACAAAGTTCAGATTGAACTGAAAAAACCAAAAGTAGCATTCCGGGAGACCATTCGTAAGAAAGCGGATGTGGAATACAAGTACAAAAAACAGTCCGGCGGTCATGGACAGTACGGTCACGTTAAGATGACCTTTGAACCTTCCGGGGATCTTGAAACACCATATGTATTTGAACAATGCGTTGTCGGTGGAGCCGTTCCGAAGAACTTCTTCCCGGCGGTGGAGAAAGGAATCCAGGAAGGCGTGCAAAAAGGACCGATGGCAGCTTATCCGGTGGTAGGAGTAAAAGCAGTTTTATATGATGGCTCTTATCATCCGGTAGACTCTTCTGAAATGGCATTTAAGGTTGCAGCACTTCAGGCATTTAAAAAAGGTTTCATGGAGGCATCACCGATCCTGTTAGAGCCGATCGCATCCTTAAAGGTTGTTGTACCTGACAAATATACAGGTGACATCATGGGAGACTTAAATAAGCGCCGTGGACGCGTACTTGGAATGAATCCGACAGAACACGGTTATCAGGAGATCGTAGCTGATATCCCATATATGGAATTATATGGATACAATACAGATTTACGTTCTATGACCGGTGGAAGCGGAACCTTTTCTTATGAGTTTGCAAGATATGAACAGGCTCCTTCTGATATTCAGGAACAGGAGATCGCAGAAAGAGCAGGCAAACTCGATAACACGGACAATTCATAAAAACTTCTTTGAAAAATAAAAGAAGCAGGTCTTCCCGGAAAGCAGAGCAAAAAACACAGACTGGCTGTAATACCGGCTGGTCTGTGTACAAAAAAGGGAGGAATGGGTATGCAGTTTGGCAGAAAAATTTGCAAAGAATTATTTGTAATTTTATATGTATTTATTTTTCTTGTAAGTGATCCAAAACTGGTTCGTGCCTGCAGTATTATCATCCTCCCGAATGCTTCACAGGAGACCATTGCAAGTGATGATATCACATTAGACCTCTTTGCAGGAGAAAATCCATCGGAATATCATATCGTATATGAAGTAAATGGTGGCATTAACAGTAGTAATAATACAAAAAACATCAAAAAGGAAGAACTTCCGTTTACCTTGGATGTGCCGGTTAAGATCGGATATAATTTTGCCGGCTGGTATGCAGATTGCAATTATTCCAGAAAAGTTACAACAATCGATGAGGACAGCCCTGCTAATATGGTGCTTTTTGCAAAATGGACAAAAAACATCGATAATCATTATAATGTAGAAATGTATTCTTACCAGACTGGCACGATCCGTGATAGCAGTCAGAAAGAGTTAAAGGAATGTTCTTATACTTTTTTGGATTCTCTTTCGATTCCGGGAATGCCTTCTACCAGAGAAAAAGATTATAAGGACAATTTGATCAGCAGTTCCAGCCAGTGTATGCAGGGACTTTGCTTCACACCGGATTATATTCTTATCACAGCCTATTCAGAAGATCGTAAAAATTTAGGCTCGTTAATGGTATTTGACCGTGAGAGTGGTGAATATCTTGTGACACTTGGCATGAAGAAAGAAAGTCATCTTGGAGGTATTGCTTTTGATGGTGAAAATGTCTGGATCTGCCATTCTAATTCCAATACATTAGAGCGCATTTCCTATGAATATATCACAACAATTGCAAATGATGTACCGGGGTATTGTATTGATGCATCCGCTTTGTCAGATGAATATCGTCTGAAAAATACACCATCCTGCATTACCTGCTACGGCGGAAGACTCTGGGTTGCTACACATACCAGATTTTTTGATTCCGAAATGTATTCTTACAGTTACGATAAAGAAGCGGATAAACTGACAGCAGTCAGCAGTTATAATCTTCCAAGCAAGGTGCAGGGCGTGGCTTTTGATGATAATGGCTCTATTTATTTAAGTACCTCTTATGGAAGAAACAATTCTTCTTATTTGAAAGTTTATGCGTCTCTCCTTGCACTGGATAAAAAGCCAAATGATCCAAAGGTAAAAGTTGAGATGCCGCCTTGCTCAGAGGAAGTTGCGATTGCGGATGATACGGTATTTGTTTTATTTGAATCTGCGAGTGCAAAATATTTTGAGGGTACAGACGGTATGGGAAAAAGTCCGGCACCGATTGACAAGTTGTTAGAAGTGAGTGTTGCTTCAATCTGGTAAAACTAAATCAAACAGCAAGCAGATAGAAAAGGGATGGAGTGTTTCCATCCCTTTTGTCAGCTTTGTTTCCGTTCTTTCATAAGACGGATGATCTTATCCGCCTTATCCGCCTCTTCTTTCGACATGTTTTGTTTTAACAGGGCAATTAACATTTCTGTTTCCGGATCAGTAAACTGGATATTGTTTGTCTTTGCCGCATTCATGGTGCCAAGGAGAAATGGCATCATATCTTTAATATTTGTTGGCTTTTCTTTTGAAGCAAAGTTCATTAAAAACTGCAGTTTTTCGGGTGACATATTTTTCAACCCCGGATTATTCCAAAAATCATTTTCCATATTTTCCCTTTCAAAAGATTTAAGATATTTTATGCAAAAATCGTCTCATATGTTTCCATCATGGAAATCATATTCGTAAGCATATCAAGTGTTTCGAGTTCCTTATCCGTACAGAATTTCCGGAGATCGTTCAGCATAGCAAGCGTGGAATTTTCTTCTTCGCTGACAGAGCACATAGACATGACTTTATCTTCCTGATTAAATACCTGGATGGTATTCTGTAATTCCATATATTTGATCAGAATGGCAAATTGTTTTTTCTGGTCGCCTTTCATATAAGGAATTGCTGTTTTTAACATCTGCAGTTCTCGGGTCTGTGTCATATTATCAAATGGCGTGAATGAATTTTGTTCCATAAAAATCTCCATTCTTGTGTGTGAAAAAAGTTTTTTTCACTCGAATGCCTTTTTCTTTCAGTTTATGAATCAGAAAAATAGATTATGTCAGCTATTATGCAGATTTTAGGATGGGTTTAGTGACGATGTCAGGCAGTCCGGCATAAAATAAACAGGGAGGAATAAAAATATGCTGATTATTGATGGAAATAGTGTTTATGAAATAGATGAGGAGTGTGCCAGAAGAAAGAAAGTTCCGAAAGAATGTGGAATTTATGAGAAGATGATACAACAGCAGAAATGGGAAAAAGATCAGGAATATACAGATAAAAATCAGAATGAAAAATACTCATAATATCGATGATCTATGAATCAGGAAAGAATCCTGCCCGGAGGGCAAAAAACGTCTCGCCTGTAACAGGCAGAGACGTTTTTGGTATAAACAATAGAATGATACAGGGCGACCGGCAATACCGGCCGCCTGTATGGAATGGATGCTCAGACTAGCAGAAGCATCCTCCGCCATTTCCACCACATCCGCCGCAGC
>ERZ791695.784-NODE-784-length-13594-cov-3.21693_pt1 | contig 13594 bp, 10 predicted proteins | sample MGYA00509956_ERZ791695 | MGnify/ENA primary metagenome ERZ791695 (study PRJEB30046, sample SAMN00715234) | human gut metagenome | study: EMG produced TPA metagenomics assembly of the A metagenome-wide association study of gut microbiota in type 2...
CCATGCTGATGGATACCGCCGGCAACTGCGGCAACCAGATCAGCACCCTGATGGTGCGCGGTCTGGCGCTGGGTGAGGTGGAACCCGCCGATTTCCTCAAGGTGCTGGCCAAGGAACTCCGCGTTTCCGCGATCGTGGGTGCGGTGCTGGGCGTGGTGAACGGTCTGCGCATCTACCTGATGTACACCTTCATCTTTGCCGGTCAGTATGACAATGTGATGGGCTACGCCATCGTCGTCAGCGTGTCGCTGTTCTTCAGCGTCATCCTGGCAAAGCTGGTGGGCGGTATGCTGCCCCTTGCCGCCAAGAAGCTGGGTGCGGACCCGGCCATCATGGCGACCCCCTTCATCACCACCATCGTGGATGCCTGCAGCTTGATCCTGTACTTCCAGATCGCGCAGATCGTGTTCCGGAATATGATGTAACGTTTGATTTTATAGGAGCAACCCTCTCAGTCAAAGCCTGACGGCTTTGACTGAGAGGGCTGTTTCTTTTTGTTGAAAACTCAAGTTTTCCCGCTGTTTTCCACAGGTCGATTTTTGTAGAAAACGGGTGTGGAAAACTAGCGGTTCCTTCATTCCAACGGGGAGAAATTCAAGGAGCGGATTTTCTGCCTGCTGTAAAAAGTAAATTTTCGGGTTTGACTTTCTTTCAGAAAAAAGGTGCAAAGGCCCATAATTCCCCTGATTTTCGCAAAGATCCGCGCGGTACAATACACCATGTATAAACCACCTCACAGGAAAATGTGGAAAACTCAGTGGAAAAAGTGGAAAACATCGTGGGAAAACTGGTGCTTTTTTCACAATTCCGGTGGAAAACCCAGTGGAAAGAGTGGATAAGTCCATCTGAACACACCAAAAGTGGATACAACCTGCTGTTTTAGCACTCGGATGAACAGACAGCCAGATCCCTTTGTTCACACCCTTCGCCTTGAATGGCCCTGCCAATCATGGTACAATGAAAAAAGAGAGCGTTCCCGGCCAATGGGGCGCAAATTTTACGAATAACGGAGGCTTCTGCCTATGAACTGGATCACCAAGCTGGAACGGAAATACGGCCGGTTCTGCATTCCCAACCTCATCAACATCCTCATCGGCGGCCAGATCCTGGTCTACGCCATTGAACTGTTCGTCAACCAGTATATTTCCTTTTATCTCTCCCTGAGCCGCAGTGCCCTGTTCGCCGGGCAGATCTGGCGGCTGTTCACCTTTGTGCTGGTGCCTTTTTCAGGCGGCGGGCCGCTCAGCGTGGTGCTGGGCATCTATTTTACCTGGTTCGTCGGCAGTGCGCTGGAACGGGAGTGGGGCGATTTCCGCTTCAACCTTTATGTCCTGCTGGGGATGGCAGGCGCGTGGCTGGCCTGCCTGCTGACAGGCTCTGCCGATACCTACTGTCTGTCCCTCTCTCTCCTGCTGGCCTTTGCCATGCTTTACCCGGAGCTGCAGGTGCTGCTCTTCTTCGTCATCCCCCTCAAGGTGAAATATTTCGGCATCTTTGCCGCCGCCCTGTGGGTGTTCAGCTTCCTGAGCATGGGGATGCTGGGCAAGCTGAACTATCTGCTCTGTATGCTGGGCTTCCTTCTGTTCTTCGGGCCGCAGGCCTGGCATAACATTCGCGCCTGGGTGCGCCGGGAGCAGTGGAAGAGGAAAAATCGGAGATGATGATTGATCGTCTGGAAGGCAATTCGGAATTAAAGACCAGCGTCCGGCTGATGCTGGGGGGCCGCCGCATGACCCACAGTGTTCTGCTGGTGGGCGAAGAGGGGCTGGGAACCGGGTTTGCGGCCCGCTGTGTGGCGGCGGATTACCTTTACCCCAACGGCGGCGCGCCCGCCGAAGCCCTGCTCCGGGGCGAGTGCTGCCGTGCCGTGGCAAAGGCCGGTAAGCGCGACAGCGGCCAGATCGAGACAGGCATCGTCCGGGAAGCCATCTCCGTGACCGGTATGGGCAGCGGCGGGCGGTATCTGGTCGGTCAGGTCACGGCCATGCGCAGCGAGATCTTCAACACCAGCCTTTCGGCAGAGGGGCGCGCTGTGCTGCTCTACCATGTGGAGCGGATGAACGAGGAATCGGCCAACGCTCTGCTGAAGGTCATGGAGGAGCCGCCCGAAGGCGTGCTTTTTCTGCTGACGGCGGATTCGCTGGCGGGCGTTCTGCCCACCATCCGGAGCCGCTGCATCAGCTTTGCAGTGGCTCCGGTCTCCCCCGCCGATTGCGCCCGCTACTGCACCGCACATGGGGTGGACAGCAAGGATGCCGCCCTGTACAGTGAGCTGTTCGATGGCCACATCGGCACAGTGCTGGATGTGGCCCGGGATGAGGCCCGCCGGGCGCAGGTGGACAAGGCGCTTGCCCTTGCCAAAGCAGCGGCCACGCAGGACAGCTATGCCGCCGCCGTTCTGCTGTCAGCTTACGAAAAGGATAAGGTGGGGGCCGCAGGGCTGCGCGGCAGCCCCCGTGCCCCGGTGCAGGGCGATGCCGCCCGCAAGGCCCTTGCAGCCGCCGATGCGGCGATCCAGCGGCTGGGTGCGCAGGTGAACCCCAAGATCACCTTGAGTGTGCTGGCAATGAAGTTCCGGACATTCTGATAAAAAAGAGCAGCCTTTACCCTCTCCGTCATTGCTTGCGCAATGCCACCTCTCCCGAAGGGAGAGGCAAAACATCAAAGAGGGTAAATGCTGCTATATATGGAATAGCCCTTGGCTCCCCCTTCGGGGGAGCTGTCGAGCGTTAGCGAGACTGAGAGGGTGAGATCATCTTCTCCGTGCTTTTCTGCGCCGGCCCAGATTCAGTGAGCCGCCCCCGGCAACAAGGGTGAAGAAGCTGAGAACAGCCAGAAGAACGATGAGGGCCGCCATCAGGAGAAACGTGGTCTGAAGGTCGGTGCGAAAGTCGGAGACATACTCCTGATGGGTCACAAGGTCTACCGTGCCCACCTCATAGCCGTCCAGATAAACGGTGGCTGTGCCAAGGACAGCCCCATCCTTGACGGTGGCGGAGATATTCTCCTGAAGGTCGTAGGTGAAGGTCACCTTGTCGTCCGCATGGCCGTAGCCGCTGACCGGCGCGGCAGCGTAAAGCTCCACTTCCTCATAAGAGCGGCACTTCTTCAGGGGGGCGGTGGTCAGCGGGGTCTCGGTGTCCACCAGCTCCCGGTCAGAAAAGCTTGCAAAGGCCCAGTCCAGGATCTCGGAGGCCTCCCTGTAAATGTTGTCGAGGTCGGAGCCAAGCACCACCAGCCCGTAGGTGTGGCCGTCCTTCTGAGCAAAGGTCACATAGCACCGGCCCGCCAAGGTGGTAAAACCGGTCTTCATGCCCCGGATGTAATCCCGGTAGTAGGGGTACTCCGGGTTGAGCATCAGGTTGGTGGAGGTGATGGTGCGCTCGTTCTGGTGCAGGTTGGTGGCAGGCAGAGTATAGCTCAGGGTGTTTGCCACCTGCATATAGGTCTCGTTCTCGGCGCAGGCCTTGGCGATCAGGGCCAGATCGTGGGCCGAAGAGACGTTGCCGTAATCATACAGGCCGTGCACGCAGGTAAAACTGGTGCTGGTGCAGCCCAGCTCTTTGGCACGCTGGTTCATCCGGGCCACAAAGGCGGTCAGGTCGCCGTCCGAAACATCACTGGCGATCACGCTGGCCGCGTCGTTGGCGCTGGCCACCAGCAGGCCGTACAGCAGGTCGATGCGGCGCACCGTTTCGCCGATGCGCAGGTTGATGGTGCTGCCGTTGGCGTTCTGGATGTCCTTGAACTCCTGGGTCAGGCTGGCGGGGATGGTGATCTCCGCGTTCATGTCCTTACCGCTTTCCAGAAACAGCAGGGCTGTCATCATCTTGGTCAGGCTGGCAATGTAGCGCTGCTGGTCCGCGTTCTGTTCCAGAATGGGCTTGTCGATGTCCGCGTTGAACAGATAGATCGACTCGCCCTCGTTCACGGTCTGGATGGGCATTTCGTATGCGGCCAGACCGGGCAGGACAAGGGTCAGGGCCAGCGCTGCCGTCAGCAGCAGGGCCGCCGCCCGGCGGAAGAGAGTAGAGTTCTGCATAAGCGTATCCTCCAACGGAAGCTCCCGGCTTCCCTGAATCAAAAACTAAAACACTATATAAAAGAATACCATAAATGACGGAAAAGAGAAAGGTGGTTTTTCACAATGTTGTTGCCTTTTGGTGGAAAAGTTCCCCGAGACGAGGGTGCGGTGTTCGTGGCACCCAACGCCACGGTGCTGGGCGATGTGGTGCTGGAGCCGGGATCCTCGGTCTGGTATGGTGCGGTTCTGCGCGGGGACGACGGCACCCTGACCCTGGGCGAGAACACCAATGTGCAGGATAATGCGGTGCTCCACTGTGACCCGGGCGGGGCGGTCACGCTGGGCAAAAACGTGACCGTGGGCCACTGTGCCCTTGTCCACGGGTGCACCGTGGGAGACGGTTCCCTGATCGGGATGCACGCCACCCTGCTCAACCACTGTGTTGTGGGCAAAAACTGCATCATCGGGGCCGGTGCGCTTGTGCCGGAAGGCAAGATCATCCCGGACGATTCCCTTGTGGTGGGGGTTCCGGGGAAAATCATCAAGCAGGTCAGCCCCGAGCAGGCAGCCGCCAACCTTGCCAATGCCGCCCACTATGTGGGGGAAGGCCGCCGTCACGCCGCAGCCCTGCGGAAAGAGGAAAAAGGTGAAACTGAATGAGCGAAATAATTTCGTGCGAAGCTTAACAGAATTTTCACAAGATTTCACAAGAAAGTAATGACTTTTGCGCCGAAATCGGGTATACTATGAGCACAAGGGAGCGGGGCCGCAACCGTCTCCCTTGCACATGATTCCTCCTCACACCAAAGCAATACCCCAAAACAAAAGTCCCCTCCGGTGTACCGCAAGCGCCGGAGGGGACTTTTGTTTGTCTGAAACAGCACCCCCGGCGGAGCGATCCTCTGCCGGGGGTGCTGTGCTATATCAAGTTTCCAAGGGAACCGTAGATGCCGCGCACGGAGACCTCGCCGGTGAACACATGCTCCTCGCCGCTGTCGGTGCGGACAACAAGACGGCCTTCTTCGTCCACATCCACGGCCTCGCCTGCTCCCTGCCCGCCGTCCGGCAGGTCAAAGGTCACCCGCCGTCCGATGTTGACACAGGCGGCCTTGTACTCCTCCCGGAAAGGTGCAAAGCCATCCCGCGCAAAGGTGTACAGGGGCCGATCAAAGCCGAAATCCGTCAAAGCCTCGGCCAGCCAGCCGGGATCCTGCTCCAGATCGATTGTGGCACCCTGAAGGACCAGCGAGGTGCCGTGGGGCAGGTCAGCGGCATCAAAATAACTCTGCGGCTGGGCCAGGTTGATGCCAATGCCGCACAGGATGCCCCGGCCCTGCTGCTGGTAGCCGTAGCAGACGCTTTCGCACAGGATGCCCACGATCTTTTTGCCGTTCAGCAGCAGGTCGTTGGGCCACTTGATCTGGCAGTCCACGCCGTAGCGCAGGGCCAGCTGTCTGCGCACGGCAAGGCTGGCCAGCAGGGGCAGGGTGGCAGGCTGCGCCAGCGGCTCCCGGATGGCGACCGTGTAGTACAGCGCCTTGCCCTCGGCGTTGACCCAGGTGCGGCCAAGGCGGCCCCGCCCGGCGGTCTGGTTGGTGGTGTATACCGCGCCCACCGGGCCGAACTCTTCAAAATGCTCTTTCATATACGCGTTGGTGCTGCCGCATTCGGGCAGATAACGCACCTCATTGATGCTCATTGCTGCGGTACCTCTTTGTGTGCAAAGCTGGTGATCTTGCCCTTGTCCAACAGCATCACGCCGTAGGTGTTGGGGCCGGTGTAGCAGCGGCCGCAGGAGCCCGGGTTGAACAGGAACACGCCGTTTTTCTGGAGGGCGGTGGGTTTGTGGGTGTGGCCGAACAATGCCACCTCAGCGCCGCGGGCGGCGGCGGCATCTGCCAGCGTGTCCAGATCGTATTTTACACCGTACATGTGACCGTGGGTATAGAAAACGACCACCTGATCGAAGGCGGCCAGCCCATCCAGCGGCTCCAACGCACCAAAATCGCAGTTACCGGCTACGGCGTAGACCTTCATCTTGGGGTGCAGGGTCAGTGCATCTTCCAGGTCGCGCAGGCCATCTCCCAAAAAGACAACGGCATTTGCATCGCTTTCTGCGTGCAGGATGCGCTCCACTGCACTGGCGCTGTTGTGGCTGTCGCTCAGGATCAAAAGTTTCGTCACGGGACTACGTCCTCCTTATTTATACGTATTAAACCTCTCGGTCGCCTTTGGCGACAGCTCCCCTGATAGGGGGCAATGCGAAGCATGGACGGAGAGGTCAATCTGCCTGCAAGGCAAGCAGCTGCTTGTACACTTCACTCTTGGAATACGGCGTGCCCTGCGCGGCGGCCTTGGCGGCGGCAGAGGCTGCGCAGCCGTTCTGGGTCAGTTCCAGCGCCCGTTGGGCGGCCTGCTCCAGGGTCAGCTCTTCTTCGGCTTCGGCGGCGGGCGCACCGGCCATCACCAGAACATACTCGCCGCGGGGGTCATTCTCGGCATAATGGGTCTGGGCCTCGCCCAGCGTCGTTTTCCAGATCTCCTCGTGGAGCTTGGTCAGCTCCCGGCAGAGGGTGATGCTCCGCTCGGGGCCGAAGGCGGTGGTCAGGTCGTCCAGCGTGGTGCGCAGCTTGTGGGGCGCTTCGTAGAAGATGACCGTCCGCTTTTCCCCCTGCAGCTCGGCCAGCCGCTCCCGCTTCTGCTTTTTGTTCACAGGCAGAAACCCCTCGAACACCCAGCGGGAGGTGTCCTGACCGGAGACGGCCAGCGCCGTCACACAGGCGGAGGCTGCCGGAACAGGCACCACCTTGATGCCCCGGGCCAGTGCGTCCCGCACGATCACTTCGCCCGGGTCAGAGACGCAGGGCATTCCGGCATCGCTGCACAGGGCGCAGTTCTCGCCTGCCTCAATGCGGCGCAGGATCCCCTCGCCCTTCTGCAGGGCGTGCTCGTAGTAGCTCACCATCGGCTTTTTCAGCCCCAGAAAGTTGAGCAGCTTCATGGTCACGCGGGTATCCTCTGCGGCAATAAAATCTGCCGCGCCAAAGGTGGCTGCCACACGGGGCGGCATGTCATCCAGGTTGCCGATGGGTGTGGCAACGATATAAAGAGTACCTGCCATAGTATCCTCCCATTTGATTTGTACAAAACCTCTCCGTTATCCCTACGGGATGCCGCCTCCCCTACCAGGAGCCGCAGCCCGCACTTGGCACACAGCACATGAGAGGTTCAGCGTCCATACAGTGCCGCGCCTGCCGAGATGAGCACATCCGGCTCGACCCGCAGCCCGGTTTTTCGGTTCTTCTGTGCTTCCACCAGAAACAGCCAGGGGGCGGCATCCGGCCGGTTCTTCACAAAGGCCAGCCGCTTGGGCTCCAGCCGGTTGGCCCGCAGGACTGCCAGCACCTCGGCCAGCCGCTCGGGCCGGTGGCAGAGCGAGAGCCGCCCGCCATCCTTCAGCAGCCGGAACGCGCATTTGCAGACATCGTCCAGCGTGCAGTCCGTCTCGTGGCGGGCAGTGGCCCGGGCCCTGTCGGCGGCCTGTTCCCCTGCTGTGAAATAGGGCGGGTTGCAGGCGCACAGGTCGTAGCTGCCCTCGCCCTCCCGGAAGGAGCGCAGGTCGGCGCAGACGGGCGTGATGTGCTCAATGTCCTGTTCGGTGCAGGCGGCGGCCAGCAGCGCGCTGGCTTCGGGCTGCAGCTCCAGCCCCAGGCAGGGGCCGCGGTGGCCCCGGTCGTGCCATTCCAGGCTCACGATGCCGCAGCCGGAGCACAGGTCGGCGGCGCGCCAGGCCCGCTTTGGCTCCGAAAACCGGGCCAGCAGCAGCGCGTCCGAGCCAAAGCGGTGCACGGCTGAACAATAGACTCTTGTTCTATTATACAAAATCTCGGTGGAATGTTCCATATACAGCACCTAAAATCCACTGCCAAAATATCGGGCGAAAAAATCGGGGAAAATTGTGCATGAAAGAAAAGCAGCAGACCCGCTTTTGACAGGTCTGCTGCTTTTGATGCGTTTTTCAGTGTTCGCCGTGAAATTATTCAGCGGTGATAGCACCGGTGGGGCAAGCACCCTCGCAAGCGCCGCAATCGATGCAAGCGTCTGCATTCACAACTGCAACACCATTCTCAATGGTGACAGCACCAACGGGGCAAGCGCCCTCGCAAGCGCCGCAGCCAACACATGCGTCAGAAACCTTGTGTGCCATAATAAAACTCTCCTTTTATCACCCGTGCACTAGCTTTAAGAAGAAGTCTGCCCTCGCACGGTGCCAGCAGGCTTCCCCGGAATTCATCCTTGTCTGCATTCTAACAAAGTGGACAAGAAAAGGCAAGACTAACCGTGTGCCATAAAAGCCCAAAGTTTTATTTTTGTGGGGTTGCACAAAAGCAAGGCCTAACTTTGCGGGAAAATTAAGAGAGTTTTTTGGCGAAAATCACGAAGAATGGTTAGTTTTGCGATACTAACCGCCGTGATATCCCACTATTTTTCTGGGAATTATTTCTCTTTTTTGGGGCATTTGCCGCAGCCCACATTGCCCTTTTCATCGGCGGCTGCCACCACCGGGGCGGGGTTGCGCACACCGGAATAATCGTCGTCCGGGTCGGGGCGGCGGGGTGCCCGTTTGCCGCCGCTGATATACTCACACACGCCCACCTTATAGTAGCGCGGGGTCAGGGCTTCGGTGCCGCAGCGCACCCGCAGGTAGCCGGAGATGGGGTTCACTTCCAGCACGGTGCCCAGACCATCTGGGGTGCGCACGGTGCTGCCCACCATGGGCATGATGCTGTTCAGGTATTCGTAGGCGTTTTCCTCGTAGGAAAGGCAGCACATCAACCGGCCGCAGGCACCGCTGATCTTGGTGGGATTCAGGGAAAGGCCCTGCTCCTTGGCCATCTTGATGGAAACGGGCTGGAAATCCTTGAGGAAGCGGCTGCAGCAGAAGGGCTGGCCGCAGATGCCCAGGCCGCCGATCATCTTGCTCTCATCGCGCACGCCAATCTGGCGCAGCTCGATGCGGGTGTGGAAGATGCCGGCCAGATCCTTGACCAGTTCGCGGAAGTCCACCCGGCCGTCGGCGGTGAAGTAGAACATGATCTTGGAGCGGTCAAGGGTGTACTCGGCCTCCACCAGCTTCATTTCCAGGCCGTGGCGGGCAATGCACTCCTGGCAGGTGTGGTAGGCGCGCTTCTCATCCTCGCGGTTCTGGCGCATCCGGCGCACGTCCACGCTGTCGGCCATCCGGGTAATGGGCTTGAGCGCCTTGGAAACGGCGCTGTCGGCGATCTCTTTCACGCCCTGCACCACCTCGCCGCACTCAATGCCGCGGGCGGTCTCCACGATCACGTATTCGCCGGTTTTGATGTCGGCCCCGGCAGGGTCGAAATAATAGCTTTTGCCGTTTTCCTTGAAACGGACAGAGATGACTTTTTTCATACTGTTCCTCACAGGGGAAACTCCCCTATCTTGTAAAAAGGCCCACAGAAGGGCCTGAAAATCCATTCTATTCTTTAGTATAACATAACTGGAGAAAATATGCCATAGATGCAGAAAAAGTAGCGAAGCGTCTGCCCACGAAAACGTGACGGCCTGCCAAGGGCTCCCCTACTAGGAGCAACAGCAACAACCGCCGCCAGTGGCGGATAAAGGGCGTTGCTGTTGGGGCCGCGGCCAGCAAGACATAAGTGTTGTTTACAACACGAATTGGATGCTGGGAGCCGCAACCCGTACCTGGCGCGCAGCGCCTGAGAGGTTTGAAGCGTAAAAAATTTTCATCCTCTGCAACATTCTGTCCCGCTCATTCGTATCCCACTTGAACTCCGTCTGAAATTTGATCTCCAAAACGTCAAAAAACTGAGGTATCACCCGGATTTCACAAAAGATTTTCAAGATTTGCTAAAGAATCTCCGGGCAAGCCTTGCAAGCCCCGGAACCGGGTGTATAATAGGGATATCGACTTTGAGCCGCTCTGAGAAAAAAGAGCAGCCGCGCAATGCGTGGGAAAACACAGAAACGGTAGGAAGAAATGGAAAAATTCAGCGTCAAAAAACCGTTCACCGTTCTGGTTGCAGTCATCATGGTCATTATGCTGGGCCTTGTGTCCGTGCAGAATATGCAGACCAACCTGCTGCCAAACGTGAACACACCGTACCTGATGGTGGTCACGGTCTATCCCGGTGCCAGCCCGGAGCGTGTGGAGAACGAGGTCTCCGACGTGATGGAGAGTGCGCTGGGCACCATCTCGGGCGTGAAAAACGTCACCGCCACCTCGGCAGAAAACTACAGTCTGCTGCTGATGGAGTTTGAGGATGATACGGACATGAACAGTGCCGTGGTCAAGGTGTCCAACAAGGTGGATCAGACCACCGCCAGCCTGCCAAGCACCTGTATGACCCCCTCCATCATTGAATATACCCTGAACATGAACGCTTTTATGACCGTGGCCGTCAGCCGTGAGGGCAGCGATTCCTATGAGCTGGCCGATTTCGTCAACGACACCATGGTCCCTTATATTGAGCGTCAGGGCGGCGTTTCCAATATTTCCGCCAATGGTCTGGTTACCCGGATGGTGCAGGTGCAGCTCGATCAGGAAAAGATCGATGCCATCAACGAAAAGCTGCTGGAGGTCATTGACGTGCAGCTGGCCGATGCAAAGGCCCAGCTGGATGATGCCGAGGCCCAGATCGAGGCAGGCAGAAAGGAGTACGAGACCCAGCTGGCCAATTACGACAAGCTGGTCAGCGATACCATCAACAGCCAGTACTCCGGCGAGCTGCAGGATTCCTTCATGCTGGTCAAGAAGCAGGCACAGGCCCTTCTGGAGAGCGTCAACCAGCTCATTGCCGTGGTCAACGAGCCGGAGATCCAGCAGGCCCTGATCGATGTGCGGGACGGCCTGCAGCGGGTCGTGGACAAGTTCAACGAGACCGGAATGCAGGATATCGATTCTCTGATCGAGATCGTGGCGGAGCTGCGCGATATCACCGATAAGCTGACCACCGCTTTGCAGGATCTGCAGCAGCGCCTGAACGCGCAGGGCGACACCGCCGGCACAACGGCCGGGGAGCTGGTCGATGATCTGCAGGTGCAGCAGAGCCTGAGCAACATTTATAACACGCTGGAGAGCACCATCAAGGCCATGGACGACGTGCCCGGCCTGATGGACCAGTTCACCCAGATCGTGGGCAGCTATTCCCAGCAGCAGCTGCAGGCCTATATCAAGTTCACCGAGGCCCGCGAGATGCTGAACAATTACGAGCAGCAGCTGGCAGATGCCAAGCAGCAGTATGAGGATGCCAAGCAGATGGCCATGGAGAACTCCGACGTGGCCAAGATGCTGGATATCAACACGCTGGCACAGCTGATCTATGCCCAGAACTTCTCCATGCCCGCCGGTTATGTCAAGGATTCCAGCAACAAGTCCTGGCTGCTGAAGGTCGGCGAGGAGTACGACAGCATCGAGGATATCTCCGGTGCCCTGCTGCTCCATGTGGACGGCTTTGGCGATGTCCGCCTGTCTGACGTGGCCGATGTGCAGATCATCGACAACGCGGAAGACAGCTTTACCCGCCTGAACGGCGAGCGCTCCGTGGTGCTGAAGATCTTCAAGAGCAACTCTTCCAGCGCCGGTGAAGTTTCCGGCAACTGCAAGGCCGCCTTCAAGGAGCTGGAACAGAAATACGATGGCCTGCATGTGGTCGTGCTGTCCAACCAGGGCAACTACATCAGCATCATCGTCAGCAGCATCCTGAGCAGTATGCTCATCGGTGCGGCCCTTGCCATCATCGTGCTGGCCATCTTCCTCAAGGATATCAAGCCCACGCTGGTGGTCGGCATCAGTATCCCGCTGTCGGTGCTGTTTGCCGTGGTGCTCATGTACTTCACCGGTCTGGATATGAATATTATGACGCTGGCGGGCCTGTCCCTTGGCATTGGTATGCTGGTGGACAACTCCATCGTCGTCATCGAGAACATTTACCGTCTGCGCAGCCGCGGCGTGCCCGCTGCCCGCGCGGCGGTCCAGGGCACCAAGCAGGTGGGCATGGCCATCATGGCTTCCACCCTCACCTCTGTCTGCGTGTTCCTGCCCGTCATCTTCACTTCCGGTGTCATCAAGAGCCTGCTGCAGCCCATGTCCATGTGCATCGGCTACTGTCTGGCTGCTTCCCTCATCGTGGCGCTGACGGTTGCCCCGGCGGCCTCCTCTACCCTGCTGAAAAACTCCAAGCCCAAAGAGCTTAAGTGGTTCGACAAGGTGCAGGAAAAGTATGTCAAGAGCCTGGAATGGTGCTTCCAGCACCGCTGGGCACCGTTGGGCGCGGCAGTGGTGCTGCTGGTGTTCTGCGGTTGGCGCGTGATGTCCATGGGCGTTGAGATGCTGCCCACCATCACCAGCAACGAGGCTATCGTCACCCTCTCCACCGAGAAGGATATGACCAAGGAAGAATCCTATGCCGTGGCTGAGAATGTCATTGATGCCCTGCTGGCTGTGGACAACGTGGAAGAGGTGGGTGTTACCACCGACAGCCGCGTGGCCGGAATGGATGTCGGCCAGCTGGGCCTGCCCCAGACCATCACCGACCTGCTGAACGCCGCCAACAGCTACGGCACCTACCAGATCAACGTGATGCTGGACGAGAGCCTCTCCTCCCGGCAGATCGAACAGGCCCGTGAGGCGCTGGAGGAAGCTGTGAACGGCGTGGAGAACTGCACCGCCACCGTTGAGATCAGCGGAATGCAGGAGCTGACCAGCCAGCTGGATATGGGCCTGACCGTTCAGGTCTCCGGCAACGACATTGACACCATGACTGCCCTCTCCGAGAAGGTGGTGGATATGGTCAACGAGATGGATGGCTTTACCAATGCCACCAACGGTCTGGGCAGCGGCGATGCCACCATCAACCTGCAGATCGACCGGGATAAGGTCCGCTCCTACGGCCTGACCGTGGCGCAGGTCTACCAGCAGATCGCCGCCAAGCTGACCACCACCACCACGGCCCAGACCCCCGTTGCCATCGATGGCTCCACCATGAACGTCCAGATCAGCAACAATCTGGACCCCATGACCAAGGAAAACATGATGGATATGACCTTTACGACCTCCGTTATGGCCGCCGATGGCACCACCGAGACCGGCACCTGCACGCTGGGCGATATGGCCACCTGGGTCACCGGCTCCACCCCGGACTCCATCACCAGCAAGAACCAGACCCGCTATATCAGCGTGACGGCGGACGCGGTGGAGGGCACCAATACCACCACCGAGACCCGCGCGCTGGAAAAGAAGCTGAACGAGTTTGCCGCATCCGATGAAATGCCCGAGGGCTGCAGCTTCTATATGGGCGGCGGCTCTGAGATCAACGGCATGGTGGTGGATCAGATGGGCCAGTGGATGTTCCTGGCGCTGCCCTTTGTCTACCTTGTTATGGTGGCCCAGTTCCAGAGCCTGCTCTCCCCCTTCATCGTTCTGTTCACCATCCCGCTGGCCTTTACCGGCGGCCTGCTGGGCCTGCTGCTCACCGGCCAGCAGCTGACCATGATCTCCCTGATGGGCTTCATCGTCCTGATGGG
>ERZ791695.806-NODE-806-length-13218-cov-2.42323_pt1 | contig 13218 bp, 14 predicted proteins | sample MGYA00509956_ERZ791695 | MGnify/ENA primary metagenome ERZ791695 (study PRJEB30046, sample SAMN00715234) | human gut metagenome | study: EMG produced TPA metagenomics assembly of the A metagenome-wide association study of gut microbiota in type 2...
GCAGCCAGAGATCCGCGCGGGAAGGTGAAAAGCTCTGCACGGCCCTGCCACTGGTGCAGTACCCGGGAACCCACAAAGCCGGAGGAGCCGGAAATTAAGATTTTTTTCATGATGTTTTTCTTGCGCGTACTTTTGCAAAACGCACTTGTTCTAAAAGAATGCTGATGGTCTTGGAAGTATCAGTCCACGAGAAACCGCCATCGTAACGGGTCAGCGTTGCATCATCTGCCAGAATGTCAATCAGTTCATCCTGCTCTGGCATGAGCCGGGCGGCCCGCAGGGTCAAATAGGTGTCCCGCGTAACAAACAGCGTGTAAGGACTTGAAACCTCAAACCAGATAGGCTCGTTGTTTTTACTGAACGTGCGCATCAGGGCTTCCCACCGGGTCTGTGTGACGCTCAGGAACACAATGGGGCTGTCCCTGTAATAACGTACCTGATAGCCGACTGTGGTGTAATAAACTCCTGTCTTTGCATTCCTGACTGCATTTTTCTGAATGGTGTGGATAGACCCGTAGGAATCAGAGGGAAGTACTTCATGGGTCTCTTCTACTACAAGATCTTCGACCGGCAGGTCCACATAAGAGTGCATCATCCAGTAGCGCCAGCCAAAGAAAGCGCAGATCAGGGCCAGCAGTCCGCCCACAGCGGCCAGCGTGATTTTTACCTGCCGGGCGCGCAGATTCTTTTTTACGGTGCTCAGGGCCTCAGCGGCCTCAGCGGCCTGCTCTTCCTGTACCGCAGTTTCCTGGGGCGGGGCGTCCATTTCAGCCAGCAGGGCAGAGCAGGCGGCACAGTCGCTCAGGTGCTCTGCCACATCGGCGGAAGTCTGTTCGTCGCAGACGTGATCTTTATAAAGGGGCAGAAGGTCCTGAACCAGGTAGCAGGGTAGTTTCATAAGATGGCCTCCTTCATTTTCATTCGGGCGCGGTAAAAGGTCACCCGCGCCCAGCTTTCGGTCTTGTGGTGCAGTGCGGCGATCTCTGCAAAGGTCAGTTCGCCGTAGACCCGCAGCCAGAACACCTCCCGGTACGGTTCGGGCAGGGCATAAAGCTTCTGGTAAAGGCTCAGTGCTCCTTCCCGCTGCTCCAGTTCCTCCCCCGGCAGGGGGGCGGGGCTGGGCACATCCGTCAGAGTGTCGTCCAGCGGGGGCAGTTCCCGCTTCTGCCGCCGGTATGTATCCGTCAGGGTGTTTTTGGCAATCTGACACAGCCAGACATTCAGTGCACAGCCGCCCTTGAACCCGTCAATGGCATCCAGCGCCTTGTAAAAGGTCTCTTGGGTCAGTTCTGCTGCCAGTTCCTCGTTTTGGCACAATGTCATCAGGTAAGCGTACACGGGCTTGTAATACTGCAGATAAATCTGCTCAAAACTGCGGTGCTCCATGTGCGCATCCCTCCTTTTTGGTGTGTTTTGGAACCGGTTCGCCCATAAGACGGCAAAACCGCCGGAACGTTACAAGTTTTCCGAAAAAATTTTCAAAGACCAAAAAGCCGCCATGGCCTACCCAGAACCACAGCGGCAGAAAGCTCAGTGCACCAAAAACAGTTCCAGCACAAGAACCACGGCGCAGCAGGAGACAGACACCTGAAACAAACTGGCCCCGAACCATGCAGCGGCAATGCCCACCACCAGCGCGGCGGCACCGGCAATGGGGCTCTGGGTGGCGTTGATGATGGCCGGGAAGGTCATCACGGCCAGTGTTACATAGGGCACATAGTAGAGGAAGGACTGGATGAACTGGTTTTTGATGGGTTTGCGGATAAGGGTCAGCGGCAGCACACGGATGGCGTAAGAAACGGCGGCCATCACGGCGATATAGACCCAATTATTGTAGGTCATGCCTGCACCTCCTCAGTTCCGGCAGTTTCCGGTGCTTCGGGTGTAACAGGGAACAGAACGGCTGCCCCGCAGGAGATCAGCACCGTCAGCAGGATGGTGCGGGTGCCGTCCGAAAGGGAAGCGATGCCGGGCAGGCAGCCGCAGGCGAAGCTCAGGGCAAAGCTCAGCATCACCAGCACGGCAACGACCCTGTTCTTCCGGGCGGGGGGAATGATGATGGCCAGGAACATGCCGTACAGGGCTACACTCAGGGCGCTGACCACACGCACCGGCAGCAGGTTGCCTGCAACGATGCCCAGCGCCGTGCCCATGGCCCAGGCGGGGGCCGCCAGCGCAATGGCACCGTAGGTGTAGAACGGGTTCAGATAGCCGGGCCGTGCAATCGTGATGCCAAACAGCTCGTCGGTGACATCGTAGCCGATGATGAGCCGGTGGAAGAACGGCGTGCCGGGGGCAAATTTCTGGGCCAGAGCGCAGCTCATCAGCAGGTAGCGCGCGTTGGCGATCAGGGTAATGATGGCAACTTCCAGATAGGTGGCACCGGCAGCGATCAGCGAAAAGGCTGCATACTCACCGGCAGAAGCATTGTTGAACAGGCTTGCAAAAAAGCCCTGAATGGGGGTCAGCCCCGCATTACGGGCTGCAATGCCCAATGAGAACGAGACGGCAAAATAGCCCAGCGCAATGGGCACGCCATCCCGCATCCCTTCGCAGAATAGCTTGCGGCTGAATGCGTAGGGCTTTTGAGTGGTTTCCATGAGTGGTTACTCCTTTCCTACTTCAAGACACAAAAATAAGTATAGCACATCCGGTAGGAATTGACAAAAGAAAAAGGCTCAGGTTTCGATCAAAAACCTGAGCCTTTTTCAAAGAGGGGAGCGTGGCTTAATCCACAACATCCTCAAACTGGCTGTTGTACAGGTCAGCGTAGAAACCGCCGGCCTCAATGAGCTGGTCGTGGGTGCCCTGCTCCACAATGTCGCCGTCCCGCATGACCAGGATCAGGTCGGCATCCCTGATGGTGGACAGGCGGTGGGCAATGACGAAACTGGTACGGCCCCGCATCAGGTTGTCCATAGCAGTCTGGATGCGCTGTTCGGTGCGGGTGTCCACACTGCTGGTGGCCTCGTCCAGGATCAGGATGCGGTTGTCGGCCAGAATGGCCCGGGCAATCGTCAGCAGCTGCTTCTGGCCCTGACTGACGTTGGAAGCGTCCTCGTTCAGCTCCATCTGGTAGCCGCCGGGCAGGGTGCGGATGAAGTGGTCGGCATTGGCGGCCTTGGCGGCGGCAATGACCTCTTCATCGGTGGCATCCAGACGGCCATAGCGGATATTCTCCATGATGGTGCCCTTGAACAGCCAGGTATCCTGCAGCACCATGCCAAAGCCCTCGCGCAGGGCACTGCGGTCAAAGTCGCGGATATCGTGGCCGTTCAGGGTGATGGAGCCGGAATCCACATCGTAGAACCGCATGAGCAGCTTGACCATGGTGGTCTTGCCGGCACCGGTGGGGCCAACGATGGCGACCTTCTGGCCGGGCTGCACCTTACAGCTGAAATCGTGGATGATGGTCTTTTCGGGCACATAACCGAACCGGACGTGGTCAAAGGTGACCTGACCATCAATGCAGGCGGGGTCTGCCCGGCGGGCAGGGTCGGCCAGCTGAGCCTCTTCGGGCTCGTTCAGGAACTCGAACACGCGCTCGGCAGCGGCGGCCATGCTCTGCAGCATGTTGGACACCTGTGCCAGCTGCTGGATGGGCTGGGTGAAATTGCGGACATACTGGATAAAGGCCTGGATATCACCGATGGTGATGATGCCGTTGGCGGCAAAGATGCTGCCGACGATGGCAACGGCTACATAGCCCAGGTTGCCCACAAAGTTCATAATGGGCTGCATCAGGCCGGAGAGGAACTGGCTCTTCCAGGCAGATTCAAACAGCTTGTCGTTGGCGGCGTTGAAGTCCTCCAGCACGGCGGCCTCCCGGTTGAAGGCCTTGATGACATTGTGGCCGGAGTAGACCTCCTCCACCTGACCGTTCACAACGCCCAGAGTAGCCTGCTGGGCCTTGAAGTATTTCTGGCTGAACCTGACCACCAGCATCACCAGCACCAGAGAGACGGGCAGGATGAGCAGTGCGATCAGGGTCATTTTGGGGCTGATGGACAGCATCATGATCAGCACGCCGATCATGGTGGTAATGCTGGTGATGAGCTGGGTCACGCTCTGGTTCAGGCTCTGGCCCAGGGTGTCCACATCGTTGGTGATGCGGGAGAGCACCTCGCCGACCGTCCGCTTTTCAAAGTAGGCCAGCGGCAGGCGGTTGATCTTCTCGCTGATCTGGCGGCGGAAATCATAGCAGACCTTCTGGGAAAGGCCGGTCATCAGCCAGCCCTGAATGAAGCTGAATGCCGCAGAGCAGAGGTACATGGCCAGCAGGATGAGCAGGATCTTGCCGATGTAGGCAAAGTCGATGCTGCCGATCCCCCGCAGCTTGGCGATCCAGCCGGTGGCCAGCGCCGTGGTGGCCTTGGCCAGAATTTTAGGGCCGGCGATATTGAAGATGGTGGAAAGGATGGCAAAGACCATCACAACGATGAGGGAGAGCTTATACTGGCTCAATGCGCTGAGGAGCTGCCGCAGAGTGCCCTTGAAATCCTTGGCGCGCTCGGTGGTCTGTTTTCCGGGTCTCGGCATATCACTCATCCTCCTTTCCGGTGTTCAGGTTCTGCAGGTTGAGCTCTTTCTGGCTCAGCTGGCTCCTGGCGATCTCCTGATATTCAGGGCAGGTGGCCATGAGCTGCGCGTGAGTGCCCTTGCCCACCAGCCTGCCATCGTCCAGCACCAGGATCTGATTGGCGTGGAGGACGGTGGAAATGCGCTGTGCCACGATGATCACAGTGGCATTGTCAGTTTCTTCCTTCAGCGCACGGCGCAGGGTGACATCCGTCTTGTAGTCAAGGGCAGAGAAGCTGTCGTCGAACAGATAGATCTTTGGATCCTTGGCAATGGCACGGGCGATGGAGAGCCGCTGCTTCTGGCCGCCGGACACGTTGGAGCCGCCCTGTGCAATGGGGCTTGCATAGCCCTCGGGCTTTGCGTCGATGAACTCGGTGGCCTGTGCGATGGAAGCCGCCTTCTTCATGCCCGCATCGGTGATCTGCGCACCGCCGAATTTCAGATTGCTCTCGATGGTGCCGCTGAACAGAACGCCCTTCTGGGGAACATAGCCCAAAAGGCTGTGGAGCTGCTCCTGCGGCATCTCCCGCACATCGATGCCATCGATGGTCACGCGGCCGCCGGTGACATCATAAAAGCGGGGGATGAGGTTGAGCAGGCTGGATTTGCCGCAGCCGGTGGAGCCGATGATGGCTGTGGTCTCGCCGGGATTTGCGGTAAAGCTGATGTGCTCCAGCGCGTCGCTGTCGGCACCGGGGAAGCGGAAGCTGACATCCTCGAACCGGACCACGCCATCCCAGTCCTTCTTTTCAAGGGCGGGCTTTGCGGCGGCAGCGTCCGGATCATGGATGGAAGCTTTGGTGCGGCAGACCTCGTCAATGCGGTCAGCAGCCACACCGGCACGGGGAAGCATCACGGCCACCATGGCCAGCATCAGGAAAGACATGACGATCTGCATGGTGTAGGTGATGAATGCGATCATCTCGCCCACCTGCATATTTCCGGCATCCATGGCCTTGCCGCCGAACCAGACGATGAGCAGGCTGGGGCCGTTCATGATCAGGGTCATAAAGGGCATCATGGCCACCATGGCGCGGTTGGTGAACAGCTGGGTACCCATCAGCTCCCGGCTGGCAGCATCAAAACGCTTTTCCTCAAAGGATTCGCGGCTGAATGCACGCACCGGCATCACGCCGGTCAGGATCTCGCGGCTGACGAGGTTCAGCTTGTCCACCAGCGTCTGCATGATCTTGAACTTGGGCATGGCGACGCTCATCAGAACCGTGACGAGCAGAAGCAGAGCGGCCACGTCCAGCACGATGATCCAGGCAAGGCCGGTGTTGCCCTGGGTGACGTGCATTACGCCGCCGATGCCCAGAATGGGGGCGTAGGCCACCATGCGCAGCAGGATGACACAGGTGAACTGCACCTGCTGGATATCGTTGGTGGTGCGGGTGATCAGGGAAGCGGTGGAGAAATTCTCGATCTCCGCGTTGGAAAAGTGAATGACCGAGGAGAAGGTCTCTCTGCGCAGCTCCCGGCCGATGGAAGCTGAGACGCGGGAGGCGATCAGGCCCACCAGAATGGCAACGACCACCATCAGCAGGGTCAGGGCCAGCATCTGGCCGCCCACCCGGAAGAGGTAGGCCATCTGCACATCATGGGAAACGCCCTGTGCCTCATATTCCAGGCTGACCAGCAGGGTGGCCTGACTTGCCATGCTGGAAAGGGTGGTCTCGTCCACCTGTTCCATGGCGCTGGCCAGTTGTTGCTGGATCATTTCCCGGGAAAAGCCGGGCATCTGGGCCATGGCTGCGAACTGGGCACAGACGGCATCCAGATCTTCTGCCGTAGGAGCAGCGGTCATGGCTTCCGCTTCATCCCCGGCAGGGGCGTTGGCGTTCTGTGCCGCCGCCATATAAAGCACGATATCCGGTGTGGTAACGGCCTCCTCCAGAGCGGTACGCTCGGCATCGGTCAGGTCACTGCGGAGCTTCAGAACACCGTTGTCCTGAAGATAATATCCGTAGGCATTCTGCAGTGCATCCGCATCCTCTTCACTCATCAAAAGCGAGAGGGCATCCAGTGTGCTTTGGCGCACAGTCTCCGGCAGGGGGCTTTCAATGCCGCCCTGCTGGATGCCGGTGTCCACGATCTTGCTCGTGTAATCCGGCAGGGAAAGGTCGCAGTAGGCCTGTACGAACAGCAGAGCCACCACGGCAAGGCAGGCGGCCCAGTGGCGGGCCAGCTGCTTGAAAATTTTACCCATTTTCGTTTTCTCCCTTCAATTTTGCTTGTTGCTCCGCATTTTCCGCCTCCACAGCCTCCAGCAGTACACCGGTCAGGGAGAACAGCTGCTCCCGCTGCTCTTCCGGGATGCGGCGGATGACCCGCTCAAAGTAACGGCTGATGGCGGCCTCGACCTGGCGGCTGGCATTCAACCCCTTTTCCGTGGGGCACACCAGCGTTTTGCGGCGGTCATTGGGGTCTGTGATCCGCTCAATGAGTCCATCCTGCTCCAGCTGGCGCAGCGCGCGGGAAACAGCGGGCAGGGGCTGTTTGACGGCGGCGGCCAGATCGGAAACATAGATGGTGCCGTTTTGGCCATGCTCTTCAATGGTCATCAGCACGCCTTCCAGCATGATGAAATGACACTTGGGGCAGCTCTCCAGTGCCATTTTGGCACCGCGTTTGCCTTCCGTGCTCAGCCGATGCAGATAATGGACCACAGCGAACAGTTCCGGTGCGCTCTTCTGCGGCATACGAATCCTCCCTATCACTTGACAGATGTAAATACTTAACGCATGATAACTATTTGCTGATGACAATAATATACCCGCCTGCATCGGAATGCAAGCGGGTAAAAATGAACTTTTTGAAAACTCTGAAGATCCTGCACATCAAGGAGAAAAAATCACTCGTGGAGCTGACGTTCTTCCACCAGACTCTCTCGTTTGCTGCTGATACGTCCCAGCCCGTAGGCCAAAAACGTGGCGCAAAGCAGGTTTAGCCATGCCAGCGATGCACCGCTGAAGGTGTTGGTAACGCCGATGAGAAGGTTTGCCAGACAGAGCAGCCTCACCATCTGTCCAATTTTGTTCAGGTGGGAGATACGGGAATCCACATCCGAAAACATATCAAAGGAACCTAGCTGGGCGCTGCGGCGGAAATATCCCCAACTGAAGCAATGCCCAACGCTCTGTGCTTCCAACTCTTCCATGAAACTTTCAAAATCCGGGGAACTGTCCAGCATGGCAAGCCGGATGATGTACTGGCCGGGTTCCGTCTTTTCAAAGGTGTAGGTGCAGAACCCGGCATTCTGCAGGGCCCAGCCCTCCTGCGCCATTTCGTTGAGCCAGCGTTCTTCTTTTTCAAATTCCCAGACCCAGAAATTCCGATGCAGCGTTTTTGTTTCACTCATACCTGTTCCTCCTGTAAAATGGCGCGGCCATTGGCGGCAAGCTCCTCCAGCCGGACCAGCTCCTGTTTGAGCACCTTCAGCCCGGCGGAGGTCAATTGGTATTCTTTTTTGCGGCTTCCGCTTTCCATGGGCAGGGGAAAGATCCACCCCTTTTCGCACAGGGCATTCAGGGCACCGTACAGGGTTCCGGCAGCCAGCCGTACCCTTCCGCCGGAGAGCTGCTGGGTCTCCTGCATGATGCCGTAGCCATGCCGCGGATGATAGAGGGAAAGCAGGATGTAGTAGGTGGTTTCCGTCAGTGCCGGATTTTCCATTATATCACCTCGCTTTGTATCACTATGCGATATATCATGGATGCATTATATCGCTTCTCGATATAACTGTCAAGGGGCTGAAAAAAAGCTCTCCCGGAGGGGAGAGCAAAGACAAACAACCAGAGAAAACCGGTCAACGATCGTGGAACAGTCGGTTATCCACCCAGATGCAGACGCAGGCACCCAGCACAGAGATGACGAAGGAGCTGATGCTGCCGGTGGCATGGATGCCGATGAGGCCGAACAGGAACTCACCCACAAAGCTGCCCAGAATGCCCAGCACGATGTTGCGGCCGGTGGAAGTCTGGGTGCCCATGAAGCGGTTAGCAATGTGACCGGCCAGAGCGCCTACCAGCACGCCCACGAGCAGGGAAGCCAGCAGGCCGATCAGAGAGAACAGGCCCATCAGCACGCCCACCAGAGCGCAGATCAGGGCAAGGACGATCAGGATAGACAATGTAATCATACAGAAGCCTCCTTGGTTTCTTTTGTAAGAACGGCGTTTTCTGCCGCGTACCGGCAGATATCGTTCAAACAGCACTTTTCACATTCGGGTTTGCGGGCGTTGCAGACAGCCCGGCCATGCATCACAAAGCGGTGGCACAGGTCGCTGCCTTCCTCCGGCGGGATGATCTTCCACAGGGCCATCTCCACCTTCTGCGGCTCCTTGATGCCATCCACCAGCCCGATTTTATTGCACAGCCGGATGCAGTGGGTATCCGTGACGATGGCGGGCTTGCAGAACACATCACCCATGATCAGGTTGGCGCTCTTGCGGCCCACGCCGGGCAGTGCCAGCAGCTCTTCAAAGGTGGTGGGCACTTTGCAGTTGTATTTGTCCCGCAGTACCCGCATACAGGCCGAGATATCCCGGGCCTTGCTGCGACCCAGCCCACAGGGCTTGACGATGGCTTCGATCTCCTCAGGCTCTGCTGCAGCCAACGCTGCTACACTGGGGTATTTTGCAAACAAATCCTGTACCACAATGTTCACCCGGGCATCGGTGCACTGGGCCGCCAGCCGGACGCTGACCAGCAGCTGCCAAGCGTGGTCGTAATCCAGCGTGCAGGCTGCATCCGGATATTCTGTTTTCAGCCGGTCGATGACCTGGAGCGCCAGCTCCTTTTTGGCAGAGAGATCTTCTGCCGCAGCGGCTTTCTTCATCTGTACCCCTCGTTTCTCGTAAATGTACTATGATAATAGCATGTTTCGACCTTTTTGTAAATGGGATTTGCAGCATCCATCTGAGAATGATTTTCATTATTGCTCTTGCTGTTCGTGTAAAAATGAGGTATACTATTTCTATATAAGGCCCATGCAGAACAGCAGGGCAGTACAGGAGGGAACGCCCGATGAATGAACCGCTGGCGCAGCGTATGCGCCCCAAAACGCTGGCCGATGTCTGCGGCCAGCAGCATCTGCTGGCCCCGGGGCGGGTGTTCCGCCGCACCATCGAGAGCGGGCATATCCCCAATATGATCTTTTACGGCCCATCCGGCACAGGCAAGACCACCGTGGCCCGGATCATTGCCGAGAACAGCGGCATGACGCTCCACAAGCTCAACGGCACCTCCTGCGGCACGGGGGATATCAAGGCGGTGCTCAAGGATATCGGCACACTGGCCGGGGCGGGGGGCATCCTGCTGTACCTCGATGAGATCCAGTATCTGAACAAGAAGCAGCAGCAAAGCCTGCTGGAGTGCATTGAGGACGGAACTGTGACCTTGATCGCCTCCACCACCGAGAACCCCTATTTTTACATCTATAATGCACTGCTTTCCCGCTGCACCGTGTTTGAATTCAAATCGCTGACAGCTGCGGATGTGGAGCAGGGGCTGCGGAATGCCCTGAAAAAGCTTTCAGAGAGCGCGGGTACGCCCATCCGAATGGAGGACGATGCCTGTGCCTATCTTGCCGAGAGCGCGGGCGGCGATCTGCGCAAGGCACTGGGCTGCCTTGATTTTGCAGTGACGGCGGCGGCTCCCGAACCGGAGGGAAAACACATCACGCTGGATATGATCCAGCAGGTCACCCGCCGCACTGCCATGCGGTACGACCGGGATGGCGATGACCACTATGATATCGTGTCGGCTTACCAGAAATCCATGCGCGGCTCCGACCCGGATGCGGCGCTCCACTATCTGGCCCGGCTGCTGGAAGCCGGCGATCTGCCCTCGGCCTGCCGTCGGCTCATGGTCTGCGCCTGCGAGGATGTGGGCCTTGCCTACCCGCAGATCATCCCCATCGTAAAGGCGGCGGTGGATATCGCCAACGCGGTGGGCCTGCCCGAAGCGCGGCTGGCCCTGGCGGATGCAGTTGTGCTGGTGGCGACCAGCCCCAAATCCAACAGCGCCCACAATGCCATCAACGCCGCCATTGCAGATGTGCAGGCGGGGCGCACCGGCCCCATTCCCCGCTGCAGAACAAGCACTATGACGGCGAGGACGCGCTGGTAAAGGGCCAGAACTACAAGTACGCCCACGATTACCCCAACCACTGGGTCGAGCAGCAGTATCTGCCGGATGTGCTCAAGAACACAAAATACTACACCTTTGGAGAAAATAAGAACGAGCAGGCCTCCCGCGCATATTGGGCGCGGATCAAGGGCGAAGAGAACGTATAAAGGGAAGAGAAGGAGAGAGGAAGATGCGTTATTCCAAACAGCGGGAGCTGGTGCTGCACACCGTAGAGCAGCTTTGTGACCACCCCACCGCCGAAGAGATCTTTGATAAGGCGGCCCCGGAGTGCCCGGGCCTGAGCCTGGGCACTGTCTACCGCAACCTGAACAGTCTGGTGGAGGCAGGCATGGTGCGCCGGGTGTCCATTCCGGGCAGGGCGGATCGTTTTGATCACACCCTGTGCTGGCATAGCCACCTCTACTGTACAGCCTGCGGCGGCGTAGTGGATGCCGATATGGACGAGAAACAGGTGATGAGGCTGGTGCGCCGCCAGAAGGATGTTGTGGTGCAGGACTGCGCTGTGGTGCTGTTCGGCCTGTGTGAAGCATGCGCCAAAAAGCAGGCAGAAGGCTGAATTACCCCGAAGAATTCTGAAATTTGCGGTTTCCCACTTGCCCTTATGGCAGAAAGAGGGTATACTAAAAAGAGCTTTTGAAAAATAAGGATGGTTTTTATTGGAATACATTAACTTTGAACACAACGAAACGGCTGCGGAGCTGGTGCGTGCGGCTTACGATCCCCCGCCGCTGGCCTTTGTACACAGCTATGGCTGTCAGCAGAACGTCAACGATGGCGAGCGGATCAAGGGCGTGCTGGTGGATATCGGCTACGGCCTGTGCCGAGGATGCAGACCTCATCCTCTTCAACACCTGCGCCGTGCGGGAGCACGCCGAGCAGCGCGTGTTTGGCAATGTGGGTGCGCTGAAGGGCCTGAAGGAGAAAAAGCGCGGCCTGATGATCGGCCTGTGCGGCTGCATGGCCAACCAGAAACATGTGGTGGAAAAGCTGCGCAAGAGCTATCCCTATGTCGATCTGGTCTTTGGTGTGGATGGCATCGATACGCTGCCCCAGCTCATTGCCCAGAAGCTGCAGAAGCATAAGCGCGTGCTGATGGAGCCTGCCCAGCGCCCGGTCATCGTGGAGAACATCCCCATCCGGCGCGAGAGTGAGTTCCGCGCCTGGCTGCCTATCATGTACGGCTGCGACAATTTCTGCACCTACTGCATCGTACCTTATGTGCGGGGCCGTGAGAAGAGCCGCAAGCCCGGCGATATCCTGGCGGAGTTCCGGGGGCTGGTGGAAGCAGGATACAAGGAGATCACTCTGCTGGGCCAGAACGTGAACAGCTACGGCAAGGGCCTGGAGGAACAGGTGGACTTTGCGGATCTGCTCAATCTGCTCTGCGCTGTGCCCGGCGATTACCAGATCCGCTTTATGACCAGCCACCCGAAGGATGCCAGCCACAAGCTGATCGACACCATTGCGGCCCAGCCCCACCTGTGCAAGCACCTGCACCTGCCGGTGCAGTGCGGCTCGGATGAATTGCTGAAAAAGATGAACCGCCATTACACCATCGGGCAGTACATGGAATTGATCGAGTACGCCCGCAAAAAGGTGCCCGGTATCACCTTCTCCAGCGATATCATCGTGGGCTTCCCCGGGGAAACGGAGGAGGATTTCCAGGGCACGCTGGAACTGGTGAAGAAGGTCGGCTACATGCAGCTGTTCACCTTTATCTACTCCAAGCGCACCGGCACCAAGGCTGCCGAAATGCCCGACCCCACCCCCCGCGCGGAAAAAACCGACCGGATGACCCGTCTGCTCAAGGTGCAGGACGAGATTGCAATGGATCTGGTCCGGCAGCAGGTGGGCCAGACTGTCCGGGTGCTGGTGGAAGGCTATGGCCGCAGCAACGGCACCCTCTCCGGCCGGTTGGACAACAACCTGACCGTGGAGTTTGCCGCTGACCCCGCCCTGATGGGCAGCTACGCACAGGTACACCTGACCGGTGCCCGCGCCACTGTCCTGCTGGGCGAACTGGAAACGTGATCCCGGGGCACACCGGCCTCAATGATAACCTGACCATAAAAACAAACACATCAAAGGAGATTTTTGATTATGGATTGCATCGATCTGTTCAAGCGCGCCGCTATGGCACTGCAGACTGACCCCCGTTACCTGGCTCTGGATCAGGCCCGCAAGGCAAACGACAAGGATGAGGAACTGCAGAATCTCATCGGAGAGTTCAATCTGGCCCGCATGGATCTGAACAATGAGATCGGCAAGAGCGAGCGCAGTGATGAGCGCATTGCCGAGCTGAACACCAAGGTCAACGACCTGTACGGCAAGATCATGGCCGACGAGGGCATGACTGCTTACAACGAGGCAAAGCGCGACTGCGAGAATCTGGTCAACTATATTGATGCCATCATCAACACCGCAATGAACGGCGGCGACCCCATGACTGTGCAGGAGCCCAGCGAATCCTGCACCGGCAGCTGCT
>ERZ791695.825-NODE-825-length-12796-cov-8.35931_pt1 | contig 12796 bp, 7 predicted proteins | sample MGYA00509956_ERZ791695 | MGnify/ENA primary metagenome ERZ791695 (study PRJEB30046, sample SAMN00715234) | human gut metagenome | study: EMG produced TPA metagenomics assembly of the A metagenome-wide association study of gut microbiota in type 2...
CCAGATCGGCCTTGCCACCGGCCAGGTGGATGAGATCTACCACCCCGGCTATGTGGCAAAGCGAATGGAGATCGGCGCTGTGGTGGGTGCGACCCCTGCTTCCCATGTCCGCCGCGAGTGCCCCGCCCCCGGGGATGTCATCGTCCTGCTGGGCGGCCGCACCGGCCGCGACGGCATCGGCGGTGCCACCGGTTCCTCCAAGGCCCACAAGCTGGACAGCCTCGAGCACTGCGGTGCTGAGGTCCAGAAGGGCAACGCCCCCATCGAGCGCAAGCTGCAGCGCCTGTTCCGCCGCGAGGACGCCTGCAAGATGATCAAGCGCTGCAACGACTTCGGTGCCGGCGGCGTCTCTGTCGCCATCGGCGAGCTGGCCGACGGCCTGTATATCGACCTGAACAAGGTCACCAAGAAGTATGACGGCCTCGACGGCACCGAGCTGGCCATCAGCGAGAGCCAGGAGCGTATGGCTGTGGCTCTGGCCCCTGAGGACGTGGACAAGTTCATCGCCATCGCCACCGAGGAGAACCTTGAGGCCACCCCCGTGGCAAAAGTCACCGAGGAAAAGCGCCTGAACATGGTGTGGAACGGCAAGTCCATCGTCAACATCAGCCGCGAGTTCCTGAACTCCAACGGCGCTGAGAAGCACCAGAACGTCCACATCGAGAAGGGGACTGTCTGGCAGCCCCAGTGGGCCGGCGTGACCTTCGAACAGAAGATGAAGAACATGGTGGGCGATTTGAACGTCTGCAGCAAGAAGGGCCTTTCTGAGCGGTTCGACTCCACCATCGGCGCGGCCACCGTGCTGATGCCCTTCGGCGGCGCATGCCAGCTGACCCCGCAGAACGCCATGGTCGCAAAGCTGCCCGTGGACGGCGAGACCAACACCTGCTCCGGCATGGCATGGGGCTACAACCCCTACCTCATGAGCGCCAACCAGTATGTGGGCGCACGGATGGCCGTCGTCGAGAGTGTGACCAAGCTGGTGGCCTCCGGCTTCCGCTATGAGGACGCCTACCTGACCTTCCAGGAGTACTTCGAGCGCCTTGGCACTTCCCCGGAGCGCTGGGGCAAGCCGCTGGCCGCTCTGCTGGGCGCACTGGACGCACAGATCGGCCTCGGCATCGCCTCCATCGGCGGTAAGGACAGCATGTCCGGCTCCTTCGAGCAGCTGGATGTGCCTCCCACGCTGGTGTCCTTCGCCACCGCCATCGGCAAGGCCGGCCGCGTCGTCTCCACCGAGTTCAAGAAGCCTGAGAGCACCGTCGTCCTCATCCGGCCCATCCTGGACCCCGAGACCGGCTGTCCCAACTTCTTCTCCCTGAAGGCCAACTACAAGAAAGTTGAGCAGATGATGGAAGATGGCATGGTGGCCGCTGCTTCCTCTGTGGGCTATGGCGGTCTGGCCGAGGCTCTCTTCAAGATGGGTCTGGGCAACCGCATCGGCTTCAAGATGATGAACAACATGACCACCCACGATATGTTTAAGCCCATGTACGGCTCCATCGTGTTGGAGATGGTCTCTGACGCCCCGGCTGGTGAGCTGCTGGGCGAGACCACCGCAGACTACACCTTCGAGTGCTGCGGCGACAAGCTGGATATGGCTCAGCTGCAGGAGATCTGGGAGAGCAAGCTCGAGCCCGTCTATCCCTACCGCAAGGCCGGCCCCGCCGTCGAGAAGATCAACGGCAGCTTGACCGCCCCCGCTGCGCCCAAGATCGGCGTGGCAAAGCCGAAGGTCATCATCCCGGTCTTCCCGGGTACCAACTGCGAGTACGACACCGCCCATGCCTTTGCCCGCGCCGGTGCAGACCCCGAGGTGCTGGTCATCCGCAACCTGACCCCCGCTGACGTCACCGCCAGCTGCGAGGCACTGGTCAAGGCCATCAACGAGAGCCAGATCGTCATGCTGCCCGGCGGCTTCTCCGGCGGCGACGAGCCGGACGGCAGCGCAAAGTTCATCGCCTCCTTCTTCCGCAATCCTGCGGTCACCGAGGCGGTCCGTGACCTGCTGCAGCACCGTGACGGTCTGATGCTGGGCATCTGCAACGGCTTCCAGGCCCTCATCAAGCTGGGTCTGGCCGCTTACGGCGACATCCGCCCCATCACGGCCTGTGACCCGACCCTGACCTTCAACACCATCGGCCGCCACCAGAGTATGCTGGTGCGCACCCGTATCGCCTCCACCGGCAGCCCCTGGCTGTCCAAGTGCAGCGTGGGCGACCAGCACACCGTGGCCATCAGCCACGGTGAGGGCCGCTTCGTGGCACCTCAGAGCGTGCTGGACACCCTCATCGCCAACGGCCAGATCGCGACCCAGTACGTCGATCAGGACGGCAGCCCCAGCATGGACATGAAGTACAACCCCAACGGCTCCGTCCTCGCCATCGAGGGCATCACCAGCCCGGATGGCCGTGTCTTCGGCAAGATGGGCCATTCGGAGCGCAGCGGCGAGTACCTGTACAAGAACGTCACCGGCGACAAGTATCAGCCTATTTTTGAGGGCGGCGTGGACTATTTCAAGATTTGATGGTATAATAGCCCTCTCAGACGCTTACGCGTCAGCTCCCCCAGAGGGGGAGCCACTGGCGTGTCGGTCAGGTCTGAGCAGGATGAATAAAGTTTTCTGTTTCGGAAACGATAGTGCCCTGCTGTACAGATTCACAGCAGCTTGACAAAATGCCCTGCTGAGAAGCTTCTGCCCTCTGCAGCGAGGCCCGCCCTTTGATGTGCCAGTACACTTCCGGCGGACAGCGCAGAGTTACCCGGTTTGCCAATGGCTCCCCCTTTGGGGGAGCTGGCTGCCGGAGGCAGACTGAGAGGGCTACAAGGAGGAAACAACCAATGTCTCAGCATGACCGTTATATCAGCCCTTTTTCCACCCGTTATGCCTCCGATGAGATGCAGTACATCTTCTCGGACGACAACAAGTTCCGCACCTGGCGCCGCCTGTGGGTGGCGCTGGCCCGGGCCGAGATGAAGCAGGGCCTGACCAATATCACCCCCGAGATGGTGGCCGAGCTGGAAGCTCATGTGGACGACATCAACTATGAAGTCGCCATCGAGCGGGAGAAGCTGGTGCGCCACGACGTCATGAGCCATGTCTACGCCTACGGCCAGCAGTGTCCCAAGGCGGCAGGCATCATCCATCTGGGTGCCACCAGCTGCTATGTCGGCGACAACACCGACATCATCGTGATGCGTCAGGGCCTCGAGCTGGTGCGCAAGAAGCTCATCGGCGTGCTGGCAAAGCTGGCAAAGTTCGCCGAGGAGTACAAGGATATGCCCTGCATGGCCTACACCCACTGCCAGCCTGCCCAGCCCACCACCGTGGGCAAGCGCGCCACCCTGTGGGCCAACGAGCTGGTGATGGACCTCAGCGAGATCGACCACCGTCTGGCTACCCTGCAGCTGCGCGGCGTCAAGGGTACCACCGGCACCCAGGCTTCCTTTATGGAGCTGTTCAAGGGCGACGCCGACAAGATCCGCGCCGTGGATGCTTCCATCGCTGAGGAGATGGGCTTCGACAGCGAGGCCGTCATCCCGGTGTCCGGCCAGACCTACAGCCGCAAGGTGGACGCCTTCATCCTCAACGCACTGGCCGGCATCGGCCAGAGCTGCATGAAGTTCGCCACCGATCTGCGCCTGCTGGCCAACTTCAAGGAGATGGAAGAGCCGTTTGAGAAGAACCAGATCGGTTCCTCCGCCATGCCTTACAAGCGCAATCCCATGCGCTGCGAGCGCATCTGCGCTTTGAGCCGCTACCTGATGGTGGATGTGCTCAACCCCAGCTTCACCACCGGCACGCAGTGGTTCGAGCGTACGCTGGACGACAGCGCCAACAAGCGCGTTGCCATGGCTGAGGGCTTCCTCGCCGCCGACGCCATCCTGAACATCATGCTCAACGTCACCGACGGCCTCGTGGTCTACCCGAAGGTCGTGCGCAGCCGCCTGATGGCTGAGCTGCCCTTCATGGCCAGCGAGAACATCATGATGCAGGCCGTGGAGAAGGGCGGCAACCGTCAGGAGCTCCACGAGCGTCTGCGCCAGCACGCCATCGCCGCCGGCAAGCAGGTCAAGGAAGAGGGTCTGCCCAACGACATGGTGGACCGCATCGCCGCCGACCCGGCCTTTGGTCTGACCAAGGAAGAGATCGTGGCGGGCCTTGTGCCGGAGAACTTTGTGGGCCGCGCTCCCCAGCAGGTGGAGGAGTTCATCGCTCACATCCTCAAGCCCATCTTTGACGCCAACCCGGATGCTGTGGAACAGCACGCAAATCTGAGCGTCTAAACGTGATTTTACAGGAAAAGAGGCTGTTGCCGCAGGCAACGGCCTCTTTTCTGCACACAGAAGGAGTTTTCATGAGACTCGATAAATATTTAGCCGAGACGGCCCAATGTACCCGGAGCGAGGCGAAGGCACTGCTGGCGAAAGGCCGCGTCACGGTCAACGGCGCGGTCTGCAAGAAAGGGGACACCCAGCTGAAAGAGGCTGACGCCGTGGCGGTGGACGGCAAAGCGCTGGCCTACCGGCAGTTCGTCTACCTTATGCTCAACAAGCCCCAGGGCGTCGTCAGCGCCTCCACCGACAAGCGGGACACGACGGTCGTGGATCTGGTGGGGGATGCCTATCCCCGGCGGGAGCTGTTCCCGGCGGGGCGGCTGGACAAGACCAGCACCGGTTTTGTTCTGCTGACGGACGACGGCGGCTTTGCCCACGACATCCTCGCGCCCAGGCGCCACGTCTCCAAGACCTACACTGTCGTCATCGACACCCCGCTGACGGAAGAGATGAAGGCCGGCTTTGCCTCGGGCGTTACCCTTGCCGACGGCACGGCCCTTTCGCCGGCGGAAGTGTCCGCCCTCACCCCCGACGGGCTGACGGTCCGCGTTCTGCTCAGGCAGGGCGTGTATCATCAGATCAAGCGGATGTTCGGCGTCTACGGTGCGGGCGTCAACGCCCTGCACCGGGACGCCATCGGCGGGCTTGCGCTGGACGAGAGCCTTGCCCCGGGCCAGTGGCGGGAGCTGACAGCTGACGAGGTGGCGAAAATTACCACGGGGTAAAGGACTGCTTTTCACCCGGTTTTCAAAAAAGTATCACATTTTACCGGTAAAATAGCCCTCAGAACCACGCAGAAAGGCCCTTTTTGGCCCGAAAATGACCCCGAAAGATAATTTCACCAAGAAAGAAGAATTTTTTTTGGTGAAATATGTTGCAAAAGTAAATTCTTTTGTGTAAAATATAAAATGTAATGCGGCGAAATTGTTAAAAATCACAATCCCGCCCACCTGCGGTTTGCACAAGAGAGGAAAAGGGGTATCCATTTATGGCCAATAGAGTATTTCAGAGCGTGATCTACCAGATGAAGGACGCGATCGACCGCGTGGTCGGCGTGGTGGATGAGACCGGCGCTGTCATCTCCTGCTCGGAGCTGAATCTGATCGGCGAGGTGCGCGAGGGCTTTATGGCAGAGCGTCTGACGGCCGGTGACCGCTTCGTGCGGGATGGCTACACCTACCAGCAGTTCTCCAGCGCAAAGCATAACGATTATGCCGTTTTTGTGGAAGGTGCGGACGAGACTGCGGGCCAGTTTGCCGCTGTGCTGTCCATCAGCCTGCAGAGCATCAAGCAGTATCACGACGAGAAGTTCGACAAAGCCAACTTTATCAAGAACGTGGTGCTGGACAACATCCTGCCCGGCGACATCTACGCCAAGGCCCGTGAGCTCCACTTTGCCACCGACGTCTCCCGCGTGGTGTTCATCGTCCGCGTCACCAGCGGCGGCGACATTTCCGCTTACGACGTGGTGAGCAGCCTGTTCCCCGACAAGCAGAAGGACTTCGTCTTCAACATCAGCGAGACGGACACCGTCTTGGTCAAGGAGATCCGCAAGGGCATCGACCGCACCGATATGGAGAAGCTGGCCGCCAGCATCGTGGACACCCTGTCCGGCGAGCATTACATCAAAGCTGTCGTGGGCATCGGCACCCCCATCGCCAACGTGAAGGACCTGGCTACTTCCTTTAAGGAAGCACAGATCGCCATGGAGGTCAGCAAGGTGTTCGACACCGAGAAGCAGATCATCCGCTACGACAATCTGGGCATCGCACGTCTGATCTACCAGCTGCCCACCACGGTCTGCGAGATGTTCCTGCGCGAAGTGTTCAAGCAGGGCAGCATCGAGAGCCTGGACCAGGAGACCCTGTTCACCATCCAGCGCTTCTTCGAGAACAACCTGAACGTCTCCGAGACCAGCCGCGGCCTGTTCGTCCACCGCAACACGCTGGTGTATCGTCTGGAAAAGATCAAAAAGCTGACCGGTCTGGATCTGCGTGAGTTCGACGACGCTATCGTGTTCAAGGTAGCGCTCATGGTCAAGAAGTACCTGTCCAACAACCCGGCCAAATATTGATATTTCGTCTCAGCCGCTTCGGCTGCGGACGCCGAAACCGGCCGCTCGACCCCGATGCTGGCCGGTTTCTTTTGTAATGGTCTGGAACTTCTGTGCCAAATAAATTTTTCAGGAGCAAGATACTCATGATAGATTTTGAACATGTCACCAAGATATACAAACGGAGCGATACTCCCGCTCTGGAGGACATCGACTTCCATGTAGACGACGGCGAGTTCGTCTTTCTGGTGGGCCACTCCGGCGCCGGCAAGTCCACTCTGCTCAAGCTCATCCTCCGCGAAGAGCTGCCCACCGAGGGCCGCGTCATGGTGGACGGCAAGGACGTCGCCCGGCTGCGGCGGGGCAAAGTGCCTTTCCTCCGCCGCCAGATGGGCATCATCTTCCAGGATTTCCGCCTCATCCCCACCATGACGGTCTACGAGAATGTGGCGTTTGCCATGCATGTCACCAATATCGGCAAAAAAGACATCAAAGAGCGCGTCAACTACATGCTGGAGCTGGTGCATCTGGAAGATAAGGCAAAGGTCTACCCCGAGTTCCTCTCCGGCGGTGAGCAGCAGCGCGTGGCCGTGGCCCGCGCTCTGGCCCACAGCCCCCGCCTCGTCATCGCGGACGAGCCCACCGGCAACATCGACCCCGAGATGAGCCTTGAGATGATGGAACTGCTGGAACGTGTCAGCGAGATGGGCATCACGGTGCTTGTCGTCACCCACGAGCATGAACTGGTGCGCCGCTTCAACCGCCGCACCATCACCCTGAAGCAGGGCCGCATCATCTCCGATGTTCCGGCCAGCTTCGGCGAGGAGGTGCACGTATGAAAATCTCTACGTTTGGGTTCCTCACCCGGCGCGGCGTGCGCAACCTCGGCAAGCACTGGGCCATGACCATCGCCTGCATCGCCTCCCTCAGCGTCTGCATGACCCTGAACATCTTCGCCAGCCTCATTGAAGTCAATGTGGACAGCATGGTGAGTTATCTGGGCAGCCAGAACGAGATGGTGGTCTACGTGGACCCCGAGGCCGATGACGCCACCATCCAGTCTGTGGGCAATGCCCTCAGCGGCACCGCAGGTGTGAGCCGGGTGCAGTATATGTCCAAAGAAGACGTCCTCAACCAGTACAAGGGCTATATGTCCGACTATGCCGCCCTGCTGAACGAGTTCGAGAACGACAACCCCTTTAAGGCCAATTACCGCGTCTCCCTGTCTGATCTGAGCCAGATGGAGACTATCAGCAAGCAGTTCGAGAACATCAGCGGCGTCTACAGCGTCACGGCTCCCATCGAGATGACCAACACCTTTGTGGAGGTCCAGCAGGCTGTCACCAAGGTCGGGCGCGGTCTGGTGCTGGTGCTGATGGCTGTCAGCATCATCACGGTGGGTACCACCATCCGGCTGAGCGTCTTTGCCCGCCGCCGTGAGATCGAGATCATGAAGTATGTCGGCGCTACCAACGCCCTCGTCACCCTGCCTTTCGTCATCGAGGGCCTGACTATGGGCCTGCTCTCCGGCATCCTGACGGCAGCTGCCACCATCGGCGGCTATGCCTACATCGTTCAGCTGTCGCCCACGCTGGGCGGCCTGTGGCAGATGCTCATGGGTACGGCTCTGGTGCCGCTGGAAAATGTCTGGCCCACCATCCTGACCTACAGCCTCGCGGGCGGCGCTCTGGTGGGTGGTCTGGGCAGTATGTTCTCCATCCGAAAGCACCTGAACGTGTAAGGAGGGCCTACTGTGTACCATGACAAGCATTCCGCAGGCTTTGTCCTGCACCATCCGCCCCGCCACGCAAAGCCGTCGGGCCATTCGGCCATGATGCGCGCCGCCTGCGCCTTTCTGGCCGCCGCCTGCCTCGTGCTGAGCGTGACGGTCTACCCGGCCAGTGCGGCCACCAGCATGAGCTCGCTGCAGAACAAGCTGGACAAGATCTCTGCGTCCATCAAGCAGCATAAGACGGAGCTGAGCGACGCCAAAAAGAAGGAAGCTGCTGCCAAGGCCCTCGAGTCTGAGCTGAAAGAAAAAGTCTCGGTGCTCCAGAGCCAGATCAGCGTCCTCAAGAGCCAGATCTCCGAGGTGCAGAACAGCATCGGCGTCAAAGAGCAGGAGATCACCGCCAAGCAGAATGAGATCGCCCGGAAAGAGCAGGAGATCGCCGACCAGTGGGACGATTTCAAGAGCCACATGGCCGCGATGCAGGAGCTGCGGGACGGCGGCAGCGTCGCCATGCTCCAGTCTGTGAACGATCTGTACGAGCTTCTGACCTTCAATGAGGTCATGCGGGACATCTCGGTGAAGGACACCGAGATACTCGACAACATGAAGGCTGCGAAGGAAGCCCTTGTGGCCGACCGCACCCAGCTCGTGGAGGAGCGCACCCAGCTGCAGAACAAAAAGGCTGAGCTGGACGCCCAGAACAAGCAGATGCAGTCCAAGCAGAACGAGCTCAACAACAGCGTCAAGGAGGCCCGTCTGAGCGCCGCTGAGGCCCAGCAGGCCCAGAAGAACGCCCAGGCGGCCATCGAGTCGGACGAGATGAACTACGAGGCCGTCAAGAAGGAGATCCAGAAGCTCATCGCAGCGGCAGCGGCCAGCAAGCCCCAGCTGAGCTTCAGCGGCTTTATCTGCCCGCTCAAGAGCTATACCCGCATCTCCAGCGAGTACGGCTGGCGCAAGAACCCGGTCTCCGGCGTCAACAAACTCCACGCCGGCATCGACTTTGCCGCCCCCGCAGGCACTCCCATCTACGCAGCCGCCAGCGGCTATGTGCAGGTGGCCGGCTGGTCCAGCGGCGGCTATGGCAACTATGTCGTCATCTATCACGGCAAAATGACAGACGGCAACGCCTACTCCACCCTCTACGGCCATATGCGCTCGGTGGCAACGTCGGCGGGCAAGTATGTCAACCAGGGCGACCTCATCGGCTATGTGGGCTCCACCGGCAACTCTACCGGCAACCACCTCCATCTTGAGGTGTGGAAGGGCGGCTCCAAGGCCAATGCGGTCAATCCCCGCGGTTATATTCCGATAAGATAATACAACTGTAATTGAAGTCGAGGGGTCAAAGGAGGCCACAAGGCGAAATGAACGAGCAAAAACGCAAGCGTATCCTTCGGGTGGGCTGTCTGATTCTGGCAGGAGTGTTCCTGCTGTCGGTACTGGGCAGTGTCATCCTGATGTTTTTGGTCTGAACTGGGGGAGGACACTGAATGAACCGCAAAATTTCCGTAGGGATGACCGTGACCATCGTCATTCTGGCAATGACGGTCACTTTTTCCATCACGATGCTGATGGCGATGCGGCTGTTTGACCACACCGTCACCAGCGTGAAGGAAAAGGAGAGCATGTACAACAAGGTGGCCGAGGTAGACCGCTATGTGCGCGCCAACGACTACTACGACATCGACGAGACCATGCTGTACGACCGTCTGACTGCCGGTTATCTGCTGGGTACCGGCGACAAGTACGCCCGCTACTACACCGCCTCGGCCTACACCGACCTGCTCAACGCCCAGAGCGGCAAGCTGATGGGCATTGGCGTGGAGCTGGCCATCGACCAGTCCGGCTACGCCAAGGTCATTAAAGTGTATGACGAGTCTCCTGCCAAGGAGGCCGGCCTCCAGCGGGGCGATTACATCACCACCATCGACGGCGCAGACATCAAAAGTCTGGGCAGTGTGGAGGCTGTCCAGAACAAACTCCGGGGCGAGAGCGGCACGAGCGTCAATGTAGGCTGGCTGGACAGCGAGAACGCCCAGCACACCGCCGATCTGACCCACTCCGGCTTTACGGCCAACAGCGTCGATTCCGTGCTGGTGCAGGGCAATGTGGGCTATATCAAGATCTGGCAGTTCGACAACTCCACCCCCAGTGAGCTGGACTTTGCGCTCCGCAGCCTGACCGCCAGCGGCGCCCAGAGCTTCATCTTCGACCTGCGCGACAACGGCGGCGGCATCCTTGACGATGCCATCAGCTGCATCGAACTCGTCGCGCCGGAAGGCGTGTTGGCCTACGCGGAGGATAAGGCAGGCAACCGCACCCTGCTGGGCAGCAGCACCGGCGACTCAGTCATCAGCCAGCCCACCGTCTGCCTCGTGAACGAGAACACCGCCAGTGCGGCAGAACTCTTTGCGTCCAGCCTGCGCACCCTGTGCGGCACCCGCCTCGTGGGCAGCACCACGATGGGCAAAGGCACCATCCAGAGCAGCCCCCAGCGCCTCTCGGACGGCAGTGCCGTCGTGGTCACGGTGGCAAAGCTCATCTGCGGCGACGGCTCCTGCTTCGACGGCACCGGCCTGACCGTGGACGTGGAGCGCCCGCTGACTGCCGACGAGCAGGTCAGCTACTATGACTACACCCTCGACACGGACCCGCAGATACAGCGCGCCGTCAGCACCGCGCAGCAGCTCACCGGCGTCACCACCGTGGGCGGCGTGAACGACGCTGACATCGCCGCCGACTCCGCCGCAGCCTCTTCGGAGGCCGCAGCCGAGAGCACCGCTTCCAGCGAGGCCGCAGGGGAGGCAGAGGCTTCCTCCGAGGCCGGTGCAGAAGGGGAGCAGGAGGCTGCGAGTGCGCAGTAAACACTTTTTGAAAATAACTTTAGTCGTGTAAATAGCTCAACCTCTCAGTCTGCTTCGCAGACAGCTCCCCTACCGAGGGGAGCCTCTGGCGAAGAGAATAAGCTTTGCGGAATGCCAAGGCCTCCCCTCGATAGGGGAGGTGGCACGCCGAAGGCGTGACGGAGAGGTTTTGCTGTTTTAGCAAGAAACAGAAAGGAAAACCACTATGCCGGAGCTGACCGACCTCTCCGTTATCCGCACCCTGTGCGAAAAATACGATTTCGCGCTCTCCAAGGGCTTTGGACAGAACTTCATCATCAATCCCGGCCTGCCGCCCAAGATCGTGGACGCCAGCGGCGTCGATAAGAGCTGGGGCGTGCTGGAGATCGGCCCCGGCATCGGCGTGCTGACCAAAGAGCTGGCCCGGCGCGCCGCCAAGGTGGTGTCCATCGAGGTGGACGAGCGCCTGCCGCCCCTGCTGGCCGAGACCATGGCGGGCGTGGAGAACTTCAAGCTGGTATTGCAGGATGTTCTGAAGGTAGACCTCCGCGCCCTCATCGAGGAAGAGTTCCCCGGGATGCCGGTGGCTGTCTGCGCCAACCTGCCCTACTACATCACCAGCCCCATCGTCATGAAGCTGCTGGGCGACCGCCTGCCCATCCAGAACCTCACCGTCATGGTGCAGAAGGAGGCCGCCGACCGTCTGGCCGCCACCCCCGGCACCCGGGCCTCCAGCGCCATCAGCTGCGCCGTGAGCTACTACGCCACCTCAAAGCTGATGTTCACCGCCGCGCCGGGCAGCTTCTACCCGGCCCCGAAGGTCACCAGCGCTGTGGTGCGGATGGACATCCGCCCCACTCCCGCCGTACAGGTGGAGGACGAGGACGGCTACTTCGCCCTCATCCGTGCCGCTTTCGGCCAGCGCCGCAAGACCGCCGCCAACGCCATCGCCAGCGGCCTCGGACTGCCGAAAGATAAGGTCATCGCGGCCATCGAGGCGGCGGGCTTCGACGCCCGCATCCGCCCCGAGGCCCTGACCCTCGAGGACTTTGCTGCCGTACAGCGGGAGCTGAAGTAAGATTTTATCAGAATAAAACGCCAAGGCCCCCGCAGTCCGGAACAGAACTGCGGGGGCCTTGGTCGTTATGTGGAAGGAATGGAGGGTGACAGTGTGCTTACCTCAGCAGTGCGCTGTGGTCTGCGCCGCCCACGGTGAAGATGGCGGTGGAGCCGCTGTGGCGGAGGGTGAAAGGCGTGTCGCCCGCACCGAGGGCTGCAACATCGGAGAGGGAGAGGGTGGAAGTGCAGCGTTTTGACGTTCTCGCCGTTCTCGTCGTTCTCTACGAGCTTCACGAGGCCCAGCTTGTTGTTTTTATCCATGAGGTGGATGACCTCGTCCAGCAGCTTTTTGCCATCGCGGCTTCGGATGGTATTGCCGGCGTCGGGGCCGGGGGCAGACAAAGATATTGACAAGCGGGGAGGTTTCTGGTATTCTACTAAAGTACCCTGTGCAAATGATACTCGCTGGTGTGGCGCAATGGCAGCGCAACTGATTTGTAATCAGTGGGTTGCAGGTTCAACTCCTGTCACCAGCTCCAAAAAGTCCTACGATATACCGCTGAAAAGCGGCGTGTGTCGTGGGGCTTTTGCTTTTATGTCTCCGACTGCATCGCCGCCATTCAGAAAAATCATGCCGCCCGGCGGGGCGCGGGTGTTGAAATCGGCTCATCACGACGCCGCTGTGGTGTTTGGTGGTGTAGCCCTCTCAGGCGCTTTCGCGCCAAGGCCGGGTTGCGGCTCCCAGCGTCTGCTTCGCTGCCGCTCGCA
>ERZ791695.826-NODE-826-length-12785-cov-2.17408_pt1 | contig 12785 bp, 10 predicted proteins | sample MGYA00509956_ERZ791695 | MGnify/ENA primary metagenome ERZ791695 (study PRJEB30046, sample SAMN00715234) | human gut metagenome | study: EMG produced TPA metagenomics assembly of the A metagenome-wide association study of gut microbiota in type 2...
GCCGGAGGCCATCTCCTTCACCTCATCGATGGTCTTTAAGTCGAACGTGTTGTCTTCGAGGTTCTTTTCCGCCACGGTGTACATGTTGTCATGGATGGCGTCAAGCAGCGCCTTGATCTCGTCAACGATCCCCTCGATCTTGGCCGTGACCTTTTCGCCGTTGTCGCGGCGGACGAGGCAGCAGTTGCCCTCGGCCAGGTCGCGGGGACCGAGCTCGAGGCGGATGGGCACGCCGCGCATCTCGTACTCAGCGCACTTCCAGCCCATGGACTGGTCGCTGTCGTCCAGCTTGACGCGGACGTCGGCGGCGATGAGGTCCGCCATCACGCTCTTGGCTGTCTCGAGCACCTCGGGATTCTTGTGCGCGGCGATGGGCACGATGACGACCTGCGTGGGCGCGATGCGCGGGGGCAGAACGAGACCGTTGTTATCGCCGTGGGTCATGATGACCGCGCCGATCATGCGCGTGGTGGAGCCCCAGGACGTCTGGAACGGGTACTGAAGCTTGTTGTCGCGGCCGGTGAAGGTCACGTCATAGGCGCGGGAGAACTTGTCGCCAAAATAGTGGCTCGTGGCGCCCTGAAGCGCCTTGCGGTCCTTCATCATGCACTCGACGGTGTAGGTCGCCTCGGCGCCGGCAAACTTCTCCTTCTCGGTCTTGCGGCCGGGGACGACGGGGATGGCGAGCACGTGGCGGAAGAAGTCGGCATAGCAGTTGAGCTGCTGCATCGTCTCTGCCTGCGCCTCCTCGGCGGTCTCGTGGATGGTGTGGCCCTCCTGCCACCAGAACTCGCGCGAACGCAGGAACGGGCGGGTGGTCTTCTCCCAGCGGATGACAGAGCACCACTGGTTGTAGAGCATCGGCAGCTGGCGGTAGGTCTGCAATACGCGGGACCAGTGGTCGCAGAACATCGTCTCGGACGTGGGGCGGAAGGCAAGGCGCTCTTCGAGCTTCTCGCTGCCGCCCATCGTGACCCACGCGACCTCAGGCGCGAAGCCGTTGACGAGCTCGCCCTCTTTCTTGAGCAGGCTCTCAGGGATCAGAACGGGCATCGCCACATTCTCGTGTCCGGTCTTTTTGAACTCCGCGTCCATCAAACGCTGCATGTTCTCCCAGATGGCGAAGCCATAGGGGCGCAGGATGGTAAAGCCCTTGACGCTGGCATACTCAACAAGCTCCGCCTTGCGGCAGATGTCGGTATACCATTGGGCAAAATCGTCTTCAAGATTTGTGATCTGTTCTACCTTTTTATCTTTTGCCATGTTTATGTTCTCCCTCAGTTTCAGGATAGAGTTCTGAATTGTTATTGTATTGTTTTTGCGCCGAATTGTCAAGCACAGGCGCGGAAAAGGTGCGGAACGGCAACGCCTTTCCGCACCTTTCTGTATTTTTCTCACACCACCGTCGGGAAACGGAGGATGGCCTTGAAGAGGTCGCCATCGATGGCGAGCGACATCTTCCCACCCTGCAGCTCCGTCAAGCTCTGCGCGATGGAGAGGCCGAGGCCGTTTCCCTCGGTCGAGCGCGAGCTGTCGCCGCGCACAAAGCGCTCCATCAATTCCTCGGCGGGAATGTTCAGCGCCGCGCGCGAGGTGTTCTTGAACGTCACGACCGCGTCGCCGCCGGTCTTTTCAAGCGTCAGATAAACGCGCGTGCCATTCTGCGCGTATTTGCAGATGTTCGAGAGCAGATTGTCGATCACGCGCCACATCAGCGCGCCGTCCACATTGCAGAAGAGCTCCTTGTCCGGCATCACGCTCACGAGCGTCAGGTCCGCCGCGCTCAGCTTGTCGCCGTACTCGCCCTCGACCTGCGATAGAAGCTCGTTCATGCTGCACCGCACGGCGTTCACCGGCAGGTTGCCGGTCGTCGCCTTGCTCGCCTCGACCAGATCCTCGGTGAGCTTTTTGAGCTTGAACGCCTGCCGCTTGAGGACGGCGAGGTATTCTTCCTCCTGCTCGGGAGTGTGCTCATGCTGCAAAAGATCAACGTAGTTGATGATGCTCGTGAGCGGCGTCTTGATGTCGTGCGAAACGTTTGTGATAAGTTCCGTCTTGAGCCGCTCGCTCTTGAGCTGCTTGTCGATGGCCGCAGCCATGCCGTCGCCGATGGAATTCAAGTTCTCGGCGTGGCGCTTAACGTCCCAATACATCCACTTTGTGTCCACCTGCGCGTCAAGATTGCCGGCGGCGAGGGCTTCGCCCTCCTTCTGGAGCTTTCGAAGCTGGAGCGAGAAGAGGCACGCGGCGACGGACAGCACAAGCATCGTCAGCAGCATCGCCCCTCCCGCGCGATTTGCCGCAAATATACCGAGCATCATGCTGACCACAAAGCAGCCCACCGCCGTGCGCCAGACGAGCGGGATGGCGTGCAGCAAACCCACAACGCCGCGGCAGAAGGCGCAGAGCACTCTCCAGCACCACTTGACGATTTTCCAGCACAGGCACAGGAGCTTGTAGATAATCGTTCCCTTCCACAGCCCGCCCACCTTGACGCGCGCACAGAATGTCACCCACGCGGCAAAGACGAGCACCGCCAGCGCAAAGCTCATCGCCAGCAGCAGCACATCGTAGGGCGGGGTATAGAAGCTCACATAGGAGTAGACCTCCTCCACCGCCACGCACAGCAGCGCAATGATCGTGCCGTCAACGAGAAGATAGAGGTCGAAGGGGATCTTTTCCTGCCAGCCGCCCTGCAGCTCGCCGTCCTCGCGCCGCGCCGCCGTGCGGGCGAGGAAGATGAGCAGGAACAGCTCCATCGCGCCAAAGAGGATGAGCATCTCCAGGGCGTTCTGTCCCCAGCTTTCTGCCTTGTCGTAAAATACCTTTGCCCAGTAGATATCATCCTGCGCGGGAAGGCCCTTCACAAGGTAGACATCAAAGGTCTTGTCAACATAAACGGTGCTGTAGCAGAAGGTATCACCGTCGCTGACGTTGCTGAACTCCACCTTGTCCTGCTCGTCCGTCACACGGAAGCGAATGTTGCTGTAGTTGTCTCCCTTGGAGTAGATCTTGTCGAGATCATAGTTTCCGCCTTCCATGGCGATATAGTCGTCGCAGATCTCCCACGTCTTTTTGCCGACCGCATTCAGGCAGAGGTCGCTCGTGTAAAAGTCCCGACCCATACCGCCGTAGGAGTAGGCAAGTCCTACAACATAGGTGAGGATGACCGGCACGAGCACCGCCGCCAGCAAAAAAGCGACCGTCTTTGTCCAGAAATTGCGTATCCACGCAGCCTTCATTTCTTGTCCTCCATTTTATACCCCAGCCCCCACACGACCTTCAGGTAGCGCGGCTCGGAGGGGTTGATCTCTAATTTTTGCCGCAGGTGGCGGATGTGCACGCTCACCGACGTCTCCGCCCCCAGCGAATCCTCCTTCCACACCAGCTCGTAGATCTGGGCGGAGGAATAGATGCGTCCCGGGTTCTTCATCAGCAGCCGCAGGATGTTGAACTCGATGGGCGTGAGCGCGACCTCGTCGCCGTCGACCGTCACGCTTTTTTTCTCCTCGTCGAGCACGATGGGGCCGACGGTGTAGACGTTCGCCTGCTCCTCCACCTTCTTCGCCCCAAGCTGCGTATAGCGGCGCAGCTGCGAGCGCACGCGCGCGAGCACCTCCACGGGGTCAAAGGGCTTGGTGATGTAATCGTCCGCGCCGATGTTCAGGCCCAGGACCTTGTCGCTGCTCTCGCTCTTGGCCGTGAGCAGGATGATGGGCACGTTGCTCTTTTCGCGCAGCTTCGCCGTCGCGGCGATGCCGTCGAGCTGGGGCATCATGATGTCCATCAGGATCAGATGGATGTCGTTCTTCTCCACGACCTCCAGCGCCTCGCGCCCGTTGCTCGCCTCAAACAGGCAGTAGTCCCCGCCGGAAAGATAGATCTTGAGCGCGTTGACAATGTCCTGTTCGTCGTCACAAATCAGAATGTTGTACATTTTCTCACCTCATGTTGGTCATTGTATCAGCCGTTTTCAAACAAAAACAGCGATTGTTTCTTAATTCTTACTTAATATCCTCTCAAAAAAGGCCGAAAGGGGCTTCCTTTCGGTCTTTTTCGGTTGTTTTCTTATCTTTTTCGGTCAATTTTGCGATAAAGGCGGAGCGCTCTCTCCGCCGCGACGCCCGCGGCGTGCGTAATGCTGCGCGCGTTGTAATGAAGCTCTGCAAAGCAGAACGCGGACTTCCCCGCCGCCGCGAGGCACAGAGACTTTTCTTCTTTTTTCCGCCGGCTGTACCCGATCGACATAGTTCTCCTCCTCACAAATCACACCCGTCGAGCGCAGCAAGGCCGAAGCGCGCGGCGAGGCTGATCTTCGCGCGCTCGTCGTCCGAGGATGCAACATCGAATTTCGTGCGCAGCTCACGCAGGAACAGGCCGCGCAGCGAATCCTCCTGCGCTCGCGCCCAGACGTCCTCGCCAATGCGCGTCTCATCGCGCAGCTCCAAGTGGAAGAAGTCGGGCGCAAACTGCTCTTCGATCGACTTGAGATCAAGCCCACGCTCATCCGTCTCTCCGGTGAAAATAATGCGGTAAATATCGCGCACAGTCGCATCCGGCAGGGCCGCGCGCAGCGCGTCCTCCGCCGATCTTCCCGTCACATCGACGTTCAGGACCTCATACCGTCTGCGCGCGAACGGCACAAACGAAAGTTCGGCCTTCCCGCGCTCCACCGTGCCCGTAAGGATGCCCTTTTCGCCCAGCTCGTCGAAACCGCGGCCCTCCGGGCAGCCGGAGTAGGCGTAGGTCGTCTGCCCTTCGCGCAGGAAACCGCCGAACTGGTGTGTGTGGCCGAGCGCAAGATAGTCGATCCCGCTCTCCTTGATCTGCCCTTTCGTGAGGGGATCGTAGCGCGATTCCGTGGCGGAGATATCACCGTGCAGCACCATCAGATGGATGAAATCGTCCTCCGGTGCGCGGAAGCCCGCAAGCAGGCTCTCATCCTGCACCGGCGCGGTAAACGCCGCTCCGTACACGGCGCACTGAAGCTCCGGAAGCTCCACGCGCTCGACCGTCTTCGACGTGAAGACGTGTACGTTCTCCGGCCAGGAAAGCGTCGCGTAGGGCGACTTCGCGCTGTACGGGTCGTGGTTGCCGGGGGCGATGAACACTCGCGCCTGCATTGCGCCCAGCGCCTCAGAGAGCGCTTCCAGCGTCTCGCGATAGGTCGTGTCGCTGTCGAACAGGTCGCCCGCGAGCAGCACGAGATCGACGCCGTTCTGATTCACGTAATTGCAAAGCCGCGTCAGCAGCTCGCGGCTCTCGCGGCGGCGCTGGCGCGCCTGCTCGGCGCTCAGCGCGCCGAACGCGCTGTCCAAATGGAAGTCCGCCGCGTGGACGATCTTCACGCTCATGTGTTCTCTCCTCTCATGCCTGCGGGGCGGGCGCTTTCTCCTTGCACACGTCGACCCAGGCGACAAAGTTTGAGGAATACTTCTCAAGCTCGTCGCAGGTCATCTCGATGGCGCTGTTCGCGCTGCCCGCCGCGGGGAAAACCGTGTCGAAGCGTTTGAGCGATACATCGAGATAGGTCTTCACATTCTCCGGCAGAGCAAACGAGCACACGCCGCCCGGCGCGTGGCCGGTGAATGCGCAGGCCTCATCAAAGGTCAGCATCTTTGCTTTCACGTGGAAATACGCCTTGTACTTGGCGTTGTCGATCTTCCTGTCCCCCGCCGTCACGATGATGATGGGCGCATCGTCCGCGAGCTTGAAGCTCATGGACTTCGCGATGCGCGCGCCCTCCACGCCGACGGCGACGGCGGCCAGCTCGACCGTCGCGCTCGACACGTCGAACTCGCGGATGCGGTCGGCGATGCCGAAATGTGCAAAATAGGCTCTCACTTTTTCGATGGACATTTGCGTTGTTCCTTTCTATCTCGCGCTTTCTCAGCGCACATCGACGCGCTCGACGCCCACGCAGAGTCCCGTCGCGTCATCTAATGTAAAAATCGCTCCCTGCATCTTGCCGGCGCTCTTCTCCGGCTCGCGGTAGCGGCCCGGGAGACCGCCGAGAAACGTCTCGACCGACTGCTCGGGCTTGATACCGAGCACGCTGCGCACCGCCCCCGTCATGCCGAGGTCCGTGAGGTAGCCCGTCCCCTTGGGGAAGACCTCTTCGTCCGCCGTCGGCACGTGGGTGTGCGTGCCCCAGATGGCGCTGACGCGGCCATCGAGGTAATAGGCCATGGCGAGCTTTTCGCTCGTCGCCTCTGCGTGGAAGTCAAGCAGCGTGAACGTCGGCTTCGCCGCTTTGAGGCAGCTCGCCCGCCGTTTTGAACGGATTGTCCGCATGGAACGCGAGGTCGCAGCGGCCGATGAGGTTCATCACCGCGATACGAGCGCGCCCGCAGTCGAAAACGCCGTAGCCCCTTCCCGGCACGCGCGCGCCGAGATTGTGCGGCCGCAGAATATACGGGCAGTCGTCGAGGTAGTCGGTGATCTGCATCTTGCCGAATGTGTGGTTGCCAAGCGTGATGACGTCCGCTCCCGCGGAGAAGATGCGCTCGGCGTCGTTCGGCGTCAGGCCGACCATCGCGGCATTCTCGCCGTTGACCACGGTGAAGTGGATGTTCTTGAGTTTTTTCACGGCGCGCAGATGGTGCTCGAGGCAGCTGACGCCGCAGCCTCCCACCACATCGCCGATGGCCAGAATATTGTAGAGCATGGCGTTCCTCCGCTTTGCGTTTTCCCCAGTATAGCAAGGCGCGGGACAAAACGCAAGAAAGGCATGAAAAAAGGCCCCGCAAAAGCGGAGCCTTTTTCTTATTTCGCGTATTCGATGGCGGTCGTCTCGCGCAGGACGTGCACCTTGATCTGGCCGGGATATTCCATCTCTTCCTCGATCTTTTTGGCAAGCTCGCGCGCCAGAATGACCATCTGGTCCTCGCTGACCTGGTCGGGCTTGACCATCACGCGCACCTCGCGGCCGGCCTGAATGGCATAGGCCTTGTCGACGCCGGGATAGCTGCCGGTGATCTCCTCAAGCTGCTCGAGGCGCTTGATGTAGTTCTCCAGATTCTCGCGGCGGGCGCCGGGACGGGCGGCAGAGATCGCATCCGCCGCCTGCACGAGGCAGGCAACGATGGTCTGCGGCTCCACGTCGTTGTGGTGCGCCTGCACGGCATGGATGATGTCGTCCTTTTCGTGGTACTTGCGCAAAAATTCGACGCCGAGGGCGACGTGCGTACCCTCCATCTCGTGGTCGACGGCCTTGCCGATATCGTGCAGCAGGCCTGCGCGCTTGGCGGCGTAAACATCCGCGCCCAGCTCGGCGGCCATCATGCCCGCAAGGTGCGAGACCTCGATAGAGTGCTGCAGGACGTTCTGGCCGTAGCTCGTGCGGTAGTGCAGGCGGCCGAGCATCTTCACAAGCTCGGGGTGCAGGCCGCGGATGCCGGTCTCCAGCACGGCGCGCTCGCCCTCAGACTTGATGATGGCGTCCACCTCGCGGCGGGCCTTGTTGACCATCTCTTCAATGTGCGTGGGATGGATGCGGCCGTCGGCGATGAGCTTTTCGAGCGCCAGGCGCGCAACTTCGCGGCGCACGGGCTCGAAGCACGAGACGGTGATCGCCTCGGGCGTGTCGTCGATGATGAGGTCGACGCCCGTGAGCGTTTCGATCGTGCGGATGTTGCGGCCTTCGCGGCCGATGATGCGGCCTTTCATCTCGTCATTGGGCAGGGGCACCACACTGACGGTGATCTCGGCAACATGGTCGGCAGCGCAGCGCTGGATGGCAGAGGCGACGATCTCGCGGGCGCGGGAATCGGCCTCGTCCTTGGCGCGCTGCTCCAGCTCCTTGATCTTGAGCGCGGTCTCGTGCGTCACTTCGCTCTCGACCTGCTCGATCAGGTACTTCTTGGCGTCTTCGGCAGTAAAACCGGAAATACGTTCGAGCATTTCGGTCTGGCTGCGCTTGATGATCTTGATTTCTTCGTTTTCCTTATCCAGGGCGGCATGCTTCTGGTTGAGGGTCTCCTCGCGCTTTTCCAGCGCGTCGGTCTTGCGGTCGAGGTTCTCCTCCTTCTGCTGGAGCCGGCGCTCCTGCTTCTGCTGCTCGGCGCGGCGTTCCTTGACTTCCTTCTCGTATTCGTTTCTGGAGCGCAGGATATCTTCCTTTGCCTCCAACATGACTTCGCGTTTCTTGCTTTCAGCGCTCTTGATCGCTTCGTTGACAATACGAAGCGCCTCTTCATCGGCGTTGGAGATCTTCTCCTCGGCGCGTTTAGCGGCTCTCTTGCGAATCCAAATACCAAGAAGAATGCCAATGACGAGCGTCCCCACCGCGATAAGCGCAGCGTAGAGATAGCTGATCATACGATTCCTCCTGTGTGCTTTTTTTGATCGATGCGATTGATCTATCGTTGGGTTTTTGAATCATAAACGGGAGATTCCCCTTCTCTCCCCTCCATAAATCCAAAAAACATTGTAAACTTTTTATGACCAGCTGTCAAGGAAAAGTCGCGCCCGGAAAAAATCGGAAACGGGCGAATGTCACACTGCGATGTAGGCCTGCGCCGCGTAGCCGAGCTGTCCGTCATAGCCCACGGAGTACCAGCCCTGGAAGCTGCCGTAGACCTGCACGCTTTCGCCGTTTGGGATGCTGCCGACTATTTCCCCGTCGATGCCCGGGTAGCTTCGCAGGCGCAGGGCTGAGCCCTCGGTCGTAACGACGCCCGTGCGCACGAGCTGCGGGTAAATGAACGGCAGGCCGAAATACTCCGTCAGTCCCCGCGCGATGGCCTGCGCCGCGGCGTCGAGGTTATTTTCGATCCAGCGCGCATCGTCGTAATTGTCGTGATAGCCGAGCTCGATGAGATTCGCAGGGTATCTGGGCCGCCGCACCTCGCCGAGCGTTGTGGTCGCCTGCGTCGTCACCTTTGCAGGCAGCGGGTAGACCATGCGCAGCTGCGCGGCGAAGAGCTCGGCAGCACGCTTTCCGTCGCTGCTCGTGGGATAGCGGTTCTTCCCCGCCTGCCCCTCCCCCGAGGCGTTGGAGTGCAGGGCAAGGTAAAAGTCAAACCCGCCGAGGCTGTTCGCCTGCGCGATGGACGAGGCCGCGGTCATCTCCGGCGTGTTGCGCGCGAAAGAGATGGTGTTTGCGTAAAGGTACGGCTCGAGCGTGTCGGCCAGCAGATTCATCCAGTATTCCTCGCTGCCACTGCCGTCGACATACGGGTTCCAATCCTGCGTAGAGGGACTCAAATAAATTCTGGGCATGTGCAAAACCTCCCGTCGTTTCCAGTCTATGCTCGAAAAGCGGCGCACATGCAAAAAAAGAGACCGCCGAAGCGGTCTCTTTTTCATTAGCAGGATGCTTTGCGTTACACGGACGCAGCCGCCTTGTCCTTCTTGTTCTCGATACGCTGGAGAACGAGGACGACGACCAGCACCGCAAGACCCGCAAGGTCAGTGACCGTGCCGGGGATGACCATCAGCAGGCCGCCGGCGACCAGCGCGATGCGGCTGATCCACTTCATGTCGCGGATCAGGTAGCCCATCAGGCCGGAGGCGATAGACGCCATACCGAGGGTCGCGGAGATGACGATGGAGGCAACGCTCAGGAACTTGACGTCGTTGCCAACGAAGATCAGGGCGTTATTGTAAGCAAAGATGTAGGGGATGATGAACGCCGCGATGGCGAGACGGGTCGCGTTCCAGGCGGTCTTCATCGGGGGAGCCTTGGCGATGGCGGAACCAGCGTAGGCAGCCAGCGCAACGGGCGGGGTGATGTCTGCGACGATACCGAAGTAGAAGCAGAACATGTGGGCAGCCATCAGGTTGAGACCCATGCCGGAGGCAAGGATCGGCGCGCAGGTGGTGGCCATGATGATGTAGTTCGCGGTGGTGGGAACGCCCATGCCGAGCACGATGCAGCAGAGCATCGTCAGCACGAGAGCGATGATCAGGTGACCGTTGGACAGACCGACGATCGCGCCGATGAGCACCTGGCCGAGACCGGTCATGGTGACGACGCCGGCGATGATACCAGCCATACCGCAGGCGATACCGACGCTCAGGCAGTTCTTGCCGCCGTTTTCAAACGCGTCGATGATGGTGGGCAGGCTCTTGACGTTGGGCTTGCTGATGGCGTAGTTGATAACCAGCAGCGCGAAGGCGATGGCAAGGCAGAGCGTGCTGCCGTTCTCGCCCATGAAGGTGCCCGGCTCGAAGCTGCGGCTCATGAGGGTCATGAACAGAAGCGGGATCAGGGGGATGGCCATGACGAGCTTCTTCTTGCCCTCTTCACGGCTGATCATGGCGACGACCACGCAGTAAAGGGTCGCGTACACGGCGGCGGTGGCCATCGTGAAGCCGATCATGATCATGTAGACCAGAACGACCAGCGGGAGGATGAGGTAGATCTGCGGGAGCAGGATCTTCCACTTGGGGAGCTCTTCGCGGGGCAGGCCCTTGAGGCCGAGCTTCTTGGCCTTGAAGTGCACGCCGAGGAAGATGCCGAGGAAGTACAGGAATGCGGGCAGGATCGCACGCACGATGATCTTTGCATAGGGAACGCCGACCATTTCCGCCATCAGGAACGCCGCAGCGCCCATGATCGGGGGCATGATCTGACCGCCGGTGGAAGATGCAGCCTCGACCGCGCCGGCAAACTCCGGGGGATAACCGGTCTTCTTCATCATCGGGATGGTGACGGAACCGGTGGTAACGGTGTTACCGACGGAGGAACCGGAGACCATGCCGCAGAGGGCGGAGGAAACGACCGCGACCTTTGCAGGACCGCCGGAAGCCCAACCGACCAGCGCGTTCGCACAGTCGATGAAGAAGTTTGCGACACCCGTGGCCTCCAGGAAGGCGCCGAAGATGACGAACAGCGCGATGTAGGTCGAGCAGACGCCGATCGGGGTGCCGAGGATACCGGTGGTGGTGTAGAAGAGGTTATACATGACGGTCTTTAAGTCCTTGCCCGCGCCGAAGAAGGCGTAGAGCACGAACACGGCCGACACGCAGATGATCGGCATACCGACCACGCGGCGGCAGCACTCGACGAGGATCAAAGTGCCGACGATTGCAAATACGATCAGAAGGGGAATGGAAACGCTGCCGACCTGCACGACGAAAACCTTCTGGATTCGCGTACCGGCGGTAACGATTTTTTCAAGGTTTAAGGGGTAGAAGAAGAAACAGAACGCGCCGACTGCCGCCATGACGATATCGTACCAAGGCATGTAGTTGACCTTCTGAGAGCCCTTCTTGATGGGGTAGTAGATAAACACGAGAATGATGACCAGGCCGAGGAAGAGCGGACGGCGCGCACGCTCGTCCATCTTGATCCACATGTTCATCACGATCAGGAAAATGCCGAACAGTGCCGTAAGGACACGCAGAATCTTGCGGGGAGTCCCCTCCCAGACGCGCGTGTTCGACTCACGGTCGTACTTTTTCATGATCGCATCGACGTCTTCCATGGTGCCGACGTCGTTGTCGACTGCAACATTGTTGAGCTTTTCGTTTTCAGCCATGATGCAATTTCCTCCTAATTCTATTTGAGAGCGTCCGTGCGCTCAGACGAGCCAGAATTCGTAATTAAAACGCACAGGCGCGTTTTTTCCACACAAATCACGCAGACTGACATCCTCGCCGTTTACATTGAGTACATGGTCAGAGACCGTACCGACAATGTAGCCGACGTTTGTCCTGTCCTGATGGATGTTTCGGATGACCATTGCCCAGCCCTTGTAATCGGGGCGGTCCACATAGACCTTGTCAAGCGTTTCGCCGGGGTTGAGCTCCGTCTGCACGCCTGCGCCAAAGGAGCAATAGGTCGTCTCCTCCACATAGATCGTTTTGTTTTCGATCTCGTAGGTATCGGTCAGGGGGTATTTGTTCACGGAATGGATAAAGGTCACGGAAAAGCGGTCTCCCTCGCCCATTTTGTACCGGGCGTAGACCTCGCCGGTGTCGCGGTTGCGCAGGGTCAGATAGTAGCCGGAGCGAGGAAGAAGCACGGCGGCCGCTGCAATAATCGTTATTATTGCAGCGGCCGCAATTATGTATTTCCGCAGATGAGAATTCACGTCAATACACGGTAGCGATCCTGCTTACAGGACGCCGATTTCCTTGTAGTACTTCTCAGCACCGGGATGCATGGTGACGGTCGCACCAGCAGAGGCAGCCTCGGGATCAAGGAAGCCGAACTTGGCGTGGCCTTCGGTCAGAGCGTCCTTGTTGTCGAACATGGCCTTGACGAACTCATAAACGACATCCTCGCTCAGCTCTTCGGAGGCAACGAGAGTAGCCTGGATAGCAACGCAGGTGACGTCGGCATCCTGACCGGTGTAGGTGCCGGCAGCCAGATCGTCACGGATCAGGAACGGATATGCCTCCTGGATGGCGGCGAGCTCTTCATCGCTCAGGGAGACGAGGTTGAGGGTGTTGGTGGTGGCATAGTCGACGATAGCGGTCGTGGGAGCACCGGCGACAGTGAAGGCGGCGTCGATCTTGCCGTCCTTGAGCTGGTCAACGCCATCCTGGAAGGAGCCGTTCACCGCTTTGACGTCGTCCTTGGTCAGACCCGCAGCGCCGAGCACCTGCCAGGCGTTGATCTCGGTACCGGAACCAACGTCACCGACGCAGACGGTCTTGCCCTTGAGGTCGGCAACGGAGTTGATGCCGGGCTTGGCAAGGATCTGAACGGTCTCGTTGTAGATACCGGCGACCCAAAGAGCGTTGGTCTCGGGAGCGCCGTCGAAGGAGTTGGTGCCCTCGTGCGCGTAGTTGATAACGTCGGACTGGAGAATGGCCAACCGAGCATCTCCGCC
>ERZ791695.840-NODE-840-length-12577-cov-3.45823_pt1 | contig 12577 bp, 8 predicted proteins | sample MGYA00509956_ERZ791695 | MGnify/ENA primary metagenome ERZ791695 (study PRJEB30046, sample SAMN00715234) | human gut metagenome | study: EMG produced TPA metagenomics assembly of the A metagenome-wide association study of gut microbiota in type 2...
TTATACAATGGTTGGAATCTGGCAGGTACTCATGCAAGAGATAAGGATGCAGTTGTAGCAGTTATGTGTCTGTGTGAAGTGGCGGCTTACTGCAAGAAGCACAACATGACTCTGTGGGATATGATGGTATCCATGTATGAGAAATACGGTTACTTCAAGGAGACCCAGTACACCATTACCATGAAGGGTATCGACGGTGCAAGACAGATCGCCGAGATCATGGATAAGCTTCGTAAGAATCCGCCCAAGGCATTCGGTGACCTGAAAGTGGAGAAATTCCGCGACTATCTGAACGATGTAGTCATCGACATGGAGAGCGGCGAGAAGACCACTACCGGACTTCCCAAGTCTAATGTCCTGTATTTTGAGCTTCCCGACAATGCATGGTGCTGCGCCCGTCCTTCCGGAACCGAGCCCAAGATCAAGTTCTACATGGGTGTTAAAGGTAACAGCATAGAGGATGCACAGGCCAAGGTAGAGAAGCTGACCGAGGATGTAAAGGCTGTACTGTAACCACCATGAGCAAATAGCATGCAAGTATGTTATTCAGGAAAGCTCTGGAAGAGCGATTTTGCGAATGGGGTTCTGAATAGTTAATGTTATTTTTAAGAGCGAATCGCCCGGGAAGGGCGATTTGCTCTTTTATAAAAGTGGAGGTATCCGTGGCAAAGCTGAACATAGCAAACCTTAAGAAAACTCTATATTATTTGCAACGCAACGGCCTGAGGGAAACCTGGATCTCTGTAAGGGAACGCCTGACAGAGACAGACCGCTATTTTTATGTGCCCTGTCCGGAAGAGGAACTGGAAAGGCAAAGTTGCAGAAAATGGGATAATCCGGTTACACTCAGCATTGTGGTGCCGTTGTACCGTACCCCGGAAATCTATCTGAACAGAATGATAACAAGCGTTATGCAACAGAGCTATCCTCACTGGGAACTGATTCTGGCGGATGCCACAGAGGATCACAGTGTGGAGGAGACGTTGACAAATCAGGGATTCCTGACAGAACGGCTCCTGGAAAATGCGGAAACTATTGCAGCGGATGCAAGGATCCACTATATACACCTTACGGAAAATGCCGGAATTGCGGCGAATACCAATCAGGCATTACCCTATGCAAGGGGAGAATATATCGGCCTGCTGGATCATGATGATGTATTGACACCGGATGCTCTGTATGAGATGGCAGATGCTATTACCAAAGCAAATGACAGAGGTGTCAGAGTCGCATTCGCTTATTCGGATGAAGACAAATGCAACGGGGATGAGACAAAATATTACGATCCCAACCATAAAGAAGACTTTAATTACGATTTAATCCTGAGTAATAACTATATCTGCCATTTTCTGGTGATGGATGCAGATCTGATGAAGAAACTGGCATTCCGGCCAGAATGCGACGGTGCCCAGGACTATGATCTGGTGCTGCGGGCAGTGTCAGAGGTGCTGGCTGCAGATGGCCGCTCCGGGGAGGAGAGAATTCTTCATATTCCCAGAGTGCTGTATCACTGGAGATGCCATGAAGCATCTACAGCAGCCAATCCCCACAGCAAGAAATATGCTTACGAAGCGGGGCTGCGTGCACTGCAGGATCATGCGGCAGAACGTGGGATCCCGGCAAAGGCAGAGGAGACCAGACATGTAGGATTTTATCGGTTACAATATACAGAGGCCTGCCGTAGGTGGCAGAGTGCTGTCCGGGAAAAACCGCGGCAGGATCGCCGGCGGCAGAATGACTGCGGACGGAAAGGTGTTCTACGAGGGACTGCCGAAGGACTTTGGCGGTTATCTTCACCGGGCGGAGCTGTCCCAGGATGCAGAAGCGTTAGACCTTCGCTGCATCAGGATCCGGTCAGCTGACAGGGAATTGTTTGAAAAAATCGTGGGAGTGCCTTATACGGAAGTAGTAAGAGGTCCGGAACAACAGCCGGTATTTGACAGCTCTACACTGCCTGCCGGGGCAGATATCCGGCTTTTAAGTCTGCAATTATCGGACGCATTACGAAAACGGGGAAGACTGCTGTATCTGCCGGAGTATCCGGAGAAATGGGAGAGACTATGAAGGAAGTAACCGTCGTTATACCCAATTACAACGGAATGAAATATTTACCGGAATGCATGGCTTCCCTGTGTCGGGGACAGGAAAATGCACCGGAATATGAAGTGCTGATCATAGACAATGGTTCTGCTGACGGGAGCGTGGAATATCTGGACAGCGAATGGTGTCGCAAAAAAGAGGCACCGGCAGAAGAGGGGGGAAAACCGCAGGTGCGTCTGATCGCCCTGCCGGAGAACACCGGCTTCTGTCATGCGGTGAATCTGGGAATCCGGGAGGCACGAAGCCTCTATGTGATCCTGTTGAACAACGATACCAGAGTAGAAGCTGGATTTGTGAAAGGACTGTATGATGCCATTCGGAAGGATGAAAAGATATTTTCCGTCAGCGCCAAAATGCTTATGTGGGATAAGCCAGAGCTGCTGGATGATGCGGGAGACCGCTACTGCGTTCTGGGATGGGCATATTCCCGGGGAAAAGGCCGGCCTGCTGTGGATTATGACAAGAATGTCAGCATATTCTCAGCCTGTGGCGGAGCGGCAATTTATAGACGTCAGGTATTTGAGGAGATCGGCTATTTTGACGAAGCGCATTTTGCTTATCTGGAAGATCTGGATATCGGTTACCGTGCCCGGATCTACGGCTATGAGAACCGGTACGAGCCGACGGCATCCGTTCTGCATTACGGCAGTGCTTCTACGGGATCCCGCTACAATTCCCGGAAAACGGAACTTTCTTCTTCCAATAATATCTATGTCATCGGCAAAAATATGCCGCTACTACAGTGGATCCTGAATCTGCCGTTCTTTTTGCTTGGATTTGGCATAAAATTTCTGTTTTTTTGTAAGAAGAGAATGGGAAAACTATATTTAAAGGGATTGGCCGAAGGGTGGAAACGTACCGTGGGTCCTGTGGGAAAGCAGGCAAAGGTGCACTTTCAATGGAGCCATCTATGGAATTATGTGAAGATTCAGTGGCAATTATACCTGAATGTTTTTCGAATTCTTATGAAATCTTAAGAAATTGCTTCATAAATTCTTAAGTTGAGAAAAAACCACCGTTATTGTAGAATGAAATCGTTGAAAAGAAGCTTTTCGGACTTAAAGATTGGGTGACCCGTATGATAAAAGACAACCAGAAAGTCTTTAACAGGCTTCTTGTGATAATAGATGCGCTGATCACGGCAGCATCTTTTGTCCTTGCCTATTATATCAAATTTTATATCTTAAATGACGGTCCGGGGATCGGTGTCCTGCCGGTGCAGGATTATTATATGCTGCTTCCCTTTATTGTACCCGGTTATATGTTCCTGTATTACCGGTGCAGTGTGTATTCCCCGAAGCGTACGGTTCGCCGCAGACATGAGATATACAGTATCCTGCAGGCGAATACCATTGGCCTGGCGGCTTTGATCATTATTTTGTATATGATCATCCGTGAGATCAATTTTTCACGATCTGTCATGGCAATTTTTTATGTCCTGAATGTTTTTCTGACTTCCGTATTCCGTATCATCATGCGCAAGGCATTGCGTTCCATACGGAAAAAGGGGTACAACCTGAAGCACATTTTGCTGGTAGGTTATTCCCGGGCGGCGGAGGAATATATCGACAGAATCCTCAGCAATCCCCAATGGGGATATGTAGTGTGTGGTATTCTGGATGAGCACATCCCGGGCGGCACGACCTATAAGGGAGTGAAAGTACTGGGAACGCTTGGTAATCTGGAATACATCCTTCCGGAGAACAAGCTGGATGAAATCGCAATCACACTTTCCCTGAAGGATTATGATTATCTGGAAGGTGTGGTGGATATCTGTGAGAAATCCGGGGTGCACACCAAATTCATTCCGGATTACAGCAGTCTGATCCCCAGCAGACCCTATACGGAGGATCTGATGGGATTACCGGTGATCAATATCCGGTATGTACCGCTGACGAACACAGGCAATATGGTGATCAAGCGGGCAATGGATATCGTTGGTTCCATTTTCGGTATCATTATTACCTCACCGATCATGCTCATATCAGCAATTCTGGTAAAGCTGTCCAGCCCGGGACCGGTGATCTTTAAGCAGGAACGGGTAGGACTTCATAATAAGCCGTTTTATATGTACAAATTCCGCAGCATGGCAATGCAGACGGCGGCGGAAGAGAAAAAGGGATGGACGGTACGCAATGACCCCAGAGTCACCGGTATCGGTAAGGTTCTCAGACGTACCAGTATCGATGAACTTCCCCAGCTGTTCAATATCTTAAAAGGAGATATGAGTCTGGTCGGTCCCAGACCGGAAAGACCGCAGTTTGTGGAAAAGTTCAAGGAAGAGATTCCCCGTTACATGGTAAAACATCAGGTACGGCCGGGACTGACCGGATGGGCACAGGTGAATGGCTTGCGCGGTGATTCCTCCATCAAGAAGAGAATCGAATATGATATTTACTATATTGAGAACTGGACCATTGGATTTGATATCAAGATCATTCTTATGACGTTCTTTACAGGATTTATTAATAAAAATGCTTATTAGTACAAGGAGAAGACAAGATGGCAACAAATTCTAACAACAATGGCGGCAATGGTCAGAGACCTGCCGGAAGCGGAAGAAAACCTTCCGGAAGCGCACAGAGACCTACAGGACAGAGACCCGCCGGAAGCGGTCAGAGACCTGCCGGCAGTGGACAGAGAACCGGAGCTGCGAACGGACAGAAGAGAATGTCTGCCAAACAGCGTGCAGCCAAGAAGAGAAGAAAGGTTATCATCTTTGGCGTAGAGATCGTAGTGATCCTGTTCATGGTAGCAGTATTGTATCTGGTAATGACTCATACCAGCAATGAGGGCCCCAAGGTAACCGTTCTGGAGACAGAAGAACTTCAGATTCCCGAAGAGGTGCAGCAGGATGAAACTATGAAGGGCTATATGAACATTGCCCTGTTCGGTGTGGATGCCACCAAGGAAAGCCTGTTGTACAAGGGCAGCCGAAGCGATAGTATCATGATCGCCAGCATCAACATGGATACCGGTGATATCAAACTGGTCAGCGTATATCGTGATACGTACCTGAATATCGGTACGGATTCCTACCAGAAATGCAATGCCGCTTATTCCTATGGCGGAGCAGAGCAGGCGGTTAAGATGCTGAACATGAATCTGGATATGGATATTACGAACTTTGTGACCGTAGGCTATAAAGGACTGAGCGAAGTGATCGACGGTCTGGGCGGTATCTATATTGATGTGGACTCTGAGGAGATCAAGCATATCAACAACTATCAGATCGGTATTGCAGAAGTTTTGAAATGCGATTATACACCGGTAACTGAGACCGGTATGCAGCTGTTGAATGGTCTGCAGGCTACTGCTTACTGCCGTATCCGTTATACCGCTGGTAACGACTTTAAGCGTGCTGCCCGTCAGCGTGAAGTCATTCAGGCAATCGAAGATCAGGCAAAGAAAGCAGATTATGCAACATTGTCCAAGGTATTCAACAGTGCCATCGACGACATTTACACCAGTCTGGATTCCAAGGACATCCTGGATCTGCTGAGCAATATTTCAAATTATCGCATAGTGGACGAAGGAGGTTTCCCCGAAGAGACCATGCGTGACACCGGCAATATCGGTGCAAAGGGAAGCTGTGTTATTCCGGTAAATCTCGAAAGCAATGTAGTATGGCTGCATCAGTTCCTGTTTGATGATGCCAACTATTCCGTAACCAGCAACGTGAAGGAATACAGCAATAAGATTGAATCTGACACATCACCTTATATGAATAAGTAAGAAACAGTGTATAGAGTAAAGCAACAGGAATACAAGGGAGTCTTCCGGAATCTGCCGGGGCTCCCTTGTGCATTACCCAGAAGGTTATAATCCTCTTGGACAGTAGGAAAAGGCTTGTGCCGCAATAAGAGTTAAAGTATAATGAACCAGAGATTGGAAAAGTGAGGAGCGCTCTGACATGGAGATAGATGTGATCATTCCCCTGTATAAGCCGGGAAAAGAATTATTTACATTATTGGATAAACTGGGCAGTCAGAGCGTACCGGTACATCAGGTGATTCTTCTGAATACGGAAGAAAAATATTTTGATCAGCTGATCTACGGAATCAGATTTCTGGAAACCTATCAGAATATCAAGGTATACCATGTATCCAAAAGAGAGTTCGATCATGGCGGTACGAGACGGATGGGAGTAAAAAAGTCTTCTGCGGATGTCTTCGTGATGATGACACAGGATGCCATGCCGAAAGATGACAGGCTGATCGAAAAACTGGTGGAACCCCTGCAGGGGGAAGTGGCGGTGGCCTATGCGAGACAGCTGCCCAGAGAGGATTCGACACCGGTGGAGAGCTATACCAGAGAATTTAACTATCCGGCAAAGTCCCGGATCAAATCGGCAGCAGACCTGGACAGCCTGGGGATCAAGACCTTTTTCTGCTCCAATGTCTGTGCGGCCTATCGCCGGGAGATCTATGAGGAACTGGGCGGGTTCGTCAGACATACGATATTTAATGAAGATATGATCTATGCGGCAAAGGCGGTGGAAGCAGGATACTCTGTGGCTTATGCGGCGGATGCGCAGGTGGTACATTCTCATAATTATACCAACGGGCAGCAGTTCCACAGAAACTTTGACCTGGGAGTATCGCAGGCAGAGCATCCCGAGATTTTTGCAGCATATCCTTCGGAGTCCGAGGGAAAACGAATGGTGAAAGATGTGACGGTATATTTGCGCAGCAACCATATGTCTGCCGGATTGCCCCATTTTTATATGCAATGCGCCTGTAAATATGCAGGTTATTTACTGGGAAAGAACTATCGCAGGCTCCCGAAAAAATGGGTACTTGCTTTTACTTCCAACAAGGAATACTGGAAACAGAACAGAAAGGATGTATGACTATGTGTGGTATTGTAGGTTATATTGGAACAGAACAGGCAGCGCCGATCATTCTGGACGGTCTGTCCAAGCTGGAATACCGTGGATATGATTCCGCAGGTATGGCGATTTTTGACGGTGAGAAGATCAACACCAGAAAAGCAGTGGGAAGACTTAAGGTTCTGGAGAACCTGACCCACGGCGGAGAGAATATGAAAGGAACCTCCGGTATCGGACATACCCGTTGGGCAACTCACGGAGCTCCCAGCGATATCAATTCCCATCCGCATATGAACAATGCGGGAACCATTGCCGTGGTACACAACGGCATTATCGAGAACTATATTCCCCTGAAGAAAAAGATGCAGGATAAGGGGTATCAGTTCGTATCCGAGACTGATACCGAGGTATTGGCACATCTGTTAGACTATTATTACAAGGGAAATCCTCTGGAAGCCATCACGAAGGTGCTTCATCGTGTGGAAGGCTCTTATGCGCTGGGAATCATGTTTGCAGATCAGCCGGATAAGATTTTTGCAGCCCGCAAGGACAGCCCGCTGATCGTGGGAAAGAGCGACAACGGCAGCTTTATCGCTTCCGATGTTCCTGCGATATTGAAATATACCAGAACCGTATATTATGTAGACAATCAGGAAGTTGTGGAATTACAGCAGGGTAGTCTGCGTTTCTTCTCCGTGGATGAGGAAGAGATCGAGAAGCAGCCGGTGACCATTGACTGGGATGCCAATGCGGCAGAAAAGGCTGGATATGAGCACTTCATGCTGAAAGAGATCTATGAGCAGCCGAAGACCATCAACGATACCATCTCTCCGAGAATCAAGGATAATGATATTGTGATCGAAGAGCTGAACATGAGTGATGAAGAGATCAAAGAGATCACGAAGATCCATATTGTGGCCTGCGGCTCCGCATATCATACCGGAGTTACCGCAAAATATGTGATCGAGGGTCTGGCAAGAATCCCGGTAGAAGTGGATGTGGCCAGTGAATTCCGTTATCGTGATCCGATTCTTCAGAAGGGTAATATGGTCATTGTCATCAGCCAGTCCGGTGAGACGGCAGATACTCTGGCAGCACTGAGAGAGTCCAGGGAAAGGGGCTTCAAGGTACTGGGCATTGTCAATGTGGTGGGAAGCTCCATTGCCAGAGAGGCAGACAGTGTTATGTATACCTGGGCAGGTCCCGAGATCGCAGTGGCTACCACCAAGGCTTACAGTGCACAGCTAACTGCACTTTACATGCTGGCTATGAAATTCGCCAGGGTACGTGGTACTATTGATCAGGAGAAGTTCGCCGGTATGCTGACAGATTTAAGATGCCTGCCGGATCAGATCGAACTGCTTCTGGGACAGAAGGAGAAGATCCAGCATTTTGCCAACCGTTACGTGGGAGCAAGAGATATCTTCTTCATCGGACGCGGTATTGATTACGCGATTTCACTGGAAGGATCCTTGAAACTGAAGGAGATCTCCTATATTCATTCCGAGGCTTATGCAGCTGGAGAACTGAAGCATGGTACGATTTCTCTGATCGAAGATGGTACGCTGGTAGTGGCTTTGGCAACCCAGCCGGATCTGTTCCAGAAGACCATCAGTAATATGGTAGAAGTAAAAGCAAGAGGAGCCTTTGTTATGGCAGTCACCATTGAAGGCAACAAGGCCATTGAGAAAGCGTCGGATTATGTAATATACATCCCCGAGACCAATCCGTACTTTACCAATTCTCTGGCAATCATTCCTTTGCAGTTGTTCTCCTACTATGTGGCAGTGGGACGCGGCTGTGACGTGGATAAACCCAGAAACCTGGCAAAATCCGTTACTGTTGAGTAGAGTGTAATAACTTACCCATAGAGAGACTGCTTGCAGGCAGAACAGACTCTCTGTTTTTTCAGGATTCATAATTGCTTCAGAAAGTTATCACAATTCGGACACAATTGACGGATATACTGTGTTCATAAGGTGAGAGGAAGAAATGAAACAGGTAATGGTAAAAAGAGTTTCTCACTTGCAACAGGATAGGAGGAAGCAATATGTACGAGAATGATAATTTTTCCGGTTACGGAACCGGCAATGAAAATACAACCGGTACATTCAGTGGAGCAGATCTGAATGAGACAAGAACAGAAAACAGTTATGGCTATGAAAATCATAGTACTACCCAGAGTGCAGCAGGAAGCACGAATGGTTACACCACTTATCAGATGGGCGGAACCACAGGCAGCAACAATACGGAGCCTAAGAAAACCCAAAAACATGGCGGTTACTTCCGGAAGGCAATGGTAAGTGTCAGCCTGGGATTGTTCTTCGGACTGTTCGCAGGAATCGGTTTCTATGCAGTACAGCAGGGAACCGGGATGTTTACGACCAGCACAGATACCGCAGTGGTAGATGAGATCGCTTCTGAGGCAACGACAGAAAGTACCCAGAGTGCACAGCTGGCTACCAATGTTACTTATGTAGAGTCCGATGTATCCAATGTGGTAGAAAAAGTAATGCCTGCCATGGTATCCATCGTAAATAACTTTACCGAGACAGCCAATGTCTTCGGACAGCAGTACACACAGGAAGAAGCAGCCAGTGGTTCCGGTATCATTGTAGGTAAGACCGATGATGAACTGCTGATCGTATCCAATAATCATGTAGTAGAGAGTGCAGATACTCTGACCGTTACTTTTATCGATGGCAGTGAAGCACAGGCACAGGTCAAAGGACTGGATTCCGACATGGATCTGGCAGTGATCGCAGTATCTTTAAATGATCTGAGTGATGATACCAAGAATGCTATTACAGTAGCAACACTTGGCAGCAGTGATGATCTGAAGCTTGGTGAGCCGGTCATCGCTATCGGTAATGCCCTTGGCTATGGTCAGTCTGTTACCAACGGTATTGTAAGTGCCCTGAATCGTGAGATCACTCTGGAGAACGGCTCTACCGGTCTGGAGAACGGCTCTACCGGTACTTTCATCCAGACCAACGCAGCCATCAACCCCGGTAACTCCGGCGGTGCACTGCTGAACATGAATGGTGAGGTTATCGGTATCAACTCCAACAAGATCGGTGGTACTGCCGTAGAAGGTATGGGATATGCTATCCCGATTACTTCGGCAAGTCCTATCATTGCAGATCTGATGGAGCGTCAGACCAGAACCAAGGTAGCTGAGGATGAAGTCGGTTACATCGGCATCTCCCTGCAGGAAGTAACTTCCCAGATCTCCCAGATGTACAACATGCCGGAAGGTATCTATGTAGTATCTGTAGAGGAAGGCAGCGCAGCAGCCAATGCCGGTATCATGAAAGGTGATATCATTACCAAATTTGACGGCAGCAGTATCTCTTCTTACTCTGATCTGCAGAAAACGTTACAGTATTATGCGGTCGGTGATTCCGTAACCGTAACGGTACAGAGACCTCAGAACGGTGAATATGTATCCATCGAGCTGAATCTGACACTGGGCAGCAGACCTGCAAGCCAGAAATAAAGAAATAACAGGTAAATAAAAGGAAATAGAAAGAGACCCGGGCGAGACATATGGTTTTGCCCGGGTCTTGTAATATTTACCAAAATATGAATAGTTATAAATGGTTTAGAAAAACTTAACTTGTGCCCCGCTACTTCATTGAGTATAATAAGCGTAGGCAATGAGAAGTGTCAGACACGGGTATTATGCAATATAACTGCTTGCAGGCATTATTGCGTAATGGCCGGGGATGATAGGGCGAAGCCCGGATATCGAGGGAACACGAAGTGTTGCCGAGATACACTGCGAAGATGCTTTGGAGCCGGGGATGATAGGGCGAAGCCCGGATATCGAGGGAACACGAAGTGTTGCCGAGATACACTGCGAAGATGCTTTGGAGCCGGGGATGATAGGACGAAGCCCGGATATCGAGGGAACACGAAGTGTTACCGAGATACACTGCGGAATAGTGGTAGGAAACAAAGAGGAGAATAACATGACAGATAATTATAATGATGATTATAGAGAAGTGATCCCTGAGGAGGAAAAAACAGAGACCAATGTGAGTGAAACTCAGGATAACGAAAAAAATAATGGAAACACACAGGTGGCGGATACTGCAAAAGAAAATTCCACCGAAAAAAAGTCAGAGGACAAAAAGGACAGCAGCGAATACGAAGATGTCTGCTTTATCTGCCGCAGACCGGAGAGCAAAGCCGGCAGAATGTTCAAGCTGCCCAACCATATCTGCATCTGCGATGATTGCATGCACAAGACCATGGAGACTGTGAGCCAGTTCGATTATCAGGGAATGTTGAACAATCCCAATGATTTCAACCAGTTTAACGGACAGAACGGATTCCCCAACATCAGTTTTGTGAATCTGGCGGATCTTCAGGGAGACGGCGGTATTCCCAACAAGCAGAAACTCAAGAAGAAAAAGAAGGCGGAAGGTCCCAAACCGGTATTCAATATCAAGGACATTCCGGCACCTCATAAGATCAAGGCCAGTCTGGATGAATACGTGGTAGGACAGGAAAAAGCCAAGAAGGTCATCTCCGTAGCAGTATACAACCATTACAAGAGAGTGGCCACTGACACTATGGATGAGATTGAGATCGAAAAGTCCAACATCCTCATGATCGGCCCCACCGGTTCCGGTAAGACCTATCTGGTAAAGACACTGGCAAAACTTCTGGATGTGCCTCTGGCTATTGCTGATGCCACCTCTCTGACTGAGGCCGGTTATATCGGTGATGATATTGAGAGCGTGGTATCCAAATTGCTGGCAGCGGCGGGCAATGACGTAGAAAAGGCGGAAAAAGGTATCATCTTCATCGATGAGATCGACAAGATCGCCAAGAAGAAAAACACCAACTCCCGGGATGTCAGCGGAGAGAGTGTACAGCAGGGTATGTTGAAGCTTCTGGAAGGTGCGGAAGTGGAGGTGCCGGTAGGTGCCAACAGCAAAAATGCCATGGTACCTTTGGCAACGGTGAACACCCGTAACATTCTGTTTATTTGCGGTGGTGCGTTCCCGGATCTGGACGAGATCATCAAGGAGCGCCTGACCAAGACCGCATCCATCGGTTTCAACTCGGAACTGAAGGATAAATACGATAAAGATACCGATATTTTATCCAAGGTGACTGTGGAGGATATCCGCAAGTTTGGTATGATTCCGGAATTTATCGGTCGTCTGCCGATCATTTGTACTTTACAGGGATTGTCAAAGGATATGCTGGTGAAGATCCTGAAAGAGCCGAAGAATGCGATTCTTAAGCAGTACCAGAAGCTGTTGGAGCTGGATGAGGTAAAACTGGAGTTCACAGACGATGCCCTGGATGCCATTGCCGAGAAGGCAATGAAGCGCGATACCGGTGCCAGAGCCCTGCGCTCCATCATCGAGGACTTCATGCTGGATATCATGTATGAGATCCCGAAGGATGATAACATCGGAAGGGTTACCATTACCAGAGAGTACATTGAAGGAACCGGCGGCCCCATCATCGACATCCGCAGTAATGAGATCCTGGAACCCGTGGAGAATCTGAAGCAGATTCCGGTGGAAGAGAAATAAATTGAGAGTTAGTGAAATACATTGGCAAAATCCACGAACTCCCGGAGCATGCGATACACATGTCTCGATGTAAGGTCTCCAGATGTGA
>ERZ791695.856-NODE-856-length-12265-cov-3.26355_pt1 | contig 12265 bp, 8 predicted proteins | sample MGYA00509956_ERZ791695 | MGnify/ENA primary metagenome ERZ791695 (study PRJEB30046, sample SAMN00715234) | human gut metagenome | study: EMG produced TPA metagenomics assembly of the A metagenome-wide association study of gut microbiota in type 2...
AAGGCAGCTATCTTCGGACATGATGCCAACTGGGGACGTATCCTCTGTGCACTGGGTTATTCCGGAGCCAAATTCGACCCGGAAAATGTGGATCTGTATTTTGAGAGCAAGAGCGGCAAGATTCATATCTTCGGTAATGGTGTGGCATGTGATTACAGCGAGGAAGAGGCCACGAAGATCCTCTCCGATCCGGAAGTCACCGCACTGGTGGATATGCATATGGGTGAGGCAGAAGCTACCGCATGGGGCTGTGATTTAAGCTATGATTATGTGAAGATCAATGCGGACTATCGTTCCTAAAAAAGAACGACCGGAAAGATAAATGACAGGCGGATCACGGTATCTGCGGAAATGAGGATAAAAATGGAAAAAGATATGGAACAGGTAATGAAAAAAGCAGAGGTGCTGATCGAGGCGCTTCCTTACATACAGAAATTCAACCGTAAGATCATCGTGGTAAAATACGGCGGCAGCGCCATGAGCAATGAGGAACTGCAGAAAAACGTCATCAAGGACGTAACGCTGTTGAAACTGGTAGGTTTCAAGCCCATCATCGTTCACGGCGGCGGTAAGGAGATCAGCCGCTGGGTCGGCAAGGTCGGAAAAGAGGCAAAGTTCGTCAACGGTCTGCGTGTCACCGATGAGGAGACCATGGAGATCGCGGAAATGGTACTGAACAAGGTAAATAAGAGCCTTGTGACCATGGTGGAAGAGCTGGGCGTGAAAGCAGTAGGTGTCAGCGGTAAAGACGGCGGCCTGCTTCAGGTAGAGAAAAAATATTCCGACGGTCAGGACATCGGGTATGTGGGTGAGATCACCGGCGTGAATCCGGATATTCTCTTTGACATGCTGGAGAAGGATTACCTGCCCATCATCGCTCCCATTGGACTGGACAAGGATTATCACACCTACAATATCAATGCGGATGATGCGGCCTGCGCTATCGCAAAAGCAGTACATGCGGAGAAACTGGCATTTCTGACGGATATCGAGGGATTGTACAAGGACATCAATGACAAGTCCACATTTATTTCCAGATTGACAGCTTCCGAGGCAGAGGGACTGATCCACGACGGTTACATCGGCGGTGGTATGCTGCCGAAGCTGAACAACTGTACTTCTGCGATCCGCAACGGTGTAAACCGTGTGCATATTCTGGATGGACGTCTGGCACACTGCCTGTTGCTGGAGATCTTCACCAATCAGGGTATCGGAACTGCGATCGTATCCGATGAGGAGGAAAAATAAAATGAGCGACACCATGAAAGAATATATTGCAGAGGCGGAAAAAGACCTGCTGCATACCTATAACCGTTATCAGATCGTTCTGGATAAGGGCGAAGGCGTACATCTGTATGACACCGATGGGAAAAAATATCTGGATTTCGTAGCGGGAATCGCTGTATTTGCCCTGGGCTATCAGAACAAGGCATACAACGATGCGCTGAAAGCGCAGATCGACAAGGTGATCCACACCTCCAATTATTATTACAACGTGCCTGCCATCGAGGCGGCTCGTAAGATCAAAAAAGTATCCGGCATGGATCGTGTCTTTTTCACCAATTCCGGTGCGGAAGCAGTGGAAGGTGCCATTAAGGCTGCCAGAAAATATGCGTATCTGAAGGATGGCTGTACCGACCATGAGATCATTGCCATGAATCACTCCTTCCACGGCAGAACCATGGGAGCTTTGTCAGTAACGGGCAATCCCAAGTATCGTGAGGCGTTCCAGCCCATGATCGGACATATCAAATTTGCAGAACTGAATGATTTCCAGAGTGTGCTGGATCAGGTGACAGACAAGACCTGTGCCATCATTATGGAGACTGTACAGGGCGAGGGCGGACTGCGTCCCGCTAATGAAGAGTTCTTAAAACAGGTTCGTGATCTGTGCGATGAGCGGGATATCCTGCTGATTCTGGATGAGATCCAGTGCGGCATGGGACGTACCGGTTACATGTATGCATGGCAGCGTTTCGGCGTGAAGCCGGACATCATGACTTCTGCCAAGGCACTGGGCTGCGGTGTACCGGTAGGTGCATTTATGATGACGGAGAAAGTAGCACAGCATTCTCTGACAGCGGGAGATCATGGAACCACCTACGGCGGTAACCCCTTAGCCTGCGCAGCAGTGGAAAAAGTGCTTGATTTATTCGAAGAGGACCATATAATAGAACATGTGAGAGAGGTGGCTCCCTATCTGGAACAGCGTCTGAACGAACTGGCAGACAAGTATGACTGTATCAAAGAACGCCGTGGTGTGGGACTGATGCAGGGACTGGTATTTGACCATCCGGTAGGAGACATTATTAACAGAGCATTGGAGAAGGGATTAATTCTGATCAATGCCGGTGCGGACATTATCCGCTTCGTACCGCCTCTCGTGATTACCCGGGAAAATGTGGACGAAATGATTGCTATTTTGGACACCTGTATCGAATAAGAGGTTTAGGTGAATTTATGTTTTTGAAAAAAAGAATTATCGCTACAGCAGCTGTGACCGCCATGGCTGCTGCAGCTGTTTACGGAAGTACGCAGGAGATGAGTCAGACACAGGAGAGCGGAAGCGGACTGCAGCTGTTTCGAGGAAAGGAGACAATCTATTGCTGGTATTCCGATGAGGCATTGTCCGGTTATATCAATGCGGCAGCAGTATCCTTCGGAGAACAGAACAGTGGAGTCCGTGTGATTCCCGTACTTACTTCTGACAGTGAATATCTGGAAGCTATCAATCAGGAGACCCTGCATTCCGATCAGATACCGGATATCTACCTGTTGAGCAGTGACTCTCTGGAAAAGGCTTATCTGGCAGGACTGGCATCGAAAGTGCCTGACACTGTGGGAATCTGCAATACAGACCATTTTTCCCAGGCGGCTCTGTCTGCGGTAACCTATGATCAGAAGCTGATCGGTTACCCGGTTTATTTTGATACCAGTGCGTTGGTATATAATGAAGATTATCTTCGAACCTGGGCAACCCAGCAGGCGGAGAAGGAACTGGCGGGAAGCAGTGAGAATGATGAACCCATAGGGGAAGGAGAAGAGATCATCGAGGAAGATTCTCTTCCGGAAGACCAGACCACGGAACAGGTGACAGCGGATGAGGCAGCGGTAAATGCGCTGGCAGAGCAGTATTTCGCGGAAGCACTTCCCTCCACAGTGGATGATCTGCTGAATATTGCAGATACCTTTGATGCACCGGAAGGTGTGGAAGGTGTCATGAAATGGGACGTGAACAATATTTTCTACAACTACTGGATCGTAGGCAACTACATGATCGTAGGCGGTGATCCCGGGGATGACAGAAATGATATTGATATCAATAATCCGGAGACCATTCAGTGTCTGGAAGTGTACAAGGCACTGAACCAGTTCTTCTTTATTGAATCCGATACGGTGACTTATGATTCTGTGATCCAGGACTTTATCGATGGCAAGACCATGTTCACCATCGGAACCACGGATGTGATCAAACGGCTGGAAGAGGCAAAAGCGGACGGCAGCCTTGCATTTAATTACGGAATTGCCCGTATGCCGGATGTCAGCGCCGAACTGCAGAGCAGATCTTTGTCTGTTACGGGAGCGGCAGTCATCAACAGCTATTCGGAACACAAGGAACTGGCGGACTGTTTCGCAGCGTATCTGGCAGAAGGATATGCGGACGGCCTGTATGAACGCTCCGGCAAAATGCCGGCAAGTCTTCAGGCGGCAGAGAATGCAGACAACGGTGCGCTTATGATCTTTGCCGATGAGTATGCGGACAGTGTGTCATTGCCGAAGATGCTGGAGACGGGAAATTTTTGGATGCAGCTGGAAGTACTGTTTTCCAAGGTATGGAACGGTGACGACGTGACTACTCTGGTACAGCAGCTGGACGAGACCATAGCCGGACAGGTAGGTGGTACAGAGAACTAAAACCGTTACAATAAAATATGAATGAACGAACCGGTCACAGGATAGACTACTACTAAAAAGAAAAGGTGGTAGAATCCTATGATCGGTTTTTTGATTGCTTTAGTTTCCGGTGCGTTGATGAGTATCCAGGGAGTGTTCAACACCCAGGTGACGAAATCCACCGGCATCTGGACCGCCAGTGCATTTGTGCAGTTTACAGCATTGCTGGTATGTCTGGGAGCATGGCTGTGTACGGAGCGGACTTCATTCTTGAAGATAGCGCAGGTGGAGCCCAGATATATGCTTTTGGGAGGGGCCATCGGAGCCTTTATCACCTACACTGTGATCCGCAGTATGGATGCCCTGGGACCGGCCAAAGCGGTAATGCTTATTGTGGTCGCTCAGCTTGCTGTAGCATATATTATCGAACTGTTCGGATGGTTCGGTGTGGAGAAACAGCCCTGGGAGTGGCGGAAAGCCATCGGCATGGCCGTGGCGATTGTGGGTATTGTGATTTTCAAGTGGAAATGATCCAGAGCTATCCTCGTAGCGGCAATTTTGCGAATGGGTTCTGAATCGTTACCACAAATGCGAAAACGGCTTGTAAATTCCGTGTGATTCCAGTACAATGAAAGTTAACAGCATAGAGAGGCAATCCCCTGAAATTTTGTGAAGGAATCAGGAAAATGGAAAGGGGACTATGATGTTTTCGATAAGGTTTTTTAAAACAAAATATGCAGGTTTGATCGGAATGGTTTTCAGTCTGGTGATGTTCATGACCGGCTGTCAGAGGAAGGATGAGGCCATTGTGCTGATTCCATCCGGAGAAGATGTGGCGGAATTTCCCTCACTGGAAGCGGTGGAACAGGCAGCGGAGTCTGCAGGCAGCAGCGTGACAGTGCAGGAACCGGCAAAGGCTGAACCGCAGATAATATATGTCTATGTCTGCGGCGCAGTGCGGGATCCCGGAGTCGTGGAAGTGCCGGAGGGCAGCAGAGCGGAGGAAGCCCTGCGACTGGTCGGAGGTATGACAGCGGAGGCGGATCCTTTTTATGTGAATCTGGCGGAAACGGTGACGGATGGTCAGAAGCTGTATTTTCCAACGTTGGAGGAAGCGGAGACTCTGGAAGCCGAGGTAAAAGCGACGGCGGAGGGACTTGTGAATATCAACACGGCACCTGCGGAGGAATTGTGTGCGCTGCCGGGGATCGGAGCTTCCCGGGCGGCAGATATTGTGCGCTACCGGGAGCAAAACGGAGCCTTTCAGACGAAAGAAGACATTATGAAGGTACCCGGGATCAAACAGAACGCGTATGACAAATTGTGTGATAAGATCACGGTACAATGAGGGCTTATGCCGGGACCGTGAAGAGAAAAGTAAGGGATAGAGAGGTTAAGGAAAGATGGCAGGCAAGAAAGTGCTGGTAGTGGATGATGAGAAGCTGATCGTGAAGGGAATCCGTTTCAGTCTGGAACAGGACAACATGGAAGTGGATTGTGCTTATGACGGTGAGGAAGCATTGCAGATGGCGCATAACAAGGAATATGACATCATATTACTGGACGTCATGCTGCCGAAGCTGACCGGCTTTGAGGTCTGCCAGCAGATCCGCGAATTTTCCAATGTACCGGTGATCATGTTGACCGCCAAGGGTGATGACATGGATAAGATCCTGGGACTGGAATACGGCGCGGACGATTACATAACCAAGCCTTTTAACATTCTGGAAGTGAAAGCCCGGATCAAAGCTATCTTCCGCAGAATGGAGCCGAAAAAAGGAACCACAGAGAACACCGGTATTCTGGAAAGCGGCGATATGAAGCTGGATCGTGACGGCAGAAGAGCCTACATCCAGGGCAGGGAGATCGGACTGACGGCCAAGGAGTTCGAAGTGCTGGAACTTCTGATGCTGAATCCCGACAAGGTATACAGCAGGGAGAATTTGTTGAAGCTGGTATGGGGTACGGATTATCCCGGTGATGTGCGTACAGTGGATGTACATATCCGGAGACTGCGTGAGAAGATCGAGTCCAATCCCAGCGAGCCCAGATACGTGCATACCAAATGGGGTGTCGGGTACTACTTTAATAATAAGTGAGACTATGAGAACCGGCAAAGATAAGAGGAAATGATTCGCCATGCTTGCATGTAAGAATCAATTTCTCTTATCTTTGAAGGTGGCTCGAATAGAGCCACCGCCACGCAAATGAACAAAAGTAGCTGCGAAGCAGCGGAGAGCACGATTTATCGTGCGGTTTTGTGAATGGCATGGAGAGGTTCGGAACTGAGGTTTTTATACTGTGAAAAAATGGAATAAAGAACGTTTTGCAACTATATGGGAAAAGCTGGAGAGCATGATCGCGCTTCGAAGTCTGCGGGCGAGGATCTTCCTGCTGACGCTGGTGATCGGCCTGGTGCCTTGTATTGCCATGCGCCACGGTATCGTGAGCAATTACGAGGATCTGGCGGTGGAACAGCGGACCACAGTGGTACAGAACCAGTTGATGATCCTGGCCAATCATCTGATCAGCAACAATTATTTAAGCAGCCATGGTGTCAGAGAGGACACCGGCAATTCCAGAGAAGTCATCAATGCGGAACTGGAGATGCTGTCCAATCTGTATGAAGGCCGCGTTATGATCATCAACAAGAATTTCAAGGTGGAAAAAGATACCTACGGCATCAGTGAAGGAAAGACCATCATTTCCGAGGAGGTCATCAAATGTTTTCAGGGGGAAAACATTTCCCATTATGACCCGGAGCACGGTTACATAGAAATGACCACTCCCATCATGGATACCACGGCAAACACTACGGACGAAAACGGAAAAAGGAATCCGGATGCCATCCGGGGCGTTATGCTGACCAGCATTTCCAATGACAGTATCGTAAATGCCAAGGAAGTGCTGAATCGTAAGGCGTACATTCTGGAAGTGATCATGATGGTGGCAATCCTGGCACTGGCTATCATACTGTCCAGAGCTTTGACGAGACCTTTCAACAGAGTCACACAGGCCATCAATGCGGTAAAGGAAGGCTTCAGTGATGAGACGATCTCTGTGCCAGATTATGTGGAGACCGTACATATCGTAGATGCGTTCAACCAGCTGTTGAAGCGGATGAAGGCATTGGACGATTCCCGACAGGAATTTGTGGCAAATGTGTCCCACGAGTTGAAAACACCCATGACATCCATCAAGGTATTGTCGGATTCCCTGCTAGCACAGGAAAATGTACCGGCGGAGCTGTATCGAGAATTCATGGAAGACATTGCTTCCGAGATTGACAGAGAGAACCAGATCATTACGGATCTGTTGGCACTGGTAAAAATGGATAAAAAGGTACAGGATCTGAATATTGTATCGTTGAACATCAATGATCTGACGGAACTGATCTTAAAGAGACTGCGGCCCATCGCCCGGAAGAAGGATGTGGAAGTGGTATTTGAAAGCGTCCGTCCTGTGGTGGCAGAGGTGGATGAAGTCAAGATGACCCTGATCATGACGAATCTGGTGGAGAATGCCATCAAATACAATAAGGATCATGGCTGGGTGAAGGTGATACTGGATGCGGATCATCAGTATTTTACCTTTGAAGTCAGTGATTCCGGAATCGGTATCCCGGAGGAGGCTCTGGCACATATCTGCGAGAGATTCTATCGTGTGGACAAGTCTCATTCCAGAGAGATCGGCGGAACGGGACTGGGACTGGCGATCACCAAGAGCGCCGTCCTGATGCACAAGGGATCCCTTACGGTGACGAGTACCGAGGGGCAGGGCTCCTGTTTCCTGGTGAAGATCCCGCTGACATATATCGCCTCTTAGACGGAGCTGTTGTAAGAAAGATTGTGTAGTTATGAAGAGAGTTAAAAAATATGTTTTGACCGGTATGCTTCTGATGTTGCTGGCAGTCCTGACCGGCTGTGGCACGAGAGAGCCGGAGACCGGCAAAAAGATATCGGTGTATTATGTAAATACCGCAGAGACGAAGGTTGAGGTTCATGACCAGTATCTGAACACCAAGACACCGGAGGAACAGTTGGAAGAGACCATGACATTTCTCTCCACCACCCCGGAAAAGCTGGAATATAAGGCGCCTTTTGACATGGGATTTCAGGTTCTGGATTATGAAGTGGAAGACGGAAAACTTGTGATCAATGTGGATAAGGCATATTCCGAACTTTCGGTCACCACAGAAGTACTGGTGCGGGCGGCCGTTGTAAGGACACTGACGCAGCTGTCCAATGTGAAATATGTGACGATTACCGTGGAAGGCAGTCAGTTATATGACAATGCAGGGGAATTGGTAGGCTGGATGAATGCCGAGCAGTTCATCAATAATGACGGTAACGAGATCAACACCTATGAACTGGTGAAGGTAAAGCTGTATTTTGCCAATGCAGACGGTGATAAGCTGATCGCGGCCTACAGAGAAAAGCATTATTCCACCAATACTCCGTTGGAGCGATTCGTGGTGGAGGAACTGATCGCGGGACCCAGCGGACAGATTGAGGGTCTGTACCCGGTGATCAATCCGGAGACCAAGATCATCAATATCCTGACCAAAGATGGCATCTGCTATGTGAATCTGGATTCCAGCTTCCTGACCGTGGTGAACAATGTTTCCACGGAGGTAGCAGTTTACTCCATCGTGAATTCCCTGGTGGAACTGGATAATATCAATAAAGTACAGATCCTGGTCAACGGCGAAGTGCCATCTACCTTCAGCAATTCCACTTTTGAACGGAATCTGGATTATGTAACGACTTTGGAACAGTAAATTTTGAATTTATGCGGGACAGGACTGTTTTTGCGTTGGACTGTCGGAACAGTCCTGACTGTGGGCAGGCGGGATTGCCTGCGGAAGGGAGCTTAATGAGACGACCGCTTTTTATGGCGTGTTTGTGTCTCGTGATAGTGCTCACCATAGGAAGAATACTGACGGGGGCAGACACCGGGGATGCCGGCGTACTGCCGCCTGACGGAAGTCCGGTGAGGATCACGGGACGGATAGACACAAGAACTTCTGAAACGATTATTCTGAAATCAATTTCTATTATTCAAAACGATCTAAAATATTCCTATTCTGGAAAATTACAATGTGAGTTGACAAACACACAGGAGGTACAGAGCCTGAGACTGGGCCAGCATATTGTTCTGGAAGGCTTTTTTTCGCACTTCGATGCTGCGACCAATCACGGGGAATTTGACGTGCGGGCCTATTCTGCGGGAAAGGGCATCGGTGGCAGAGTGCGGAAAGCACAGGTTCTGGCAGCGGAGGAGGACTATAGCTTTTTGAGAGAAAAGTTGTTTGCCTTTCGAAGGAGATTACACGACAGACTGGCAAAGGTATTCCCGGAGAAAGAGGCTTCCGTTATGCAGACATTACTGCTGGGGGAGAAGGAAGAACTGGATGAGGAGGTAAAGGCGCTGTACCAGAGGAATGGGATCGCCCATATCTTAAGCATTTCGGGGCTACATATTACTTTGCTTGGGATGGGATGCTACCGGCTGGTTAAGAGACTGGGGGCTCCGGTCAGAGTGGCAGCAGCGGGAGGTGCCATGACACTGCTTCTGTACGGTATGATGGTGGGCATGAGTGTATCCGCCAGCCGTGCCATAGGAATGTATCTGCTGCAGATGTTGGGGATATTCGTGGGAAGGACTTACGATATGCTGACAGGTGTGGGGCTGTTGGCGGCATTGCTGGTGTTGCAGCAACCGGAGCGGCTTGGGGATGTGAGCTTTTTGATGTCTTTTGGGGCGGTGCTGGGGATCTGCTTGTTGACACCGGTGTTTGCCGGGGATGGTAGGGAAGATAATGCCGGTGTGGAAACGGCCAGTGGCGTGGTGGCATGGCTTCTGACCGTGACAGATATTCTGGGTGATTCCGCTTACGAGAGGAACAAGTACCGGGAAGGCTGGCGGAAGGTGGTGTATGAAAGGCTTTGGCGCATGGTGTCAGCACTTAAAAGCGGTTTTGCCGCCAGTGCCGGAGTTATTCTTTTTACGCTGCCCATACAGCTCTGGTTCTTTTATGAGATCCCTGTCTACTCGGTATTATTGAACCTGCTGGTGTTGCCCTTTATGAGTGTGGTGATGGCAGGGGGAATCCTGTCATTGATCCCTGGACTGGGAATTGCAGGGACGGTGGATTGTCTGATCCTGTGGTGGTATGAATGGATCTGCGAACGGTTCGGAGAACTGCCGGGAGCGGTATGGTGCGTGGGCCGCCCGGCAAAGTGGCAGATGATCGTTTATTATAGTGGGCTATTTGTGTTGATCATTGGCAGGAATTATGCGGAAAAATGGAAGCGACAAAGACTTTATGCAGCTTATGTGGCGGAAAATAATCATGGAGACGGACACCGCACTGAAAGAGAAAGGCAGCGTCGGGAAACACGCGGAGTGGATGATAGCGGTAGGGGTAGAAAAAGAGAGAGTAACAGAAAAAAGATGCAGCACTCTGACAGGTACTCTGAAATATGTCCCACCAGATGGCGGCATGTTTTAGCAAATTTTTGGTATACATGGCAGGGAGTGATGACATATAGGAACGGAGTTATGTGCCGAATTGTAGCCGCAATGATTTTGGTATTAATAGTTGGTTTACTGACCGGCAATTTTGATCGGGGAAGCCGTGTGACTTTTCTGGACGTGGGACAGGGAGACGGTATCGTGGTGGAGACCGGGCAGGGGGCATATCTTTTTGACTGCGGCAGTACCAGTCGGAGGAAAATCGGTGAATATGTGTTGAAGCCTTATCTCAAGAGCCGGGGAATCCAGTCTCTACGCGGTGTGTTTGTATCGCACCCAGATGAAGACCATATGAATGGCATATTGGAACTGCTGGAGAACGGTGGAGAATGGGGAATTACCGTGGAGCAGATGTTTCTGCCTGCGATTACGGAAGCGGAGCGCAGGGAGGCTTTTGAAAAATTGCTTGTTGCCGCGGAATATGCCGGAGTACCGGTAAGTTACATAAAATGTGGCGATGAGATCAGGGATAGTCTCCTCCGGCTGCGGTGTCTGCACCCGGAGGAGAATACGACCCTTGCGGATGCCAATGCCTATTCGGAATGCTTCTACGTGGAGGTATTTGCGAAAGCAGTGAAGTGGGGCGCGGCAGAGGGGATGGAAGCAAGTGGAGAGGGCGGAAGAGCTGCTAGCGAAGTTTACGGTGAGAACGGCAGCTTTGCTGTCGGAGTTACTGGTGAGAGAACCGGTCATGGCGATACCGGTGAAAGGAAAAACTTCGGCGTGGGTGCCGGGAAGCTAAGCATTCTCCTGACAGGGGATGTGGAAGGCGGGGAGCAGCAGCTGACACAGGAATTGCAGACGTTGAAGACGTTACAGGAAGCGAAGACGTTACGGGTAGCGCAGGAATCACAGGCTTTGCAGAATGCGCAGAAATTGCAGGAATCGCAGGAACCGCGAGAACAGCAGGAGTTGTGGGAATCACGGAGACAAGGAGGCTTCAAGGTAGACATCCTGAAGGTAGCGCATCACGGCTCAGGCTATTCCACCAGTTCTGAGTTCCTTGCCGCCGCCGGCCCCGCTGCCGCCATTATCTCCTGTGGTCGTAACAATTCCTATGGCCATCCCCATGCTGCGACGCTACAGCGCCTGGAAGATGCTAAGGTCCCCTGGTACCTCACCACTGACTATGGAGCCCTGACAGTAACCGTCGACAGTCACGGAAACCGGCTGCAAGGGTATCTGAGAAGGAAATAAGCCGTTGGGGTTCTAGGTAGTTGGGGCGTGAGAGGAAGAAAAGTAAGAATAAGCCCCGGAGAAGTCAAGAAGCCGGGGCATGAGAGGAAGAAAAGTAAGAATAAGCCCCGGGGAAGTCAAGAAGCCGGGGCGTAGGAAAAAGAAAAGTAGAAATAAGCCCCGGGGAAATCAAGAAGCCGGGGCGTAGGAGAAAGAAAAGTGAGAATAAGCCCAGGAGAAGTCAAGAAGCTGGGGCGTAGGAAAAAGAAAAGTAGAAATAAGCCCCGGGGAAGTCAAGAAGCCGGGGCGTAGGAGAAAGAAAAGTAAGAATAAGCCCCGGAGAAGTCAAGAAGCCGGGGCGCAGGAGAAAGAAAAGTAAGAATAAGCCCCGGAGAAGTCAAGAAGCCAGTGTGCAGAAGGAGGAAAAGTGAAAACCACACGCGAAAATATAAAAAATAGAATAGAAGAAATTAATAAGGAATTAGAAAAGATAACAAAATTGGACAAAAAATTTCCGCAAGGAGAATTGCAATGCTTCAAAAATGAAAACCGCTACAAATGGAAAGTAAAAGAGGAAAATGGAATACGCTATCTTCCGAAAACCGAAAGAAATCAGGCAGAAATACTGGCATTGAAGAAATACTATGAGTATAGAAAA
>ERZ791695.865-NODE-865-length-12069-cov-3.71525_pt1 | contig 12069 bp, 7 predicted proteins | sample MGYA00509956_ERZ791695 | MGnify/ENA primary metagenome ERZ791695 (study PRJEB30046, sample SAMN00715234) | human gut metagenome | study: EMG produced TPA metagenomics assembly of the A metagenome-wide association study of gut microbiota in type 2...
AATGGTACAAACTTTGCCATACAGACCTCTTTTCCTAAATAAAGCATTTTACAGTCTTATTATACTCAGTCACTCTTAAATTTTCAACCAGTCACCGCCTCCGCTTCTTTTCAAATCTTTTGGTGTAAATATGTAAAATAAATATAATCCACAATATAAAAAACGCCCCCGGCTTCCTGTCATGGAAACCGGGGGTGTTGCGGTTTTATGGGAAACGCCTCAGGCGCTGCAAAGCCTCAGTGCAGCAGAGAGCTGACCCATGCCCGGGCGGTCGTCTTGGCCTGGAGCTTATTGTACATCTTCAGGGTGGTGTTGTACACCTTCTGGCTCATGGCATTGCTGGCGTTGGTGGCGGCAGCCTGCTTGGCCTCAAGCGTGTCGGCAGCGGCAACGGCGGCCTTCATATCGGCGTAGTCGGCCATGATCTCCTGCTGGAGCGCGGCGTAGCTGGCCTTGGCTGCTGCCTGATCCTTTGCGGTGACCTGATTGCCATTGCTGCCGTAGGTCAGCAGGTTGGAGAGGGCATCACGCACGCCGTAGAAGGAGTCGGTCCAGTCGTCCGGGTAGGTGTAGTAGCGGCCCTTGGCATCCTGATACCAGATGCCCTCGGTGGGCTGCTCGTCGGAACGGGTGACCTTATGGACCGAGACCTTGTAGACATCTGCGGTGTCGGTGGTCAGCATCGGATAGTAAGGGACGAAGGCGTTGTACACGTCGTCGTCAAAAGCGGTCCACTCGGTAATGGCGGTGTTCAGATCGCCGGTGGCGCTCACCTGGAACAGATGAGTCTCCACATTGCCCGTCTTGCCGATGGGCTCGGTCTGAAAGAAGTGGATGGAATCCTCCACCGAGAACTTCTTGGTCAGCTGGATATTGGAGTAGACCGGGACGATGGCACCGTTCTCGTCGACGTTGCTGATAGCAAAGTCGGTCTCGCTGTAGTTGTCCTTCGTAAAGGTGTCGGTGCCGTACAGGTAGTTCAGGCCGGCTGCCATGCGGTCCGATGCGATGTCGCCGTTGTAGGAGGCATCCAGATCGATGACATTGGCAGCGGCGTCGCCCACAAAGGTACCGGCTTTCTGGGCCACGGAGATCAGGTTGGCAGAGGCCACCACATGGTCGGTGTCATCCAGATCGATCTTGCCCATAGCGGCGATGTTGGGCTGCATGAAGACCACGCTGGAGGAGAGCTTCAGGGCAAGGTAGGTGTGGCCCGTCAGGTTCTCCACGAACCAGGTCTCGTTCTGGTCGGCAATGAACACGCCGGAGCCACCGGCCGCACCGGCGTTGTCGTAGATGGAGGTCAGCAGGGCAACACCCTCGCGGGCCGTGGAAGCTTCGCTCAGCAGCACCGTGGTGATCTCGGCTTCCTCAATGCCGTTGTCCACATAGGGGTCTACGCTCAGCACGGCGTCGGTGCCGTAGAGAGACTCGGTGGCAGAGACCATGACGCCCTTCTCGTTGGTGCCAGCCTCCTCATAGGGGGTGTGCTCGTGGGTGCTGTCGCAGTCCGGGCAGACACCCAGACCGTTGTCGTCCCGGCGGGCGGTGTAGCGGTAGCTGTCGTGGGTGAAGGTGTAGGTAAAGCCGTAGCAGCCCTCGTACACCTCGCCCGCGGTGTGCTTCCCGGCGGGGCTGATGTTGAACAGCTTGTTGTAATCGTTGGTGCCCAGATCCTCAATCCGGCCAAACATGGTGGTGCCATCCTCGGTGAGGTCGCTGCCGACATAGAGTGCCGTGCAGGCGAAGGCGGAAGGAACCACGGCAAGCGTCATCGCACAGGCGATGAAAGCCGCAGCAATTTTCTTCTTCAAAGACATAATAGTATCGATCCCTCTCTTGTTGATTGTCGGCATTTCGTCGGCAGGTGTTATAATACACCCATTTTAATGAAAATACAAGTATTTTCCCGAAATTTTAGCATATATTCATTTTTATATCGTATATATTCATGTTGTGTTTTTCATCTGCCCCTCCGTGAGCGCAAAAAACCGCCCCGATCTCCTGTTACGGAAACCGGGGCGGTTCGCTCGCATTATTTGTGCTTTCTCAAGCCCTCACGCGATTACTTGCGGGGGTTCTTAATAGCAGCCTGGGCGGGTGCCAAAATTACAGAGCGTTCGTTTTACTCCACCATGACATTAATCATCACCGAATGACCTTTCTCGAAAGAATCACCAAGAAATAGCTTGTCATTATCACTCCAGAGAACGCCTCTACCAATGAAACCATCTTCGTTGCAAGTGTAGCAGGAAAAAGATCGCCATAGCCTACTGCAAAAAAAGTAATGGCACTCGCATAAATGCACTCTAGCCATCCACTTACTCCTTGATATTGTAAACATGGTATTACATAATACGCTGTTCCGAATATTAAAATCAGAAGAATTATAGTTAAAAATGTTCGGCACGGTTTGGTTCCATATCCGCTAATCCAATCCAGCAGCCTGCGTAATCCTCTTATATAATATCTTTTTTCTTCTTTCGTTTTCGCTTTTTGATAATGAAGATGACAAATATCTTCATTATCATATTCCCCGAGCTGTCTAAAATTTTCCTTTAGCATCAAGAGTTGTTCATTCTTTTTTTCGGTAATCTTTTCAACTAGTTTAGGAAAGTCTTTAAAATAAATTCTCCCACTATTGATTGCATCCTCAAATGATACTTCCTCTGTATCTTCTAATGCAATCCTTAAAATATTTGTATTTATGCAATCATTAAATAGAAATCTTTTTATGCTTCCACTAAGATTACTTTTACCCAAAATTTCACAACACAGCAATTCCAAGCAATCAAATCTTGCTTCGCTAATGTCTAATTCTTTTATTGACGCATTAGACAACTTTACTTGAGAAATATTTGATTTCACAAAACACAAATTTTCAAAAGTCTTCGGCAGCGGATCCAAGCAAACCTCTGTTTCTTCTGTTTTGGCACATAAAAAATCCAAACTTAAAGATTGCGTCATTAGCATCGTTAAAATTTTCGATTTGCGGGCTTTTATGTAACGAAATGATACTTCTGGTGTAAAATATCTACTTCCGCCACACTCAATTCCTCCTAATAAAATCTCCGTTTCTATAATATGAGCATCTCTAAATTCAACATTTCCATTTACAAGGGTAATATCGCATATATCAAGATTTAGATTATAAAATCCTGCATATGAAAAATCCAAATCTTCACTTTGAATCTTCAACTGCATAAGATGAATCAGTTTTGGCTCTTCAGAATAAAAAATCGCTGCCCTAGCTGTTATTTTTTCATATTCTCTATAAGGATTTCCTTCTACTTCATAAGGTACTTTATCTCCAAGCCACTCAAATTCATCTATATACGTATAATCCAAACATATCTCTTTTTCTTGCCAATAATACTCCTCCAATTTTTTATAATCTGGAATTTCTAGTTGTGCAATCTGTTCTTCCTTGCCACTCTCGCTTAGTTGGTATACCGCAACACTTTTCCCAGATCCTACGTTCGTTGTATTATGAGGGTAAATTCGCCCATCTTGTTTATTTGTGATTTTTTCATCCCAAATCCAGAATTTTTTCTCAGGATTTGAAACTTCTTTCGTTATAAGTTTCATATTTTGCCTCGCACCTTTTTCATGTGCATCTTCCAATTTACTCCTGTTTCCCTTTCATCATCTGACCCAGAATCGCATTCTTCGTGCTATCACTCAAATAGGCCTTGTTTAGCGTTTTCTTAGTATAATTCAGATAAGTTCCAGCCGTTTTCTCTGTCAGAAGTGCAGTAAAGTAACGTTCCCAGCTGAAATAGTCTTTGCCATCGATGTAGTCAGACGGTGTCTGCAATATCTGTGCAACCTCCGTATCTTTCAGGATTCCAGAAGAAAGTATCAGCCATTCAAAGGATTCCGGCAAATATAGCACTAGATTTTCTCTTGTATGCACCAGCTGCAATACCCTGTCCATTTCAGGACCAAATGCTGCACCATCTGCAATCACCATAATTTTTTCATCCCTATGAGCCTTCAAATAGGAAAACACATTGGACTTTCCGTTTGCAGTATCACACTGCATTTGATGCTCTGCACAGACCGCGTCAAAAAACTGATAACCCGAATTGCTGTCCTCAGTCAAGATCTTCTCCGGCTTAATATTCTCAGTCGTACTATCCGGGTAAATTCGATAGAACGAATGATAGCTCTGTTTCAGTGAGCCATACTTACCAGAGGTTCGGATACCATACACTTCTTCCACACTGTATGGCAAGGCAGACAAACCCTCTCTGGTCACGATGACGTAATAGTTGTCCGTCTGCTGAATCGCACGCGCAAAATCTTTGGTCCTGACAAACTCGTTTCCTTCGTCGATAAAAACAATGCTGTCCTGAATATTGTCAAGTTGTCCCTTCCAAAGATTTCCTTCTACCACGTAGCAACTTTTATCACAATTTAGAGTAACCGGTCCACTCTCTCCATCGTTCATATGGGTACGGATCATATCTACGAGAGTCGTTTTACCCGTTGCGCTATCCCCGCGAATGATGGTTAAGTTGCGGCGCAGTTCAAATTCATATTTCAAGTACTTTGTGCCAACGACCACTTTATGAATGCCTTTCATTTCTGTCAGCCCCTTTACACAAACTCACCTGCGGCCAAAATCAGCTCTTCCATACTGTGAACGATTTGATTCGTATTCAGCACTTTTATTGTAAATGGCTTTTTGCCAAAATCCATCAGGTGACGCAAATTCACCGTGCGATCCTCCTGCTCTGCAATTTTGAGCAGCCACTTTGCACAGTTGTCACCACAAGTCGATGCATTGAACACTTTCTCTGGCTCAAACTTTACCAAAATCAGTGTCTTTACACCACCAGACAAAGCAGTCGGTGGAATTTTGCCTAAGACCGGGCTGTCGATGATACCACTGTCAATCACAGTGGAGCTATCTACATCCTGAATCATTTCCTTGACCATCGGGTCGATGATCCAGCTTTCCTCGTAGTCGTATTTGAAATAAGAAGCCGTATTGTACACCGCTTCCTTCATATCACCGTAAAAGACATTCAGCATAGTATCACCTCATTGATGTGCATACTTCTGCTATCATTGTACCCTCTTTCAGCTTACAAAACAAGATGCAAAAAGCTCTTGGCCTCCATTACAGAAGCCAAGAGCTTTTATCTTCTTTGTCCTACCAGATTTTATTTCCGGGGAGACTTAATTGCAGCCTGGGCGGGTTCCAAAATTGCAGGGCGTTGAAAAGAATAATAGTACGTTTCTATAGGTCAACAAGCGTTTTTATCTTCGCATGAATTCTACTCCAGAAATGTTTCTTGTTCGATTGTGACCCCATATTGCAAAATCTTATCAATTGCATCAACAAACAGCGTATGTCTTCCCGCATTCCGCTCTTCCTTCAGCTTCTTCAGATACTGCTCCGGCCGCTTCAGGCCATTTTTGTGGTACTGTTCCACAAAGCGCCCTTCCATACGCATGGGTTCAAGCTGTGGGAACACCGTTTGCAGGTTTTCAAACATGCAAAAACCGCCCAGATCAATATCTGCCCAGAATCGAATTTGCATGGTTTCCCCTGCCGCAGCAGCCAGTTTTTCAAAAAGTTTTTTCTTCCGCGGGCTCAGAAAGCCGCCGTGATAAACAACAAGTTCTTCCGGCTGTTTTTCCGCCAGCAAATATTCATCATAGTTCGTTTTATTTTCGATAAAGGTAATGCAGCAGATGTTTTTCAGTTCAATGTCCACAATCTCTGACACAAGTGTACTGGGCAAAGCCAATCCATAAGGTTCTGCTGCGCTGAGCTGTAGTTCTCCCTTCTTCAAGCAGATTGCGCAATCGCCCGAGAGTTCGTAAAGCTCCGGGCGGGCATAGATTCCCAGAAATGCAAGCTGATCCCGCTCACCAAGTTCCGCTTCTGTACAGGCCGCCGCCAGTTGGGTATTGTACTTTCGTGCAATGGTAAGAAACAGCTCCCGTACATTTCGCTCAAAATACTTGGTATCGTGAAAACACTGGCTGCTGAATGCACGCATCGTCACACTGCCGGACAGCTCCGCATACCGTTGAAACGTGAGCAAAAGCTCCTGCAGCAGACCGTCGTTTTCCCTGCAATACGTTGGCACTTTCATGCTGTTCCGCACCTGAGCACATACAGCATTCCTCCATGCCGCGATCCATGGAACGGGATTGTCTGCCAGCTTCTGCATGATGATGTTTGCAACCTCTTCTGCCTTTTTTCGCGGATGCACTCTGTCGGCGCATTCATAGCACTGTGCGACCCGTTCCAGATCCAGCACAATGCAGGAGAGAACGCTCTGCTTTCTCGCCCATTCCAGACGCACCAAAGCCTGCTGCTCCAGCTCCCGCGCTGCAATATTGTAAGCATCCCGAACCACCGCATCTTCGTATTGATACTCCGGCAACTCCCTTTTATCAATGCGCAGCATTACCCGACGTCTGGATGTGTTGGGTTCAGAAAGATGCTTACTGTTTTCAAACTTATCCAGCAGACGATTCAGGATCACCTGTGCTTCCTTCATTCTGCATCTCCTTTCCAAATGGAATGATGTGCATCCGGTATCCGGATTTGTCCACTAATAATGTACGGTCTGCAATGGGCATAATGTCCGAGACCTTATCCGGCGGCGTACAGATGATCGCCTGCAGCCCCATCTTTCGGAGAAGGAGTACACTCTCCGTGATCCGGTCACTATCCATTTTATTGAAAGCTTCATCGAACACCACCAGACGCACCGTATTACCAAAACGGGTAGCATCGTTGACGCGGTACAGCTGGGCAAACGAGGCCAGCACCGCAATATAGAATGGCGTTTGTGTTTCACCACCAGACTTCATATTCAGTGTTTGAGAAAGCAGCTGCTTGGAACCGTTCTGATCGGTCGTTTCCAAATCAAACTTCAGATACGTCCGGAAGTCTGTATAGCGGACGATATTCTCCTGCAGTTCGCTCTGTTTGCGGGCATTGAGCTGCGTATCGTCTGCCATTGTGATCTGGCTGAACAGTTTTTCGATCAATGGGCCGTATTTTTGCTGAAAGGGCAGTGCGAATAGACCGGATTCGCCTTCCATCAGTTCATCTGCCATGATCATGTTATAGTAATCCAGATAATCCGGGTTTGGCCCTACACGGAATTGGTACTTGTCTGTGCCAAATTGTGCCTGGCGCAGGGCCTTGTTCAAATTGTGCACCTGTTCTTGCACCTGGTCGATGCTGGATTTCAGTTTGGCAAGGAAATCGTTCTGGAATTGCTCCATTGCGCTTTCCCGTGCCGCCCGAATTTTTTCTTTGTATCGGGGCAGCTCGCTTTCCTGCAGAGTACGCCGTTCTTCCTCGTATTCGGTGTTATCCATCACCTCGATCTGGAATGCACAGGGTTTGAACCGTTCTGCATATTCTCTGCGTGCTGCAAACAGTTTCTTCTGAGCCCCGTCCATCGCCTTTGTGCTCTGCGCCAAACTGTCGCCAAAGTTCTTGCGGATGACATCTGCCTTTTTCAAGCGGACAAGCTCCTGCCGATAGCGGGGAACGCCGATGGTTTCTCGGTATTCCTTCGTGAACTCCTCGTTCAAAACATCTTCGATAGCCTCATACCGTTGGTATTTTTCCGGCAAGATCTCATATTCCAGCTGATGGATGCGGTCTTCCAACTTCCCTTTTTGCACATTTTTCGCATCTTTTTCCTTATTGAATGCAAGGATCTCTTCTTTCAACTGTTCAATGATGCGTCGCTGCTCATCCAACCAGAACAGATTCAACTGGGAAAGCTGATTTTTGACTTCTGCGATTTCCTTGATGATCGTCTGGACGCGCTGGTAGTCCTCCTGCTTTTGCGCCACATCGATTCGGACGAATCTTTGGGTAAAAAGCGGCTCCTGCAGGCCGGTCAGCTGCTTCTGGAGCGGCTGCCAATGCCGCAGCTCTTTCTGCAGACAGGCCAGTTCCTTTTCCAGATGGTCGATGCGGAGCTGCACCGCACGTCGCCCGATGAAGGCGTCTTCCATCCAGCCCTTCCGAAGTGCGCGGGCCACATAGCCCTGATACAGCATTCCCTCTGCCGTAATTGCCGTCTTATAGCAGCGCAACTGTTCTGCCGTGTCGCAGCATATCACCCGACCCAGAAGATAGTCCACATAGCTGCGTGCCAGCTTGTTTTCTGTCTCCACTTTTTCTGCCAGACTGCCGGGCAGCGGTCGAAGTGTTTCTTTTTCCCGCAGTTTTCCGATATCTACCAGACCAAACGCACGGTACTCTGCTTCCTGCTTCAGCCGGTCGTAAATGTTAAGTGCATCCTGATAACATCCCGGCTCCACCAGCAGATAATATTTCTGGTTATTTAGGTAGCCTTCTACCGCTCCACGCCAGCGCTCATCTGCCATTTCCAGCACATCAGCCAGAATATAAACGGGAACCGCATGCCCCGTTTTATCCGCCAGATCCTTTTCCAGCCGGTCTTTGAACAGCAGAAGTCCATGGGGATAATCTTTTATGTTCCTGCGCAGATTTGCAAGCACCGCACTTTTCTGGTCGGCTTGCTTCTTCAGCTCTGCAATACGATCCTCTGTTTTATGAGCCGCACTGCGGACAGCATCCGACAATTCGGCCACTGCCTGCTGCCCCGTTTCAAACAATTCCACAGGCCGGGCAAACAATCCCTTCTCGTCACCAGTAAATACAGCATATGCTTTCTGCGCCGTGTTCGCCGCTTCCTGCACCGGTATGAGAAGTTCTTCCGGTTCCAGTTCTTGTATCTCCCCACAGAATCTCTGCAAATGCCGTGCTTCCCGCTTGATCTCCACTTCAAGATTTTGCAGACCCTGTTCCAGCTTTTTCTGCTCATCTCTCAGAGCCTTTTCCGTGTTGAGCAGACGCTCTGGAAAACGTTGCTCTGCCTGTAGGCCAGCTCCAGCTCACTGCGGCGCGTTTCTTTCTGTTCGATCTGCCGCTCAAGCTCCTCCCGTTGCTCATTCACATTTGCAAGGTTCTCCTTGCATTCAGTTCGTTCCAATTCCCTCTGGTCGATCTCTGTCTGCGCAGCTTCTTTTTCGGCCCACCGTACCAGAAACTTCTGGATCTGGCAGCGGTCTATGGCTTGGTTCATCTCCTGATACAGCCTGCTGATTTGCTGCAGCGCATCCAGCTTTTCCTGCTGACGCTGCGCCAGCAATTCGTGCCGTTTATAATCCCGGATGTTTTGCTGCATCAGCTCAATATTGGGTTTATCCGGAATATCGCAGATGTTTTCCGTGATGAATTTTTGGATATCCACAATTGGCCGGAACGAAACAGCCTTCTTCATCATCCGTAAGACCTGCTCGTTGTGGACGTTCCACTTTGCAAGCATGTTGCGGCGATACTCTTTTTGGGTATCGTAAAATTCTGCCCGTGCATAGTTCTGCTTCAAAAAACGGCGAAGTGCAGAAATCTCCATTGCCTCGCCCTGCTCAATAAAGCAATTTTCCGGCAGTGTCCCCGTGTAAATAAAGAATGTATCACGGTAACTTCCATCGCTGCGGCAGTCAAAGGTAACGCCCGTCACAAAGCTGCTGCCCTCCATCTCATCCTGAAATTCGCAGACAATATAGGTAGAAAAGTCCTTACCACGGCGGGAATACGGGCTGTTATCATCCATGTCGGCGCGCAGATAGCCTTCCAATGTGCGCTGCGATTTTTCGTTGGCTGCCTGATTGAAATTGCGGGAATTTGTCTCGCCCAGCAGCACGATCTGCAGTGCATCGATGACCGTTGACTTTCCGGCGCCGTTCTTGCCGGTCAGGAAATTGATGTCGCCCACTTCAATCAGTTCCTTACTGAAATAGAGCCAGTTGATCAGCAGGATCTTCTTCAGCTTCTTCATCTGTTTCCTCCTTTTTCAAAACAGACACCACCAAGTTCAGCTTTTCGCTGGAGACCGCAGAAAGAATGGTTGGCAATATTGCGATCCTGCAGCTGCCCTGGTTGAATTTTCCTTCCAGTCTTTGAATCACAGAATGGTTTTCCAGTACCGTAAACGCGCGTTTGACCTCTTCCATATTCGGCTTAGCCGGAAAAACTGGATAGTCGGTCACCACTTTTTCCAGCACATCCCGCACAGTACATACGGCATCCTGCTCCAAACCCAAACGCTCCATATTTTCTTCGTAGATCAGCCGTAATGCCAGCAAAATCGCCGTTTCTTTTTTATTGAGGTTGCAACGGTTAGCCTCGTCTGTGTTCAACACATAAAAGTATCCGTTCAGTTCATCCCTGCGCAAATCCCAGTCCAGCAGACTCAGGTACTCCTGTACAGCCTCATAGTGCCGTGATAGAAAAAGATAGTCTGGGTTATCCACCCTGCCTTTTCCCGGCTGGTAGATGGTTCGCACAATGTATGTGCGGCTGAGCAGCTGATTGCAGACAGATTTGAATTGTTCCAGTTCTTTTGCCGTTGCATTGGTAACAAAATCAAAATTCACGGCTTCTTCTCCTTCCTCCGGATCTGCATTTTCGGGATCGAATAGCCATTTTTGCAAAAAATGCCATCGAGTTCCTGGACCACATAACCGGCAGATGTATCCTTGCTTCCAAGGATTGCCAGCAAACTCATGATATAATCCTTGTCCTCTTCAAGCGAGAGCTCCTCCGAGCAACGAATGTCAGCGTCTCCCAGCCATCCCTGCACGTAAGCATTTACTGCTGCCCGGCCATATTTCGATTGCAGTAACTGTGCCGCTCTGACCTGTTCTTCCGTATTCGGTGCCTGATCATCTTGTATCAGCACCGACGCGGTTTTTGTCCGTTTTTCGGGACGCTTACGGTACCACAGACTTTTTTCTGACAAAAAAGACTGCTCATACAATTGAAATGCCGGTCGTATCTGGTCCACCAGCTCAGATGCCCTGCGGTTTCTGGACAGTGCCGTCAGCAAAACATTCAAATTGCCGCGCACGCTTTGATCTCGGTTCGTCAGGTTCTCGATTTTCTGTGTTGCTGCCCTGGTATAGCGCCGGACCTGCGTATCAATTTCTTCAAGATAGTCCTTCTCTAAATTGTCATAGCGTTCTTCGATCCAGAAAATTTTCCTCAGCAGATCGGCACGGCAGTCTTCCAATGTCTTGCCCCGCTTATCACGCAATGCTTCATTTGCCATCGTCATCAGCAGCGCGTCATCTTCTTCCCACCGTCTCAGTATAGATTGAATTGGGACACGATACTTCGGCACTGAGTCTTTGATTTTCAGCGGACGGATGTATGCCTCCACAACTTTTTGTCCGAAGTCATTGAAGTGTGCAGCCAGCACCTGGTTGACATCCTGCATATCGATCTGCATCTGAAAGTAATGCTTTACGTTATGATAGACCATTTGCAACAAACTAATCAGTGCCGTTGTGTTATCGTAGGCACTGTAAAGCGCCGTCATTTTTTCGTAAGCATTGTCGCTATCGTCAGCGACCTTTAATGCAGAGAACGTTCCGAACACATAGGAATATCCACGAGCCGGGCTATCATCGCGGAGTTGGTGGAATAATTCCAGCAAGCGGCTGCTGTAATTAGGAATCGTGATATACTCTTCAAAATCATCCCCACGTTCCTTCTCAAACCACCCCTTACTACACAGCTTGCGGATCAAAAAACGGGCGCGGCCAGAGATATCCCTCAGTTCCTCTTCGTCAATGTCTTCATCTTCAAACGTAGCATCCGCCAGTTCCTGCTCCAGCCTGCCGCGCAGCATTGAATACAAGACATCTTCCCGTATTTTCAAGTTTTCTTGGTATGCTGCGTACAGTACGTCCAGTGCATCCGCATATAAAATACGGTTGGGCGAAGCCAGCGGCGAGAAAAGTTCACTGGGAACCACTTCGAAAAACTTCATAGGCCTACCACCTTATTCGACTGATATACGCTTTCTTTTCTATTATTGTAACCTCTTTCCGCTTACAAAACAAGATGCAAAAAGCTCTTGGCCTCCATTACAGAAGCCAAGAGCTTTTATCTTCTTTACCCTACCAGATTTTATTTCCGGGGAGACTTAATCGCAGCCTGGGCGGGTGCCAAAATTACAGAGCGTTCGCAACAGTGATCTGCCG
>ERZ791695.869-NODE-869-length-12009-cov-2.63092_pt1 | contig 12009 bp, 9 predicted proteins | sample MGYA00509956_ERZ791695 | MGnify/ENA primary metagenome ERZ791695 (study PRJEB30046, sample SAMN00715234) | human gut metagenome | study: EMG produced TPA metagenomics assembly of the A metagenome-wide association study of gut microbiota in type 2...
GCAGGCCGTACCAGCCGGGGCCAGCGCACCAGCGCCAGAGAGCCATCCGGCAGAGGGGCAAAATCGGCTGTCAGGGGCAGAGCATCGGTGTCGGCCTCTTCGTTCAGATGGCCGAGCCGTGCAAACTCTGCGCTCATGTCGGGAGCATCGCCGCCCCAATCATCCTCGTCGTCCTCCTCCTGCAAGAGAGCCGCCAGCGCGGCTCCGGGCAGGGAAGAGGCCTTTTTTGTTTCCGGGGCGGGGGGTGTCCAGCGGCTGCCCAGCGTTCCGGCGTTGGTTACTTCAAATTGCAGCAGTTCCATTTTACACCAGTCCTGTCAGATCGATCTGGTGCAGCAGCTGCTCTGATTGCCGGTGCAGCAGCAGATCCCGGCTGGCTGCAAAGTAATCGGTGCTGAGAAACTGCCCCAGAAATGCGGTGGCTACAGGGGCTACGGTCAGATCGTTTACCGCCATGCTCAGCTCCGTTCCCTTACCGAAGGCTTCCTGTAAAAAGCGGAGCAGATCGCCAAGCTTCTTCTGCGTTTCAGCGACCTCAGCCTGCAGGTTAGCGACCGAGCGCTGATAGCAGGCCTTGAGGGCGGAAAAAGGGGTGGAGCCGGAAAGTTCTCCGTGCCATTGGGCAGTCAGCGACAGCAGATCGAGATAGACCTTCTGCCGGGCAGAGGGGGCTTTGTTGGCTTCGGCGCGCCAGTTGTCCTCCAGCCCGGCGAGGGCGGTCAGGGCATCGCCGGGAGCATCCAGTGTCCCGCGCTGGGCTTTGAGGACTGCCACGATAAGGCGCAGCGCATCGTGGCGCAGGGTGCAGCGTTCCATCTGCAGGAACACGGCTTCCAGCAGCAGGCTGACAAGGCTCATCCGCTCGTCCATCTTGGCGCTGCGTGCCTGCGTGAGGACATCCTCATCCCACACACCCTGCAGGATGGCATCAATATTGTAGGCCTGACGATATTTCTGATAGAGTTCGTAGTAGATGGCAAAATCCCGGGCGACCTGCTTGTTTTGCAGATACTGGGTAGTCAGCTCCTCGCTGACTGCAAGGCCCAGCTCTTCGTGATACTGCAGGATCTCGGAGAGGTCCTCCCAGGCACGGGGCGTTACCACGGTCAGACCGTCCACAGTGGTCTCGACCTTGTAAAAATCCTCGGGACGGATATCCAGATAGCTGATGACGCTGCGGCTGACACCGTGTTCCAGCGCATAGGCCTTCCACGCTTCATAGCTTGGTTCAACTTCGATCACCTTCAGGCGGTCACGGGTGGCAGCGTCGAACTCCCGGACGCTTTTGTTGAAGCGGGGCGGGTTGCCGGCGGTGACCACCACCCAGCCCTCGGGGATCTGATGCCCACCAAAGACTTTGTATTGCAGAAACAGCAGCATGGCAGGGGAGAGGGTCTCGGAGACGCAGTTGATCTCGTCCAGAAACAGGATGCCCTGCGTTTTGCCGGTGGTGCGCATACAGTCGTAGACGCTGGCGATGATCTCGCTCATGGTGTATTCGCTGACCTGATAGTGCTTGCCGCCGTATTCCTTTTCTACGATCACAGGCAGACCCAGTGCGCTCTGGCGGGTGTGGTGGGTCATGGAATAGCTCACAAGGCCAAGCCCCATCTCATCAGCGACCTGCTGCATAATGGCAGTCTTGCCCAGACCTGGCGCACCCAGCAGGAAGATGGGCCGCTGGTGCACCAGCGGAAGTCGGTAGCGGCCCAGAGCGTCCTTCTGTAGGTAGATCTGTACGGTATTTTTGATCTGTTGCTTTGCACTTGCTATATCCATGATTCGGTGTCCTCCTCGGTTCGGGTCTTCTGCGGTTCAAGCAGGCGGATGTTGTCAGTGGTAAGTACAGCCCGGATGGCCCAGCTGGGAACGTGAGGGCTGATGTGGTCGTCACGGTTAAAGATGAAGGCAGTCTTGTAGGCAGGGGATTTTTCCGGGTAGGTGCCCACGCCGTCGGTAAAATAGAGCAGGCCGTTGAGGTTCGTCAGCTTTTTCTCTTCCAGCAGCCTGTCTACATAGGCGAACACCGGCCGGAAGTCGGTACCGCCGAAGCCCCGGAGCTTCAGCCGGGGGATCAGCTCATGCAGCTGGTCCAGACTGGTCAGCCGCTCCACGCTCTGCACCTCGGCATCGCATTGGATGAGATAGATCTCTACCCGCTCGGTGAAGGAACCGCTCTGCCGCAGAACGTCGCAGGTGCGCTGCAAAAAGCTCTGAACGATATCGCCCTGAACACTGCCGGAGGTGTCGATGGCAATTACAAATTCCCGGATGCGCTTGTCGTCCCGGTATTCCAGCGGCTCGACCAGGGGAACGTTGCCGTAGGTGCGCAGACCGTAAGTGTAATAGATGAGGTCAAATTCGTCCTCGGAAAGCTGCAGCACCTCGTTTTGTGCCCCGAACCGGCGAAGAAAGTCGGTATAGTCGCATTCCTCAAAGGTCACAGGCTCTAACCCATCCATCAATGCTCCGGCACGCTTGCCGTGACGGCGGCTGAAGGTCTCCAGATCAGTCTTGGCCTGGCGGGCCAGCTGCTTCCATTGTCTGCGCAGGGCTTCCTTCTGCCGCTGCTGCATCTGCTGCAGCGTTTCGTCCCGGGTGTCGGCTTTGCGCAGTTCGGTCTCGTTGGTGATATCCTCATCCTCCCCGGCGGGCAGCAGCTGTCCATTGGGAGCCGGACGAGAGCCGGGCCGTGGCGCAGCATACCAGAGTGCATGGTTGTCCCGGGAAAAAAGCTGGGTCAATTCCGCCAGAACATCGGCGGGGTACTGCCGTTCCAGCAGAAAATTATAGATGGCTTCTGCCGTCAGGTGAGGGCAGGCATCCCGCAGGCGGCTGCGCCAGCTGTCCTGCATAGCATCATCCGGCAGGGCGCAGGAGGGGATCTCCAGTTCCCGGATGACTTCCTCTGCGGCAATGTCGCAGGCAAGGTTCCATAGGCGGTGATCCATTTCCTGCCGTTGAAAGGGATGCCCCAGAAGAAAGTGCAGGGTGACATGCAGCAGGGCGCGTGTGGGCACAGACTGCTGTGCCCGGAATGTGCGGAGCAGCGTTTCGGGGCAATAGTACAAGCGGTGGCCATCCCCGGCAAACAGGGTGTCCAGCGCAGGGACGGGGATCGGCTTCAGCTGTTCCAGGGCGGAGGATAAAAAACGCAGGTCGGCAGTCAACCGACTCTGTGCCAGCAGCAGCACCTGTGCGGCCAGTTCGTCCGCCGCAGGAACAGGAGTCTGGATGGGCTCGGGCATAAGAGAAAACTCCTTTCTGCCCCAAGGGCAGGGCGGTATCCTTCAAAAGCGGCAAAACCAGCCGACACCACCCGGAGCACCGGGTGGAAGCCTGCTGGTTTGCACGCATTCCGTGGCGTGCTGCGGGTACTCCGCCCGGCAGACGTTTCGGAATCAGAATGAAGGAATGGGTGAAAAAGGAGGAAGGTGTTTCTTTTGGTGAGACCTCAGAACAGCAGCCCACAGGCTACGCAGCCCACAGCGACCATAATGGCAGATGCAACCCATGCGTAGGGGAGGGTGTGCTTCTGGTGGTCGCCCAGGTCCTGGCCGGAAAGGCCCAGCAGCAGGAAGGTGGCACCTGTCAGGGGACTGAGCGGGAAGCCCAGCGTCATCTGACCCATGATGGAAGCCTTTGCCACAGCCAGTGCGTTGCCGCCCATAGCGGAAACAGCGTTGGCGATGACCGGCATAACGCCGTAGTAGTAGGAGTCCGGGTCAAACAGCAGGCTCAGCGGAACGCTGAACAGGCCGACGATGGGGGCAATGAAGGTGCCCATGCTGGTGGGGATGATGGAGACCAGAGCGTCGGTCATGGCAGCCAGCATACCGGAATTTTTGACCACACCGGTGAATGCGCCTGCGGCAAAGACGATGGAGACCATCAGGAATGCGGCCTGTGCATGACTGTTGATGATCTTGTGCTGCAGATCCACACTGGGGTAGTTGACGATGAGCAGGACGCAGTAGCCGATCATAAAGGTGACAGCCGGGCTGAGGCGGTTGGTAACGAGGATGTACAGGATGACCAGGATCAGTGCCACATTGAAGTACCAGCGCCAGCCGGAGCGGGCCAGTTCGTTGGAGGTGTTGGTGGTCTTTGCTTCGGTCAGACCAGTGACCTCCTGCGCGGGGATGCCTGCAGCAATGCGCTTGGCTTCCTTTTTGCCCAGGAAAGCCGCGACGAGCAGGCAGGTCACCCAGCCTGCGATCCAGGCGGGCATGATGCCCACCCACAGCTCGCTGCCGGTGACTTCATAGCCCAGGCCAGACATGGCTGCGGCTGCACGGACTGTGGGGCCGCCCCAGGGCATAACATTCATGATACCGGCGGCCAGCGCCACGATGGTGGCCTCTACCCAGAGGTTCATTTTCAGCTTCTGGAACAGGGGCATACAGGCGGGGATGGCAATCAGGAAGGTGGTGGCACCGGAGCCATCCAGATGGCAGATGCAGCCGATGAGGAAGGTGCCGATACAGACCTTGACGGGGTCTTCGCCGGTAAACTTCAGGATGCGGTTGATGATAGGATCAAAGACACCGGCATCCGAGCAGGTACTGAAAAACAGGATGGCAAAGATGAACATGACACCTGTGGCAACGATGCTGCTCAGGCCCTTGCCCATATAATCTGCGCTGAGGATGGAAAGTGCCTTGGTAAAGCGGGTGCCGAAGGTGATGACCGGCTCAACATAAGCAGTTCCGGCCTTTTCGGCAGCAGCCTGTGCGGCTTGGATGATGACATTGGGGGCATTGATGAATGCTGCGATGAAGCCGGTGATGGCGGGAACAAAGATCAGAGCTACAAGGGTAGAGACCTTCTTGCTCATGATCAGTGCCAGCACCAGCAGAATGGTGACGAACCCTAATACTGCCAGCATGTGATTTCTCCTCAATAATGTGTGTAAAGGTGGTCAGAGATCAGAACACCTGCTTCTCGTGCAGAGTGTTGAACTGCTCTTCGGTCATGCCCAGAACACCCTCAAAGATGTCCCGGTTGTTCTGCCCCAGCTGGGGAGCGGGAGTGCGCACAGAGGGCTTGGTATCCATCAGTTTGATGGCACAGCCGTTCACGGTGACCTTGCCCAGGGTGGGATGATCCATCTCCACGAACATCTCGCGCTCCTTGACATGGGGATCGTCCAGGATCTCCTTGATGTTCATAATGGGGCCTGCGGGGATGCCGTGGGCCAGTACCAGCTCGGCGGCCTCGTTGGGGGTCAGATCCTTGATCCGCTCCTCAATGACCTCGGCAATGGCATCCTGATTGGCCAGACGGCCCGGCATATCCACGAACCGGGGATCGGTGATCATGTCCGGGCGTTCCAGCACCTCATTGCAGAGCTTCTCGTACAGCTTCTGGTTGCCTGCCGCGATGATGACCTTGCCGCCCTTGCAGGTGAAGCTGTCGTAGGGGGAAACAGCGGCATAACGGTTGCCCATGGGGGCCGGGATGTTGCCGGTCTCGATGTACTTCAGGGCAGTGTTCTCAGTGGCAGCGATCATGCTGTCCATCAGACTTACGTCCACCCGCTGCCCTTTGCCGGTAATGGTGCGGGCGTTGACTGCGGCAAGGATGCCGATGGTTACATGAAGCCCGCCCAGAATATCACCCAGCGCCGAACCGGCACGGGTGGGCTCTCCGCCCTTGGAACCGGTGATGGACATCATACCGCCCATGGCCTGAGCCAGAATATCATAGCCCGGGCGCAGGTGGTAGGGACCGTAGCAGCCAAAGCCGGAGACCGCCGCATAGATGATGCGGGGATTGATCTCCTTCAGGACATCATAGCCCAGTCCCAGCTTGTCCATCACGCCGGGGCGGTAGTTTTCCACCACGATATCCGCTTTTTTGACAAGCTCCTTGAAGATCTCCTTGCCCTCAGGGGCCTTCAGGTTCAGGGTGATTCCCTTTTTGTTGCGGTTGATGTTGGCAAAATAGACGCTTTCCCGCTCACCATTCAGATTTTTGGCACGGAAGGGGGGATAGCTGCGGGTGTCGTCACCGCCTTTGGGAACCTCGATCTTGATGACGTTTGCGCCCATGTCAGCCAGCATCATGGTGCAGAAGGGGCCGGCAAGCACACGGGTCAGGTCGAGAACCGTCAGGTTCTCCAATGCCATATGTTCACTCATGTTACAGCTCTCCATCCTCAACGTGGATCTTCATGCGCATCACGGCACTGCCCATGGATTTGCCCAGGCTGTCCAGACGCAGGCTCATGGTGGCACCGCCGCCCAGAGCGTGCTTCATAACAAAGTTGAAGCCGTTCAGGCTGGGCACGTCGTAGCGGGTGATCTCGCCCTTGACCATGTCGCCAAAGTAGGCTTTGAGTTTTTCGGGGGTCACCTCGCGCTCAATGATCTTATAGTATTCCGGTTTGCGTGCATACACACAGACATTGCTGGTATCACCCTTGTCGCCGGAGCGGCCGTGAGCAATATCGTTCAGATAGATCTCTGCCATCTTACTTCACCTCCAGAATGTGACTTTCGACCTGTACGGCATCGCGGGGCACGGTGGTGGGCCACAGTGCCATCACTTCCTGCACGCGGGCACGGCCGCCGAAGAAGGAGGCACCCGGAGGGCCGTTCAGCTGCAGGGGGCTGATCTCGGGAATGATCTTGGCGCACTCGCTCTTGTCCTCGCTGAACACAGCAATGCGCAGCACGCACTCGTTCAGGTTCTTCAGTGCCTCTTCGCTCATATCGGCCACGCCCAGATGCAGGCTGTTCAGGCCGATGTAGCTGATGTGGATGTCGTCGGCCTTCATGCCGCGGCGCTGCATCTTCTTCATGATGACCTCGGCGCAGTACTGAGCCTTTTCGTAGGCATCAGGCCATGCAAAGCTCAGCATGGAAACAGTCTTCCAGCCCTTGTGGTAACCCACGCAGAGCTTGAGCGTGTCGGGGCGGGGCTTGCCCTTGACACCGCCGATGCGGACACGGTTGTCACCCACCTGGGTGATGGTAGCATGGCTGATATCCACGTTGACATCCGGGGTCAGGTAGTTGGCAGGATCGTGGACCTCGTACAGGAACTGCTCCTTGCAGCTCTGTTCGCAGATGATACCGCCGCAGTCGGGAGCCTTGGTGATCTCAAAGGTATCATCGGTCAGCTCTGCGATGGGGAAGCCCAGCTCGTCCATGCGGGGGACATTGCGCCAGTCGTACATATAGTTGCCGCCGGCACCCTGACCGCCGCACTCCAGCAGATGGCCTGCCATGATGCCGCGGGCCAGATTGTCCCAATCGTCAGCAGCCCAGCCAAACTCGTACTTCAGCGGAGCCAGGAACAGGGCGCTGTCAGCCGCACGGCCGGTGATGACCACATCGGCACCCTCTGCCAGGCATCCCTCAATGCCCTCATGGCCGATGTAGACATTGCAGTTGTAGATCTTGTCCAGAATATCGTTGAAATTGCCGTCGTAGTCGAAGTTGGGGAAGGTCCAGCCATCCTTCAGCAGCTGCGGGATCTTATCCTTGATGTTATCGCCGGTCACATAACCGATCTTATAGCCGCTCATGCTGTTGCCTTCTGCCCACTGGCGGATGCCGTCCACGCAGCCATTGATGTTCATGCCGCCTGCGTTGGTGCAGATTTTGATGTGCTTGTCCCAGGCTTCCTTGCCGGCCTCCTTCAGGATGCGGGTGGTGAAGTCGGGCGCAAAGCCCTTGGTGGGGTCCTTGAGCTGCTGCTTTGCCATGATGGAAAGGGTCAGCTCTGCCAGATAATCACAGCCCATATACTGGATATCGGCATTGCGGATCATGTGGATGGCCGCGTCCGGGCTGTCGAACCGGAAGCCCTGGCCACCGCCGATTGCAACTTTCTTCATTCGATAGCCTCCTTATAGATGAAAAGGTGATATCAGCGTCAAACATAAGTATAACGTTTGACTCAATCGTCGTACTGAGTGTAGTACAACGATTTACTAATGTCAAGAAAAAAGCGAAGTTTGGAGGAAAAGAAATCAACTTTGTTGAAACGGCTAAAAAGGAAAAAGAAAAATATACAGAGTGCACAAAAACGGCTGGTGTGAGATTGGAGAGGCTTTTTTGGCTTGTCAAGATACGGGGAAACGGGTACAATAAACCTGATATCAGAAAAAGGTGGGGAAGAGCATGGCTACGATCAAGCAGATCGCGCAGGAGGTCGGGATCTCGTCCAGTACGGTCAGCATTGTTTTGGGCGGCAAGGCGGCAGAGCGGAAGATCAGCACTGCCACGCAGGAAAAAATTTTTGCGGCGGCAGCACGGCTTGGCTACCAGCCCAATATGGCTGCCCGGAGTCTGCGGGGCGGCAGCGGTGCCAATGAGCTGGTGGTGGCCATGTTCTGGGCACAGGATTTCCGGGCCAGCATGATGTTCCGCTTCTGGGATGGTCTGCGGGCCGAGATCGAAAAAACGGCACGTCCGGTGCGACTGGTCATCTACCCGTATGTCAACGACCACCTGAAGGAAAGCGAGGCACTGACCAGTGGAGCAAACTGCCATGCGGCCATCATCTGCAATGCGTCCTATGCGGACCTGCAGTTTTTGGAGGACACGCAGCTGCCGATCCCGGTGGTGCTGTACAACCGTGTTTGCAATGGGTATTGCAGCGTCAATGTGGATGATCTGAAGATGGGTGCTCTGGCGGCGCGGGCTTTTGCCGATCAGGGATGCAGGACGGCGGCAGTTCTGACGAGCAGCCCGGTCTTTGAGGGGATGGAAAACCGGATGCATGGGTTCCGGCTGGAAGGGGAGCACCACGGGTTGACGATCCTGGCCAACCGGTATTGTGAAAACAGCATACGAGGCGGTTACGAGGCGGTTTCGCATCGGCTGCGGCATGAGTGGAAGCAGCAGCTGCCGGACGCAGTATTCTGCGGTTCCTCGGCCATTGCGCACGGTGCGCTGCGGGCTTTTTGTGAGGCTGGATATATCGGTGAAAAGCTGCCCCGGCTGATTGCTGTAGGCAACGGCCCGGAGGAAATGGATGCGTTTTCGATCCCGAGCCTGAGCGTAGTCTATCTGCCCATGGAGGATATGGCGCGGGAGTGTATCCAGTTGGTGCTGGGGCAGCTGGACGGCCGGATCGCCACGGCGGAAAGCCGGCTGCTGCCGATCGAGTATGTTCCCAGGGAGAGCTGCGGGCCGCTGACAGAATACGCTGCACAATAAAAAAGCCCCGCACCGGCACGCAAAACGTGCGCAGTGCGGGGAAGAAAGAGCAGTCAGCCCTCGGCGCTGATACAGTACATGGAAAAGGTGCTGGAAAATAACAGGGCATCGGTTTCGTCTGTGATCTCCACAGCCACCACACAGATGTGTCGGCGGCGGCTGACCGTCCGGCCGCGGGCTGTCAGGTGACCGGCTTTGACGTTGTGGATGAAATTGACCGAAGCATTCTGGGTGACATACTGCCGCCCGTCAGAGCGGGCAGTCAGCCCGGCACAGCAGTCGGCCATGGTAAAAAATGCGCCGCCGTGCACATAACCGTAGATGTTGGTGGTGTCCCGCCGGATGTCCAGCGACATGACGGCGCTGTCCGACGTTACCGATACGATCTCGATGTGATTGTACTGCATGAATGGATTTTCAAGCATTTGTGCAATGTTCTGTTCCTGCATAAGGAGCCTCTTCTTTTTGATTTTGGTACAACGTTGTACGGAGTGGCTTGGACGGTTTTTATTATAATCGTATTTTCCGCAGGATGCAAGCAGCAGGAGGTTTGAAAATAAATGGAACGGCCATCATTACGCAGGCAGCTTGTAATGATCTTTCTGGGAATTGCCATTCCCATTGGTATTCTGCTGGGGCTGCTGCTCTTTTTTTCAGGGATTTATAGCCGCAACCGGCTGGCAGCTGCGGCATCCGGCGGCCTTGATATGTTTACCACAAATTTTGAGAATCAGCTGGATTCGGTGGAAAACTACCTGCTCAATCTGTCACTGAACGATGCGACCTTTCGCAGCCTAAGCGAACAGACCGACCGCACCCGCGCCTACCTGGATGCTTATGAGATCGCACAGGGGTTCCCGGCGGTATTGGCTGCCAATGATACTCTGATGGGTGTGGTGTTGCGCAGCGGCTCAGGCAACCTGTATGTGGGGCGCTACGGTGCAGCTGCCCAGCAGCTCAAGCAGAAACTGAATCTGGAAGCGTATCTCGGCCAGCCGGGCCAGACCAATAAAATGATGACAAAGGGATGGTATCTGCGCACCATCGGCCAGCGGCTATACCTGCTGCGCAGTGTTTTCTACCAGAAAGCCAGCCTGACCGCAGCGGTGGATCTGCGGCTGGTGTTTGAAGAACTGGTGGAGGACTATGGGCTGGACGGCCGGGTCATTGTGATGAACGACAGCGGCAATGTGTTGGTAGGGGATGCCAACCTTCTGCCCACAAAGATGGAATGGAACAGTGAGGGGTATTGCCTGACAAAGGTGGGCAGGGACAGCCGACTGGTGGTGCGCAAACAGGTCAAAACGCTGACGGTATTGTATCTGGTTCCCTACCAGCATTTCGGGGTGGACTTTGCGCCGTATCAGATCTTGCTGGTGATGGGCGCTATTTTTGTTCTGCTGGCGATCCCGTTTCTCCTGTTTTATATGAAGCAGGAGATCTTTGCCCCTATGACGGCGTTGGTGAGCACCATGGACAGGATCGGCCGCGGTGAACTTTCGGTGCGCTCCAGTGTGGATTATCGCAACGCTGAGTTTACGCAGGTGAACGAGACCTTCAACCGGATGATCGACCAGATCACCCAGCTGAAGATCGACGGTTACGAAAAGGAGCTGGAAGCCCGCCGCAACGAGATGACTGCCCTTAAGCTGCAGATCCGGCCCCACTTTGTGCTCAACTGCCTGAAAAGTGTCTATGCCATGGTGCAGACCGGCAGCCGCGAGGATGCCCAGCAGCTGATCCTGCTGCTGAGCCGGTATCTGCGCTATATCCTCTCCTTTACAGCGACCACAACGCCTCTGCACACCGAGATCGAGCAGTGCTGCAACTACGCGGAACTTTCCAGCGTGGGGCAGAACGATCCCGTGGAGGTAGTATGCGAGATCGACCCGGAACTCAGTGAATTGCCCTTGCCGCCGGTCTCACTGCTGACGCTGGTGGAGAACAGCGTCAAGCACGGCAAGATGATCGGCAAAACGCTGAAGATCACGATCACTGCAAAGCTCCTCGAAACGGAAGAGGGCTGCATGGCGGATCTTTCGGTGGCGGACAATGGCACAGGCTTTACGGCAGGGGATCTGAAGCAGCTGAACAGTGCAGCCCCGCAGGAGGAGAATGGACAGCACGTCGGGCTGTTCAATGTGGTACGGCGGCTGCAGCTGCTCTATGGGGAGCAGGCAGCCATCGCCTTTACCAATAACCGCCGGGGCGGCGGTGCCAGGGTGGAGCTGTTCCTGCCGATAGATCCGGTCTTACAGAAGAAGGAAGGAGAAACAGCATGAAACTGCTGATCGTAGACGATCAAAGCACCGTGGTGCAGGGGCTTTTGCACTGCACCAACTGGGCAGCAATGGGATTTACTGTGGTGGATACGGCTCTGAACGCTGTGGATGCCAAGGCCAGCCTGCTGCGGCAGGAGGCCGAGGTCATGCTCTGCGATATTGAAATGCCCATGGAAAGCGGGCTGGATCTGTTGGACTGGCTCCGGCAGCGAGGGATGACCACCCGCTGCATCTTCCTGACAGCCCACGCTGAGTTCAAATATGCGCAGGAGGCACTGCGGCTGGGCGGTTTTGATTATATCATGCAGCCTGCCCCTTATGAACAGGTTGCGGATGCAGTGAGCCGTGCGCTGGAAAATGTAAAAGAGGAACGGGCGGCGTTGGAATTGCAGAGCAGGGGAGCTGTTTTTGACGACCAGAAAAAGGAGATCGTGGAGACTATGCTGCGAGGCTTCCTGTTAGGCAACGCCCCGGGAAGCAGCCTGACCGCGTTTGAAGAACTGAGCCTTGTGCCCCGGCAGGAGCGGGAATGCTGGGTTGCCCTGATGCAGCCA
>ERZ791695.871-NODE-871-length-11991-cov-2.47838_pt1 | contig 11991 bp, 9 predicted proteins | sample MGYA00509956_ERZ791695 | MGnify/ENA primary metagenome ERZ791695 (study PRJEB30046, sample SAMN00715234) | human gut metagenome | study: EMG produced TPA metagenomics assembly of the A metagenome-wide association study of gut microbiota in type 2...
AGTTAATATTATTTTTTTCAAATTAATTTCTCCTTTCTACATACTTTTTTATAATTATAGACATAATTATTAAGAATTAATCTTTTTAAACATAAGTTAATATTTTTTATAGCATTATTTCCAATTTATGATATAATCTTTTAAGTAAGATTCAAAATTTCATATTTGATTAATCTAATTTACTCATCGTATAAAAGGGTGAGTTTCTTTTTACAAATTTATGGAGGTACTAAGATATGACAACTGCAATGCAAGTAGTTCAGATAATTTTCCAATCAGTGGCTATTATTTTTATGATTTGCTTTATGTTTATTGGAATATGGTCTTTCATAGCATTTCTTAAAATGGCTAAGAATCAGCGAATTCAAATTTTTTTACTTGAAAAAATAAATAAAAGTATTTCATCACTTGAAAAAACATTAAATAAAGATGAACCTTCTTTAGATACAAATTTTTTAATGGATGATTTAATACCTAATGAAGAAGATAATATTATAAAATTTGACGATAATATAAAGTAAAAAAAGGTAGTTATAATTTTTAAAACTTATAACTACCTTTTTATTAAATATATTAAATCATTTTTTCAAATTCTTCTTCTGTTAATACAGTAACACCTAAGTCTTGAGCCTTAGTCAATTTAGATCCTGCTTCTTCTCCAGCTATAACATAATCCGTCTTTTTGCTTACACTTCCAGAAACCTTAGCACCTAAGGCTTCAAGTTTAGCCTTTATATCGCCTCTAGAGTAATTTTTTAAAGTTCCTGTGACTACTACAGTTTTACCATTAAATGAACTTTCTACTATAACTTGCTCCTCAAATGAAGGATTTACTCCAAGCTTTAATAACTCATCTATAGTATCTAATACCTTTTCTTCATGGAAAAATTCTAAAACACATTTGGCTACTATATCACCAACATCTTGTACAGATACTAATTCATCGAAAGTGGCATTCTTTAATCCATCTATTGATTTAAATTTATTAACTAAATCCTTAGCTGTTTTAACACCAACATTAGGAATACCTAATGCATATATAAATCTATATAATTCAGGTGTTTTACTTCTTTCTATAGAATCTAATAAATTTTGTGCCTTCTTTGGTCCAAATTTATCTAAAGTTAATAATTCCTCATAATTTAACTTATATAAATCAGCAATTGATCTTATATCAAGTTTTTCAAATAACTGTTCTGCTGTTTTTTCAGAAAACCCTTCAATATTCATTGCATCCCTACAAGCAAAATGAACTATACTTTTTACCATTTGTGGTTTACATGATAATGTATTCTCACAGAAGTAGTGAGCTCCATTTAAAATTAAATGACTTCCACAAGCTGGGCAAGTCTCTGGCACCCTAATTTCAATAGCATTTTCTAAGCTTGATTCAACAACTCCCATAATTTCTGGAATAACATCATTAGATCTTCTGATAAATACATCTGCACCTATCATTACACCTTTTCTCTTAATATCATCCATATTATTAAGTGTTGCCCTCTTAACTGTAACCCCTGCAAGTTCAACTGGTTCAAGTATTGCTGTTGGACCAACTCTACCACTTCTACCAACATTCCATTCAACATCTAAAAGTTTTGTTGTAGCTTCTTGAGCCTCAAATTTAAATGCAATTGCCCATTTAGGGAACTTAACTGTATAGCCTAAAAGTTCTCTAGTTCTTATATCATCTATTGCGATTACAACTCCATCAATGTCATAATTTAAATCAAATCTCATATCTTTAATTTCATTTATATATTTTTCTACATCTTCTAGATTAGTTGCATATCTTATATAATCATCCATTGGAAGTCCCTTTTCTTTTATGAAGTTAAGCATTTCTTCATAAGTTTTAAAGTTTTTGCCTTCCTTGTAACCCACATCGTAAAAGAATGCAGAAAGTCCCCTTCTAGCTGTTTCTTTAACATTTAAATTTCTTAAAGCTCCAGCCGCACCATTTCTTAAGTTTTTAAGAGGTGTTTCTGATGTAGCATTATATTTATCAAAAGCTTCAACAGTCATTATTGCTTCACCATGAACTTCAAATAAGTCACCTCTTGAAGTCTTTAATGGAATTTCCTTTATTGTCTTAACTTGAGCTGTTACTTCCTCTCCAGTTTCACCATTTCCTCTTGTTGCTGCTGTTTGAAGAATTCCCTCTTCATTATATGTTAAGTTAATAGTTAGCCCATCAAATTTCTTCGTTATAACATATCTAAGTTCAGGTAAATTTTCTCCCCTAGAATTCATGTCATTTACAAACTTAACATTTCTATTATGCCAATCTCTTATTTCATCAAAACTTTGAGCCTTATCTAAACTCCAAAGTCTTCCTTTATGAGTGTATTTATTAAAACCTTGAAGAACTACATCCCCTACTCTTTGTGTTGGTGAATAAGGTAATATGTATCCTGTCTCATCTTCTAAAGCTTTTAATTCATCATACTTACTATCATATTCTTTATCAGATACCGATGGATTGTCTAAAGAATAGTATTCATAGGCATATTTATTTAAAAGTTCAACTAGTTCTTCCACACGAATCTTTTTATCCATTTAAATCTCCCTTTCTTAATCTACAAATTAAAAGTGATAAGCTAAGAGTTTAACCTTAAGCCTACCACTTATCACTTATAACTCTTATAAAAGTTCTAGCTTTGCCATTGATAACATTAGCATTTTTACTCCTTGTTGATTAAATGCTATTGTTAATTTTTTATCTCCATTTACATCTGATACTGCAACTATTGTTCCCTCACCAAATTTGTCATGCTTTACTTTTCTTCCAATAGTAGCTTCTGTGCTAGTCATTGTAGCTGCTGTTGTATTTTTATTCAATGCTAAACTTGCAGTATTTCCTCCACCAAAATTTCTATTTTCGAAAGTTCCATAATTACTTCTTAAACTATGTGGATTACTGTAAGATGGTTTAAACCTACCATTTACTGTTCTAGCACCGGAAGCCGTTGTTACATCTTTACTATCACCAGTCATTGTAACATACTCTCTAAGTTCAGGCTTAATTTCTGAAATAAAGTCTGATTGAGGATAAGCAACTGTTCTACCAAATACTCTTCTAACTTCAGCAGAAGTCATAAATAAAGTTTCCTTCGCCCTAGTTATACCAACATAGCAAAGTCTTCTTGATTCCTCCATTTCAGCATCACTATTAAATGATGCTTGCCCTGGGAATATTCCATTTTCCATTCCAACCATAAATACTACTGGAAATTCTAATCCCTTTGCACTATGAATAGTCATTAAAACAACGCTACCATTTTCATCTTCTTCATCCTCAAGTTTATCTGTATCTTGAACAAGAGAGACTTTTTCTAAGTAGGCTTCTAATTGTGTTTTATTTATATCAAATTCACTTGATCCTGCAGCCTTTTCCTTTTCATAATTTTTTTCAAAATCCACAGCATCAGATACAAGTTCTTTTAAGTTTTCTATTCTACTCTTATCTTCAATTTGTTTTGAAGCTTCAAGTTCCTTAATATAGCCAGTATCTTCTAAAATCGTCTCAATTAAATGTGATACTGGTACAGTTTCTGATATCATCATTAGATTTTCCATAAGCTCCATGAACTTTTCAATACCTGCACAATTTCTTGCAGTTAATGTTGGAATAGTTCTAACTTCTGACAATGCATCCCATAAAGGTAATTCATAAGCCTCTGCAAAATCTAGAACCTTTTGAATAGTTGCATCTCCAATTCCCCTTTTAGGAACATTTATTATTCTTCTTAATGCTATACTATCAGAAGGATTAACTAGAACTTTTAAATAACTTAACATATCCTTAATTTCTTTTCTATCATAGAACTTAGTTCCTCCAACAATCTTATAAGCTATTGCTGACCTTCTTAAACTTTCTTCAAATATACGTGACTGAGCATTAGTTCTGTAAAGTATAGCAAAATCTTTATATTGTTTATTTTGCTCTTTCTTTATTTTTTCTATTTGATTAGCTACGAATGTACCTTCATCTCCATCTGAATATGCTCTATATACTTTAACCTTATTACCAGAATCTTGTTCTGTTCTTAGAACCTTACTTTTTCTATTTGAATTATTTACTATAACAACATTAGCTGCATTTAATATATTAGCTTTTGAACGATAATTTTGCTCAAGCTTTATTACTTTTGCATCTGGATAATCCTTCTCAAAGCCAAGGATATTTTTAATATCAGCACCACGCCATTGATAAATGCACTGGTCATCATCCCCTACAACACAAATATTTCTATGCTTTGCTGCAAGTAATGTTACAAGCTCATATTGAGCTCCATTAGTATCTTGATACTCATCTACCATAATATATTGGAATTTTCTTTGATAAAATTCTAATGTTTCTGGATTCTTTTTAAATAATTCTACTGTCTTACAAATTAAATCATCAAAGTCTAAGGCATTATTTTCTTTTAACCTTTTTTGATACATTTTATAAACTTCAGCAATCTTCTTTTCTCTAAAGTTAGATTCATGCTCTCTATAGTAAGAATCTGCACTTTGCATATTATCCTTTGCTTTGCTTATCTTACCCATTATTTCCTGTTCAGTTATTTCCTTATCATTTATATTAAGAATTTTTATACACTCTTTAATAAGTGTCTTTTGATCTGTTCCATCATATATCGTGAAATTCTTTTTATATCCAAGCTTCTCTATTTCTCTTCTCAATATTCTTACACAAGTTGAGTGAAATGTAGATATCCACATATCATTAGCCTTATCCCCTATAAGTGCTTGAACCCTTTCCTGCATCTCTTTAGCTGCTTTATTTGTAAATGTTATTGCTAATATTTTATAAGGAAAAATCTTTAAATCTTCTATCATATAAGCCATTCTATGCGTTAAAACCCTAGTTTTACCTGAACCTGCTCCTGCTAAAATAAGTACAGGTCCCTCTACAGTTACTGCACCTTCATATTGTTCTTTATTTAGTAAAGATTTTAAATCCAAAAGAACATCCTCCCTTCATTTTCACGACTAAAGTATATCTTTTAATCGAACATACAATCTATATAAAAATTATTATAACATAGTTAGTATATATTATTACCATAATTAATTAAATTTAAAAAACGTATTATAATAGAGATTACCCTAACAAACTTTATATATTTTTCAAAATTTAATAAATATAAAAACATCTTGAAATCATTTACTTAACTATTTTTAGACGCAAAAAAACGCAACCCTTGGGGCCAGGTTGCGCTTCAGCAATAAGCAATAAATAAAAAGGGGGCTATTTAATTCCTTTTATTTATCCTTGCATTAATATTATAGTAAAGAAAATTTTATATTGCAAGGGATTTTTTAAAAATATCTTGCTATTTTTATACATATGGATGTTTTTCTATCGCTTTTTGTTTTCTTTCGTTAAAAACTCTTTAATATAGCTAATTCCTCATCCGTAAGTTCTCTATATTCGCCTTCCTCCAAATCTTCATCTAAAGGCAATGTACCAAATTCAGTTCTCTTTAAATATGTAACTTTCTTACCTACAGCTTCAAACATTCTTTTAACTTGATGGAATTTTCCTTCTTGAATAGTAATCATAACCTCTGAACCATCATCAGTTGAATTTAATATTTCAAGTTTTGCTTCTTTACAAAGGTATCCATCATCTAATGTTATTCCAGCTTTAAATTTAGCTATATCTTCATCTGTAACTTTTTTATCTATTTTTGCATAATAAACTTTATCAACTTTCCACTTTGGAGATATTAATCTATGATTTAATTCTCCATCATTAGTTAATAATAATAATCCTACTGTATCCTTATCTAATCTACCTACTGGAAATGGTTCAAAGACTTGATGCTCAACCTCTAATAGGTCAATTACAGTTTCATCTCTATTATCATAAGTAGCTGATACTACACCATCTGGTTTGTTCATCATTAGGTAAATAAACTTTCTATAGAAAATTTCTTCCCCATTAATAATAATTTTATCATTCTCAGGATCTACTTGCATTCCACTATCTTTGGCTATTTCTCCATTAACCTCAACTAATCCACTTCTGCAAATTTTCTTAAGTTCTTTTCTTGTACCATAACCTAAATTAGATAGTACCTTATCTAGTCTTTCCATAAAACACCTCGTAAAACTTTTATATAGCTTATTCTATTATTAATATCTCCCAATTGCAAGAATTTAAAATATACCCTCCGAGAATTCCATATATTGTCTCTTCCCCGGAGGTCAATACATTTTATGGAAATTAATTGATTTCAAACTCTACTATATTGTAGTCTTCATAAGAGACATTCTTATGAAAGCTTTTGTCTAAAACTAGTACCCTATAGCGTCCATTCTTAAATGGAACAAATGTATAATAATTTTTTCTACTATATCCTTGTGCTAAAGTCCACTCACCATTTATCATAATATAAAATTCATAACAAACTTCTTTTCCACCTTTAGATGTAGCTTCAAAAGTAACTTCATTTCCTATTTTAAATTCATTAGATAATATTTGTAGTTTAGTTGAATTTACAGGCATAACTTCATGAACATAAACAGAAACTTCCTTTTTACTATCATATTCTTCAGTTGATTTAACGTTTTTTGCATATATTATAAAAGTATATTTCCCAGGGCATTTTGGTTTTATCTTTATTGATTTCTTATCTATAAAATCAGTATTCTCTATCTCATATCCATTTATTTTAGTTACAAATTTAGTTAAAGTTTCTTTTGTATTTTTAGTAATTACTTCAACATTAATTGTGTCTCCCACTAAATATGTTTCTTTACTGTTTAATAAAATATAATCAATATCTGCTGCTACATAATTCTTTGCCTCAATAAATAAGGATGTAGATGCATCACAGCTTTTTGAAGAAAATTCGTCTTTTATTTTAATATCAACTTCATATTCTCCAGCCTCTGTTGGTATAAAGTTAACCCAATTATTTGCTCCATAATCTATCTTTTCTTTTTCTATACCATCCTTATATATTGTAAATTTATATAATGGCTTAATTCCTCCGTCAGCTTTAACCTTAATATTTATAGTTTCACCTATTATACATCTTCTTCCTTTATCACACTTAACATCAACTATTCTAACTGGTTTTTCACCTTTATTATAAATTTCATATTGAATAGATGTTGTATCTTCATAATCTCCTTCAAATGAAATATCTTTAACTTTAAGAGTTATATTATATTTACCCTCATTTCTCGGCTCCCATGTAAATTCATTTCCCCTTATATAACCGCTATCTTCTGATACAGGCCCTTCTATAATATATCTATATATTAATTCCCTGCCGCCATCTACTAATGCTAACAAATTCACTTCCACTCCAACAGCTTGTGGCGATTTAATGTCACCTTTAAAGGACCTTATTTTTACTTCATTATATGGATTTACATTATAAACAATAACAGCTCTATCATCAAATGAATTAACAGAGAACATATCTCTTACATAGCATAGCAGCTTGTACTCCCCTGGTGATTTTTCCTTAAAAGTAACCATACTCTTAGAAGAGAAATCTTGAATACATGTAACTTTTCCCTCTTTGTTTATTTTTAAAAATTTATATAATAGAGACCTATCTTTTTCACAATTCGTTTCTACTTTAAAAATCAGTTCCTCATTAACCAATATATTATTAGTCAAACATAAAAAGTTTGTTATTTCTATTTTCTCTAACTCCTTAACTTCAAACTTTACAGTCTTAAAATCATCCACATTTCTTTCAGAATCTACTCTTTTACATTCTATTAATATTTCCATATTACCAGCTTTTGTAGCTGTAAAAACAAATTCATTTTCTGTAGTATAATCCCTTAAAATTTCCCAATCCTTTTCACCTTTTATCCAAAATCTATACAATACTAATTCTTGATTTGTAACAACATTAATATGTAACTTTTCTCCAACACTTATCTTATTTTTATTTATTTCAACATTCATAATCAAATTAGAATTTTCTATTATTTCATATTCTGATCTACCAAGATAGTCATATGCATTCTTACAATTAGTTGATTTTCCCTGAACCATTATCATATATTTCCCTGGTTTAGTAGGTTTCCATGTACAAATATTACTTTTTGAAAAGTCTTGTATAGGCTTCCATATCCCCTCAATACCTTCCATAAACTTATATTCAACATCATCGTTTTCAGTTAAAAATGCCGCAATATTTATATTTTTGTTTAAATCAGCAGGGCTTTTATTGTCAAAATCAATTAAAACCTCTTTCATCTCTATCCACCTCACCATATGCTATATACTTAAGTTCATTATTGTTTACATAATTTTCTATTTCAATTATACTATTTCCTTTTTAAAATAAAAACTGAAATTTGTCTAATATATATAAAAAAAAGAACAAACTATAGATATTTTTCTACAGTTTATTCTATATTTTTATTTTTCAACAAATATGATAAATTTTTTTCCAATCTATTATCATCTTCAATAGTTCTTTTCTTAGTATTAGGGGTTTTTCCTCCACCCCTTCTTATCCTCTGAGATAAATGCCTTTGTTCTAACATTGCTGTAATATTTTCATTTGTATATATATATCCCTTCGGGCTAATTACATCCGCCTTTTTTCCTAGACAAATAGCTGCAACTCCATAATCCTGAGAAATTATTATATCTCCAGTAGTGCATTCATTTACTACTTTCATATCTACACTTTGAAATCCACTATCAACAACTCTAACTTCTCCATAATCTACTGTTATGTAATGATTAATATCACAATAAATTATAACATCCAAACCATACTCTTTTGCTATCTTTGTAATAATGGAGATACCAGGACAGGCATCTCCATCAACTATAATTTTCATTTTGTAAACTAATTATTTTAATCTTGATTCTAATTCAGCTTTTAACTCTTCATATCCTGGCTTACCAAGTAAAGCAAACATGTTCTTCTTGTATGCTTCAACTCCTGGTTGGTCAAATGGATTTACCCCTAATAAGTATCCACTTATTCCACAAGCCTTTTCGAAGAAGTAAACTAATTGTCCAAAGTAGTATGGATTTAATTCTGGAATATTTAATACCATGTTTGGTACTCCACCATCATTGTGAGCTAATAAAGTTCCTTGGAATGCTTTCTTATTAACAAAATCAACAGTTTTTCCTGCTAAGAAGTTTAATCCATCTGCATCATTTTCAGAAGCTTCTATAATTATTTCCTTAGTAGCCTTTTCTACATTAAGAACTGTTTCAAACATTATTCTATTACCATCTTGGATGAATTGTCCCATTGAATGTAAGTCAGTTGAGAAATCAACTGCTGCTGGGAATATACCCTTTTGATCCTTACCTTCTGATTCTCCATATAATTGTTTCCACCATTCATTGAAATAGTGTAAAGATGGCTCATAGTTAACTAATACTTCTACTGCCTTACCTTTGTTATATAAAGCATTTCTCATAGCAGCATATTGATAACAAGCATTTTCTTTTAATGAAGGATTAGAGTAAATTTCTCTTGCATCAGCAGCACCTTGCATTATTTCTTCAATGTTTATTCCAGCAGCTGCAATTGGTAATAATCCAACAGCTGTTAAAACAGAGAATCTTCCTCCAACATTATCTGGAACAACAAAAGTTTCATAACCCATTTGGTCAGCTAAACCTTTTAAAGCTCCTCTTTCTTTATCTGTAGTAGCAAATATTCTTTCTTTTGCCCCTTCAACTCCATATTTCTTTTCCATGAAGTCCTTGAATAATCTAAATGCGATTGCAGGTTCAGTTGTAGTACCTGATTTAGATATAACATTAACAGATATATCTAACCCTTCGATAGCTTCAAATAATTCTGTTATATATGTTGAACTTATGTTATTTCCAACAAAGAATACCTTTGGAGTCTTTCTCTTGTTATTTGGTAACATATTATAGAAGTTGTTTGTTAACATTTCTATAGCAGCTCTTGCTCCAAGGTATGAACCACCTATACCTATAACAACTAAAACATCTGAGTTTGATTGAATTTTTTTAGCTGCAGCTTGTATTCTTGCAAATTCTTCTTTGTCATAATTAACTGGTAGATCAACCCATCCTAAAAAGTCATTACCAGCTCCTGTACCTTCATGAATTGTATCGTGAGCCCATTTAACCATCCCTTCCATCTTATCTAATTCACATAAAGATGCATATGGTTGAACTTTTGATAAATCTAAACTTAAACCATTTTTCATTTTCATACCTCCAAATAATATGGGATTTTAACAATCTTTATTATATCATAATTTTTCTTACACTAACAATTTTAACAATATTTAATTCACTTATTTTTTGTCATTAATTAATAGTAGTTAACATTTTTTAATACCTAACCCTATATTTTATTAAAACTATGTTTATTTCTGTAACTTTATGCAATAACTTAAAATATCTAAATATAAATTATTCTTTCATTATTTTAATTACTTGTTGAATTTTTTCTTCGTCTAATTCTTTAGCTTTTCCTATATTTCCATCAAGTTTATTCCATACATAATTATGAACTTCAACACCATTTGAAAAATCCAAGCTTAACCATTTTTTTAATTCATCTGATAGATAATCGTCTTGGCCCTTTAATTCATTAATCATTTCATTAACGGAATCTCTACTGATTTCGCTTTGCCCCCATACCTGACCATCATCTGCTATTATTATAGTATTAGCCATATAATGGACCTTTTCATAACATTCAGTTAAATCCATAGATGATACAGCAACACTTTCACTTTCTATAATTTCATTTTTTTTCTCTATTTCTTTACTCTCATTAATTTCACTTACTTTATTAAATGCAAAATTAACAATCTCATATCCATTACTCCATAATACTAATATTGTTGAAAGTGATATTATTAATACTATAAGTATTACAGCTAATTTTTTCCCATTAAGATTTTCCTCTTCAAGATCCTCATCTTCCTCTGGTAAATCATCCTTAAGTTTAGTACTACCCTCTACTAATCCTTTTATAATCTCATTATCATCTAACATCTTTGTAATATCACTATTATCTTGTATTACTTCTTGTGACTTTATCTCTTCTTCGGCTTTATTTTCTACAATATCGCCCTGTTTACTCTTGTTGCTATACTCATTAATCTCTAGTTTATCACGCCTAATAGTTTCATTTAATCTTTCTCTAACACTTTTCCCCATAAATGCATCCCTCCCAATTAACATCTAGTTATACAATAATTATACCATATTATTACATTTATGGTTTATAAAAACATTTATTTGCGATAATTTTTAACTTTATTTTAAATTCTTTAAATCTTTAATTCTATTTTCTATCTCATTTATATATTCCTCAAAAGTTAATCCTCTATTCATTATATATTCAGCAACTTCTTCATTATTAATATATCTAAAATGCCAAGGCTCATAATTATATCCTGTAATATCTTCCTTGCCTTTTAAATATCTCAATATAAAACCATATTTATAACAATTCTCATTAAGCCATCTAAATGCATCCGTATCTTCAAATCCCTCATCTAAAATTGAATACTCATCACATAAAATATCTATAGCTAGTCCACTTTGATGTTCTGAAGCACCTGGCTCTGCTGTATATGCACGTGTTTTTTTCTCTCCATTTTTCTCTATTCTAGTATCATATAATCCCTTTTGAACACTATAACTCCTATACCCAGATACCCCTACTAATAAAATTCCATCCTTCATAGCTGCATCAAACATTTTCTTTGCTGCATCCGCTGTAGCAATTTCTAAATTATCATCTTCAACATAATCTAAAAACTTTGCTTCAGACTTGGAACAAAATTTTCAGGTAATTTATTATCTTTATTAATTAAAATAAAATATTCATTATTCAATAAACTTTCTAGTTTTTCTATTTCCTTGTAATTACCTTCTATATCTCCATATTGTAAAATTCCCTTTTTTGAATTGCCTAATAAAACTTCACTACTATTTGCATTGACACCATAATTATCTTTCCCTAATGCATTCTGTCTGCT
>ERZ791695.874-NODE-874-length-11908-cov-2.52451_pt1 | contig 11908 bp, 2 predicted proteins | sample MGYA00509956_ERZ791695 | MGnify/ENA primary metagenome ERZ791695 (study PRJEB30046, sample SAMN00715234) | human gut metagenome | study: EMG produced TPA metagenomics assembly of the A metagenome-wide association study of gut microbiota in type 2...
CCGACAGCGTGGCAAAGCAGGGCCAGCAGCAGGCGCTGAGCGGCATTGACAATGCGGTACCCGGCCTGAGAGGCCAGGCACTGAGCGAATACCAGAACCAGCAGAACGACCTGCTGAGTGCCCTTTCCGGCATGGCTAACACCGAGGCGCTGGACCGCAGTGCCTACGGCAGCAACTTTGCCAACTACACGGCGTGGCAGAATTTCCTTGCCAACCAGAGCGAACAGGTCCGGAACGAGAACGACACTTACTGGAACAACCTCTGGAACACGGTAAAGAACATCGGCTCGGCGGCCCTGACGGCCTACGATGGGTACAAGGGGTACACACAGCAGCAGTGGGAAAATGACTTTGCCCGGGAACAGTGGGAGTACAACAAGAACCGTACCGATCAGAGCGATGCCCTGAACGCCTATCAGCAGGCGTTCAACCTGTACACCCAGGGAGCCGGGGATGCTTCTGCCGATGTGCTGAACCGATACGGCCTGAACAAAGATGCCTTTGCCAACTACACCGGCGCACCGGTAACCCGGGACGATCAGGCCAGTGTGCTGACCACGGCGGCTTCCCTTGTGGCAAACGGCAACAGCGAGGCGGCGGCCAACCTGCTGAAGATGTACGGGCTGGACAGCAATGCAGCCGGTTCTTATGGCACCATTGCAAACCGTCAGCTGGCGACCCAGCTGGCAAAGGCGGCAGCTACGAAGAGCAGAGGAAGTTCGAGAAGTTCCGGCGGCTCTTCCGGTGCCTTTGGCGGGTACACCAGCAGCAACGTGACCACCCTGCTGGGAAAGCTGGCCGGGGTGAAAGAAGGAAGTGCTGCCTATAACGCCATTGCCGGAGAACTGGCAAAGGCGGGTGTAGATGTAGGCGGCAGCACCCAGAGCGTGGGAAAGAGCGTGGGAACTCCATCCTATGTTTCTGTTGACGGCGTGAGTGGTGCTGCACCCAAGACAAAATATTTCGGCAGTTCCGGCAGCACGGGTAAGAGTGCGAGCACCGGAATGCCGTACAGCAACGCCCTGAGCTATGCAAAGGGGTGGAGTGCAGAAGGGGTGGATTCGGATACGATCTATGCCCGGCTGGTCAACATGGGCATAAATGATGACGTGGCGGCCAAGGTCTGGAATGCGATGGGATGGTAAGGAGAACAAAAATGGCATGGACAGCAGAACAGATGGCCCAAAAGCGGGCCAAACTTCAGAAAAAAACCAATGCCGCTGCTGGTGGGGCAGAACCTCTCAGTCAGCGCAAGAGCGCTGACAGCCGCAACCCGTTAGCCCTTGGCAGTACGGGAAACTCTGTGTCGGACAATAGCAATCCATGGACGGCGGAAAAAATGGCCGAAAAACGTGCGGCACTGCAAACCCAGAAACAGCAGACGGGCACCGACCTGTACTCCACGGCGCTGGAGGATTACCGGACAAGGAACAACCTGGGCTTTGCGGATGCCATGGACAGCTGGAGCGACGAGCTGAACCGGCAGAAGGTGACAGTGAGCCCGGCAGAGAAGATGGAGCAGAATGCCAGCACCGTGCAGAAGCTGCGGGAACAGCGGAACAACGGTATCCGAATGGACGTTTACAGCACGGTGAACAACTGGAAGGATGCTTCCGAGCGAAACCGGGAGCTGGCGAGGCTGGTGACAGAGCCCACGCTGCCACGCGGGGCTGTAAGCGCAGCAGACCTTCCGGCGGGTGTGGACTACTTGGCAGCGGACACGGGCGGTATGGGTATAATGCCAGTGCTGGAAAACACCAAGTACATGGACAGCGATTTGAAAAAGATGGGCTACACCCAGGACGAAATCAACCGAGCCCGGCTTTACATGAAGGCGTACAATGACCTGAGCCTTGGAGAACGGGCCGGACGGCGTGTGGAGAGCGATCTGGAGGGAAAAAAGGAAAATCTCAAAGGCATGATCGGGCAGTACGCGGGCGCACTGTCCCCGGCCCTGACGGCCAGTGCTGAAGAGCAGATGATCCGGCATGTTCAGAGCGGGCGTTACACCGACGAGCAGCTGGAAGCGGCAGGATATGACCCGGAGCTCATCCGGACAGCCCACGAACGAATCCGGAGTGGTGAGCTCTACGACAAGGCGGATGACGACAGCAACCGCCTGAAAGGGTTGTATAAGTGGGGCCGGGATGCCCACAAGGCCGGAGAAAACCTGACTGCGGACGCTATGGCAGGCGAGAGCAATGTGGGGCGGTTCTTCCACGGGGCTACTTCCAGCGCGGCTGAGAACCTGATCGTGAGTGCCATCAACCCAGCGCTGGTGCTGCCGGTGCTGAGTGCCCACGGCGCAGGCGACAGCATGGCTGCCAGTGACGAAGCGGGGGAGAGCCCGGAAAAAGCTATTTTGAAAGCAACGGCAAAGTTTGGCGCAGGATGGGCCATCAACAGCGTGGGTGTGGCCGACCTTGCCAAGACCATGGGCTCGGATTACGCCAAGGACACGGTGGCCGGTACCATTGCGGACTGGGTGCGCCGACAGGTGGGCAATCAGGCGTTCCGGGAAGCCTACCCGGCCATTGCCAACGCCATTTCCGGCGGCGCGGACAATGCCATGCAGGCCTTTGTGGAGACCTATGCCGACAAAGCCATTGACGCTGTGATGGGCGACCAGGAAGCGGCCAAGACGCTGTTCAACAAGGATACGTTCCTTACAGCACTGGAAAGCGGCCTGACCGGCGGCGCGTCCGGTGCACTGGGCGGCGCTGTGGGCACGGGGCTTTCCCGGATGAACGCGGGAGATTCCAGCCTGCGGGGCAACGTGGAGCGGTATGCCGCTCAGGACGAATACGAGCAGGCACTGAAAGACTACCAGCGCCGGGAGGAGCTGGCGCGGGAACCGGGGGATGGGGAAGAACCTCTCAGTCAGCGCAGTGGCGCTGACAGCTCCCCTACTGAGGGGAACCCTTGGCAGGACGGGCAGAGCGTGCTGGACGAGCAAAGCACGATGGAACGCAAGGCGGCGGGCCATGCTGAGGAGGGCAGCGGCAGCGGGACGACGGCAGACCGTGGGGCGGCATTTGAGGCGGCACGACAGGTGCTGAACGATCCGGACGCTGCCAGAAATGCAGCGTTTGCGGAACCGGGGGATGTGATCGCTGCCGGAAATGCAGCGAATGCGGAATCGAATGCCAACGACACGGCAGTGGAGAACCCCGGGGAAAATGTGGAGAATGCTCTCCGTGAAACCTACGGCATGGAAGCACCGAGGACGGAGGGACAGAAGCAGGCCCGGACGGAGCAGGTGCTGCGGAGCTGGAAGGTGGGCGAAAAGGCAGCGCAGGAGATCAGCCGGAAACAGCCGGAAGGCGTGGACAGTGACCGCTATGCGGCGGCAGCATCCACCCTGTACCGGCTGGGCCAGATGGAGGACGTGAAGACCTTTGACCAGGCGCTGGAGCTGGCGGGCACCGGCAGCGGCATGGCGGCCAACGTGAACTATGTGCTGGGCAACCTCAAGGGCCGGAACGCGCTGGAGATCGCCTACACCTACGGCAGGGATGCGGCAGATACCCGGTGGGCCAAGAGCCAGCTAGGCGGCACTCTGACGGAACAGAGCCTGACGGGTAGGGGTGAGACCATCTACAAGGGAACTCTGCGCAATGCGAATGACGCTGGCAGCCAGGTAATCGAGCTGAACGCGGCGGCAACCGGCACCACGGCGGTTCTGAAAAACGTGCTGCAGAACGGTGCGGGACAGGCAGACAGCCGGGTGCGGGCCTATGTGGACACGGAGACGGCCCGGATCTTCTTTGGGGACAGTGCACAGGATACGTTCGGCACGGTGCTGCACGAGGACTACCACTGGTACAACGCACTGGACAGCGAGGGAGCCAAGACCTTGCAGGACCATGCCCTGCTGTATCTGGCCAGGAGCAGCGGCTTTGAGACCGTGGACGAGATGATCCGGGAGAAGATGACTGACTATGCCCAGCAGGATCTGACCTATGAGGAAGCTGCCGAGGAGCTGGTGGGCGATGCCTGGCGGGGCATCTTCTCCAATGAATCCGATTTCAAGCGCTGGGTAGAGTTCCAGCGCGGGCAGGCCGAGAAGAACAGCGGCAGGAACCATCCGCACCGTGATGAACCGGGTGAAGGAGATGCTGGACGGCATTGTGAGCCGGGCAAAGGAAGTGCTTACCCTTGACCCGGACAACCGGGCGGCCCTGAAGGCCCAGCGCCTGGCCGAGAACGAGCGCAGAATTTTGCAGGACGAGTACTTTGCCCACGCTGAAAAAGCGATGGACAACCTGCGCAGTGCAAAAGAAAACGCCGCTGCCCCCAAGACAGAGAGCGCGGCGGAAGGACGCAATATTCGTTTTTCGATCCAGAAGGATGCCGACGGAGAGAGCTACATCAAAATTGATGAAGATATCCTGAACGGTGTTCCACAGGAAGATTGGAAAACCGTAGTGAAGCAGGCCATCAAAGAACGGTATCCGAATGGCTTTGAGCGGAACGGCTGGACAATTTTGAACCATAAAGATGGAAGAAGTGAGTTTGTCCGTTCTAAATCTACAATGGCGCTTCAGAGAACGAACGAAGAAACGTATGCAGATAAAATGCGGATGGCTGCAAATCTGGATGAAATTATTAAAACCGCAGATGAAGTCTACAGAGAACCTGCAAACCACAAGAATGCGGAAGCATTCAACCGTGGAAAAATCAAAATTGTGGTTGGGCAGAATGCCTATGAAGCTGATGTTCTGACTGCCTTCAAAGCAAATGACCGGGAGATTTTCTATGATATTGTAGATATAAAATCTACAAATAATAAAACCTCCATGCGTACCCACGTAGAATCCAAAGATTCAAGGAGTAGTCTGCAAGGAGGTTTTACGGAACCCTCCGGCAAAGCCCACATGGAATCCGAAGATTCGGGGAGCAGAGGGGCGGAGAGTTCTATTTATCAGGAAAGCGCTGACACGGTACTCAAAACCGAGGAGGGCGGTGAACGCCCGAGCTTTCCTGCTAAAAACAGTATAGCACAAGAAAATGCCGAAAGCAAGGGAAACAGCGAACCTGTGAAGAAATCGGTGCGGTTCCAGCTGAGTGACGGCTCTGCTGGAAACGTGGATGAATTGGCGGTACTTCAAAAAGAAAGTCGGGAACTGGAACACCAGCAAAACGCCCTGAAAACAGAGCGAACAAACTGGCTGAACAGCGCCGAGGTAAAGGAGATTGAAGGGAAGAGAAAATCTCTGGGTTTGTTCTCTGCCGAGGCAAAGGAGTTTAAGGCCAGTGAAGAATACCAGGCGTACCTTGCAAAGCGGAAGGACTTTAACCAGCGTGGTGCAGAGCTTGAAAACCGAATCGGTGAAGTGAATAATGCACTGCGGGAAGCCCATGCCAAGCTGGAAACCCAGAGAAATGAACAGAAGCAGAAACAGCAGGCTGTCTATGATGCCAAAGCAAAGGAAGCAGGCGGTGCGGCGAAGTATCGCTGTCAGCTGGCCGTGGAGCAGTTTGGCACGACGAGTGAATTTGAACGGGCCGGATACATCCTGCCGGATGGGCAGATGCTGGATTTTGCCCGGAATGATAAGACCCGTGACACCGACCACCGGGAAATTATGAGTGTGTTCGGCCCGGCGGAAGTATCGGAAGGGACGGACGCACTGAACAAGTTCCTGGCAGACGGTAATGTGCGGGTGATGGCGGAAGCTCCGGGTGTTGACCTGGCCGCAGACAAAGCCCCGACCGCTGCACAGCTGGAACAGATCCGTGAGATGGTGGGAAGCCTGGGCAGTGAACAGAGAAAGTTCACGCTGGATATTTCCACCACCGACGGCAGGGTTGCAGCCAGCAAGGAGTACAGCGGCCGCATTGATGCTGACCGTGTTGTGCGGGAGATCAGGGACTATTACAAGACCGGTGAGCTGCCTGCAGAGAGCAGCCTGGCACGATTCCGGTACCAGCTGGCGGCCAAAGCCGAACAGGCGGAACGGGACGCGAGGAAGAACACCCAGCGGCAGGCAAGCCGGGCCATTGCGGACAACAGCGCGGCGATGGAAACGTTGGCCCAGATGATGGGTGTGACCCACGGTGTGCGGATCAGCCAGGATTCCATTGACGGGCTGGCGGTGCGGTGGACAAAGGCCAACGGCAGCAGGGCCGACCGGACGAAAATTGCCGGGGAGACCCGGGCGCTGGTGGAGTACATGACGGCGGACGGGGCCAGCATGAGCAAGGCCAGCGCGCTGTCTGAGACCATTGCAGATGAAATACTGAGCGGGGCGACCTACCGGAACACCGAGCTGTGGGACGAGTACCCGGAATACCACGACCTGAGCTACACGGTGAACAAGGACGGCCCGGCCAAGGCGGAGCTGGTGAAGCGGTACGGGACGTGGAGCGAAGCGGTGGCGGAGGCCCGGCGGCACGGTGTGAAGCTGCGGCAGGCAGAGGGTGTGCGGGACGGCAACCCGGCGGAAGTGTATGAAGCCATCGTCAACGACACCCGGGCCATGGGCGGCACCAAGGAAGGGGCAGCGGCCTTGTTCCGGGGCGCGGCCCAGGCGGCAGGCGTGGACGGCGCGGCCAGCATGGAGAGCACCGAGTGGCTGGATGTGCTGATGAACGTGCACGATGCCATCAAGCCCAGGATGATGAGCCGCTTTGCAGATGCTGCCGAGTACGAGGATGCCAAAGTGGAGCTGGCCGACCGGATGCTGGGTGATATCCTGAACGTGCCGGAGATGACCGATGTACAGGCCATCTTTGACGGGTTCCAGCGCTGGCAGCGCCAGGCTGTGGCTGCTGCCGTGGGCGAGGAGAACGCGGAGCAGGCGCTGAAGGACCTGCGGAAGGTGCAGAAGGAGCAGAACCGGGAGTTCAACCGGAGGATGTATGAGAACAGCCGGAACGGAAGCCGGGATGAAGCACTGCGGCAGTGGACAGAACAGCAGAAGCGGAATGAAAAAGCAGAAAAGCTGCTGGATCAGAATCTGGATACGCTGGGGCTGGACATCACCAACTACGGCGACATGGCCGAAAAGCTGGACGTGCTGAAGGAAGCCTACGAACGGGAGTGGAAGGCCGAAAAGAAGCGGCTGAAGGAAGAACGCCAGCAGATGCTGGACGAGATCCGGCTGGAAAACAAACAGTTGAAGCGGGAGAACTGGAACCTTTCGCACCAGGTGGCAGGAGAACAGCGCCGGGCTGATCGGGCCGAGTGGCAGCTGATCCATCAGGAAAACGAACTGCTGGAATGGGAGCAGGAAAACCAGCGCAAAGCTCAGGAGTGGCAGGAAAAGCAGGCGGAACGAAGCGCAATCGCCATCACTGCAGCCCAGCAGCAGCGGGACGAGGACATTGCAATTGCCAAGAAGCTGGCTGAGAAGCGGGTACAGAAAGCCCGGGACGGTCGGCAGAAGGACGAGCTGAAACGGGCCATCCGGAACAATGCCACCCAGCTGAACCAGATGGTGCTGCGGCCTGCAAAGGACAAATATGTGCAGCCCCGGCTGATCCTGCGGGCGCTGGAAGTGGCAAAGCTGGCGGACATGACATTGCTGAACCAGAATGCCGTGAACCGGCTGGATGCGCTGGCAAACAGCATCCGGGCCGAATACGGGGATGCAGACCACCCGGTGGTGACGGAGATGAGCAATGACTGGGAACAGAGCGGTATTGCCAACCTGATCGATGCCCTGAAGGCTGACCTGAATGCCAGCAAGCAGGCCCAGCTTGACCGGCTGAACCAGCAGCTGACAGAGGCCGAGGCACTGCCGGACAGCGAAAAGGCCGAGATGCTGCGTGACCGGCTGAGAAAGCGGATCCGGGAGACCGAGAACCGCACCTATCTGCCCATGACGGTGGACCAGATGCGGATGCTGAAGGCCATTACCACCAGCACACTGCATGTGATCCGGACGGCAAACAAAACTCTGAGCCTGCAGCAGGCCGAGGCGGTGGACAAGATCGCCGGAGAAGCGGCGGTGGAGGTGAACCGGAGCAAGGGAAATGACGGAAAATTCCGGCGGATGCTGACAAGGTACAATCTGGATATGCTGGGCGGCCCCCGGGTGTTCCGGATGCTGGGCGGCTACGCAAAGAACAGCCAGATGGAGAAGCTGGGCACCATGCTGAATGACGGCCAGCGGGAACAGACCCGGATCACTGTGGAGGGAACGAAGCTCTTTGACAATGTGACGGGCAAGGCGAACCTGAGACAGATGGAAAAATTCGCCGGTCCGGGCGCGGAGCTGGTGGACATTGGCCTGAAGGACAGCAAGGGTCGGGCTGCACCGTTGACCCACGCCCAGCTGTGCAGCCTGTACATGCACCTGCAGAACGCCGACAGCCGGGAGCACCTGCTGAACGGTGGCCTGACGATCCCGGATGCGGAGGAGTACAACAGGGGCGACATTGAGAAGGCTTACCAGAAAGGACAGACCGTGAAGATCGGGATGCTGAAGGACAGCGCGGGAAATCCCATGGCCGACACCGTGATCCAGGCCGTGGAGAAGGCCATGACCGACTACGACCGGGCCTGGTGCGAGGACATGAAGAATTTCTTCGGCAGCTACACCACGAACCTGATCAACGAGACAAGCATGAAGCTGCTGGGTTACCAGCGGGCCACCGTGAAAAACTATTACCCCATTGCGGTGGACAAGACGGCGCTGGCGACCCAGATCGAGGGCGTGAAACTGGATGCCACCATTGAGGGCCGGGGCTTCCTGAAGAACCGTGTCAAGAGCCAGATGCCCATCCTGCTGGAGGAGTGCAGCAGCGTGGTGCAGCGGAGTTTGCGGGACACGGCAGCCTACGCCGGACTGGCGGCACCCATCCGGGATGTGCAGAAGGTGCTGAACAGTGGCATTGAGACCGAGGACGGTATCAAGACGCTGAAAAATGGTATCCTGAAAGAGCAGTGGGGCCAGAGCGCGACGAACTACATCGATGACCTGCTGACCGACCTGCAGACCACGCAAAGAAAGCGCTCGACCACAATGACCAAAGTGCTGGACAGGTTGCGCGGCAACTATGCGGGCGCGATCCTGACGCTGAACCCTGGTGTGGCCATTGCGCAGGCGGCATCTCTGCCAACGGCGGGCGCAGTACTGGGTGCGGATACCATGGCGGCGGTGGTGCCGTTTGTGAAGAACCTCTCCGGCAAGCAGCGGGCAGCGCTGGAACAGGAAATTGCCCAGCATGGGGATGTGCTGCTGCAATACCGACTGCGGGGAAGCCAGCGCGGTGAACTGGCCAGCATTGGCGTGAGCCAGGGCGCGGCAGAAAAGGCCATGGACAAGCTGCCCAAGTGGGTGACCGGCTGGATCAACAGCATGGACGAGATCACGGTAGCGGCACTGTGGGAAGGCTCCAAGCGGTATGTGGAGCACCATACCAATGAGTTTGCAGAGGGTGCAGCCACGAAAGGCAGCGAAGCCTACTGGGAAGCCGTGAACAAGATGTATCAGCGGGTCATTGAGGAGACCCAGCCCAACTACACCACGATGCAGCGGGCGGGGATCCAGCGAAATCCGGATCAAATGACCAAGACCTTGACCATGTTCACGACCCAGCGTTTCCAGAACTACGGCATTTTGGCCGATGCGGTGATGGACTACAACGCCCAGAAAGCACGAGACAAGGCTGCACACAGCAGCGAGACAGCAGAAGAAGTGAAGCGGGCCGGAAAGAACCTGAACCGGGCCATTGTGAGCCAGATCACCCAGACTGCTGTGTTTGCACTGATGAAGATCGGTGCGGACTTCCTGCTGCACCGGTGGGACAGAGAGCAGGACGAGAACGGAGATGTGACCGCGGCCAGCGTGAGCAAGCGATTCCTGAATCTGTACACGGAAAGCTTTGCGGGCAACTTCCTGTATGGCAGCGAGCTGTACAGCGCTGTGGGAAATGCAGTGAACGGTACGGATTACGATGTGGTGAGTGCAACCAACATCAGCGCTGTGAATGATCTTTTTGCAGCAGTAACGAAGTTTTCCAGCCTTGTCCGGCAGGACACAGGTGACATGACGGAGGAACAGCTGGAAGCGTATCACCAGAAACTGCGAAAAGCAGGCGTGAACCTGATGCAGTACGGGTTTGAAATTGCGGGTGTGCCTATGGGGAACGCCCGGAAAATGCTGGATGCCTTTGATGCCTATGTGGAAGATGCACGAGACATTGCAAGAGGAAGCGGCTTTTCGTTCAGCTCGACCCCGACGAGCGCCACCGGGCAGTATGACCGGCTGTACAACGCCATTGCCCAGGGGGACACGGACAACGCCAGCGGTGCTATGGCGAAGCTGGAAGCCATGGGCAAGGACGAAAAGACCATTGCCAGCCAGCTGAAGAACCGGCTGAAGAAATACAGCCCGGAGGTGGAGCAGGCTGCACAGGCCCGGAACGAGGGCAAAGACAGCCAGCGCCAAGAGCTGACAAAGCAGCTTGTGCGGGAAATGTACGAGACCCTGGGCATCCGGGAGGGGGTCAAAGCTGACGCGGAAAAGCGGACATGGGTGATCGACCTTGTGACCGAAGCCATTGAAAGCAAGGCCGAGGAGCTGTACAAGGGCGGCACCGAGGGCAGCGTGTACGATGACCTGACTGAAGCGGTGGACACCGGCAGGACCAGCGACGTGCAGGATGAGATCCGGCGGCTGCGGACGGCGGGCAAGGAGGACGGCAGCATCAAGACGAAGATCACCGACGCGGTGAAAGAGGAGTATCTGGCGGGCAGCAGCAGCGACCGCAAGCGCCTGGAAACGATGCTGCTGAAGCTGACCAAAGCGGACGGAACCCCGATGTATGAGAACAAGAACTTTGCCCAGTGGGTGAAGGACGCGGCAAAAAAGGAGGAACAGGCAAAAAACAGCAAGGATGAGTGGGCAGGGGTGAGGTGAACCTCTCAGTGCGCAATCCGCCAAAGGCGGAGTTGCTTACAGCTCCCCCGAGAGGGGAGCCCTGCTTAGAAGAAAGGGAGACCGTTCGGGGTGAACGGCCTCCCTTTTGTATGTCCGGGGTAGTTGCACCCGGCGGGGCGTGATAGGATAGGGGCAGGAAGGGCGCACAAATCTGAAATCAAACCTCTGGCGAAATCGAGGAGTGCGCCCGATTGGTGAAGGGAGTGAAACTGTGAGCCAACTGGATATTAAGATCAGAAAGCTGCAGGACAACGGTTCAACGTTTCGGGCAAACATTGAGACGCTGTATCTGGGCGGTGTGCGGAGCGCCAAGGTGGACGAGCTTCGCTTTGAGCTGCCGGAAGAGTGGAAGAACTGCACCGTGACCCTGCATGTGCAGCGCCTGAGCGGCACAAAGCCGGACCCCCAGCTGCTGGACGAACAGAACAGCGCATTGGTAGACCGGCGGTGGACACTGGAAAAAGAGGGCACCTGGATGCTGCTGGCCATCAACGACAGCGGCTACATTGCCATGACCAAGCCCGGCAAGTACACCTGCTATGACACCATCGACACCGACACGACCACCGAGAACATTACGCCGAGCATCTATGAACAGTTCGTGGCCGAGGTGACAAAGTACGCCAAGCAGGCGTTGGAGAGCATGAACGCGGCCAAGACCAGCGAGACCAACGCAAAAACATCCGAAACCAACGCGAAAGCCAGCGCGGATAAGGCGAAGGCCAGTGCCGACAGCATGGATACAAGTGTGGCCACCTGCACCACAAAGGCCAAGGAGGCCGAAGCGAGTGCGGTAAGAGCCAAGACCAGCGAGACCAACGCAAAAACGTCGGAGACCAATGCCAAGGCCAGTGAGAATGCAGCAAAGACGAGTGAGGACAACGCCAAGAGCAGTGAAACCGCCGCCAAGAGCAGCGAGACCAAGTCCGCCGCCAGCGAGAAGAACGCCAAGACCAGTGAGACCGCCGCCAAGCAGGCCCTGCAGGACACGGAGACGGAGCACACCGCCGCCTTGC
>ERZ791695.875-NODE-875-length-11907-cov-4.73026_pt1 | contig 11907 bp, 11 predicted proteins | sample MGYA00509956_ERZ791695 | MGnify/ENA primary metagenome ERZ791695 (study PRJEB30046, sample SAMN00715234) | human gut metagenome | study: EMG produced TPA metagenomics assembly of the A metagenome-wide association study of gut microbiota in type 2...
CGCTTCAACGCTCGGACTGTGACTAAACGCAAGTATCCTTAAATCCTTTTCCCGCCATAATGATACGACGGTAAATCTCATCTTCCGGATCAAGGAAATGTACATCACAGGTTGCAACAACAAGTTTTCCGAATGTTTCTCCAAGTTTTACGATACGACGGTTGATATCCTGCAGCTCCTCGATCGTACTGACCGATTCCTTATCGCTTTTTAGCATAAATTCATTGTTGCCAAGTGGCTGGATCTCCAGATAATCATAAAACTTTACAAGTCTTATGATCTCTTCTTCCGGTCTTCCACCTACGATCGCACGGTAAAGCTCCCCCGCTTCACAAGCAGAACCTAACAGCAGACCTTCACGGTATTTTACAAATTCGCTTTTCGGAATACGCGGTCTTTTGTTATAGTAAGTCAGATGTGACAATGAGACCAAACGGTACAGATTGATACGTCCGATATCATTTGTCGCAAGGATGATTGCATGATATGTGTTCATCTTCATGATCGTCTCCGGTGAAGCCTGTCCCATCTGGTTAACTTCATCTAAAGTCTCCATCCCCCGGTCATGAAGCATCTTTACAAACTTTACAAAAATCTCTGCCGTACATCCTGCATCATCCACTGCACGGTGGTGGTTCTCTAAAGAGACTCCAAGTGCTTTTGCCACTGTATCAAGTTTGAACCGGTTTAGCTGCGGCATCAGGATTCGTGCTAAGGCAACCGTGTCAATGATCGTAAAATCTTTCTCAATCCCCTGCCTCTCACAGTTTTTGATGATAAAACTCATATCAAAATCAGCATTATGGGCGACCATGATCGCATCCCCGCAGAACTCCATAAACTGCGGCAGGATTGTCTCGATCTTTGGTGCATCAATTACCATATCATCACGGATGGAGGTCAGTTCCTCAATCCTGTATGGGATTGGCACTTCCGGGTTTACAAAAGTGGAGAACCGGTCTGTGATCTCCCCATGCTCCACTTTTACCGCACCGATCTCTATGATCTTATTTTTTTCAGGAGAAAATCCGGTCGTCTCAAGATCAAATACCACATAAGTATCATCGAGATTCTGGTTTTTCGAGTTGGTAATGATATCTTTTAAATCATCCACCAGATATGCCTCCACACCATAGATAACCTTAAAGTCATCATCCGGCGAGATCGCATGGTTTGCATCCGGGAACGCCTGTACATCCCCATGATCAGTGATAGCGATTGCTTTATGTCCCCATTTCACGGCACGTTTTACGATATCTTTTACCTCGGAAACACCATCCATATCGCTCATCTTGGTATGGCAATGCAGTTCCACACGTTTTTCCGGGCTTGTATCCATACGGACAGACGTAAAATCCGGTATCTTTTTGATTCCGACAATCGAACCTATCGTAAGTTCACTATCGAATTTATCGATTGTCGTAACACCTTTAATCTTTAAAAATGCACCTTTTTTCACACCCTCAAGCAGCTCCGGAAGCTGGTCATTTCTGGTAAAAATTTTTAAGACGATCGAATCCGTAAAATCGGTTACCGACATAATCACGATTGTTTTTTCATTGCGGATTTCTCTCGTCTCAAGTGTCATGACCTGACAGCGTATCGTAACCTCTCCCATTTCTCCGACGATCTTCTCGATCGGGATCGTCTCATCATCAAAATCTTTTCCATATAAAACATCCGGATTATCTGATTTTTTGTATCCGCCATAGGAACCACCATCATATTTCTTTCGAAATTCTTTTTTCCCGAAAGATTTTTCCCCTTTTTCGTCTGCCATTTTTGCTGTATTTGCTGCAAATTTTGCATTATTTCCTGCGTTTGCAGATTCTTTTGCATTATTTGATTCCTTTGTGGCAGTTTTTGTCGTCATATTCGCAGTCTGCACATCTCTGTCATCCTGTGATTCCACTTTTACCGGTGTATCATCCTCATGAAGCTGTACGCGTTTTAAAATATTTTTTATTTCAAACTGTATCTGTAAGTCACTGTTTTTCTTATGTTTACTCTCTTTCGGTTCCTCAAAAGCAAGTTCCACGGAAAGATCAAGTCCACAGCGCTCACAGACCACTTTCTCTAAAAATTCAACGATCTCATGTGATCTGGTCTGCGCAATGATCGTATTCTCTAAAGTTAAAAGCAGATGTGAATCCCCTGTAAACTCCATTTTAGCGGAACGCAGCAGATTATACTCCATCAGACTGTAATTTTTCAGCTCCTCTAAGATACTGTCCTTATACAGATCCATTAGTTTCTCCGCTGTATACTGCTCTGACAACTGATATTTTTCAATGACCTTGACATCCATGTGTCTGTTTTTAAAGATCTGGTCATGTATGTTTTTTTCCAACTGATATATATTCTTTTTATGTATGAGACGTTTTCCATTTAAGTAGATCCGGATATGATCTTTCTCATGATTCATACCGACTTTGGTAACTTCCGTCTCCGATAACAGTTTTTTCATATCCCCGTTCACTTCCAGTGTCGGAAATACATCAAAAAACATTTTTGTCATGTTGTTTCAACTCCAACTTACTTAATTCTCATTCCAGTGCAGCAGTTCAAACCTGAGGCTCTCTAACAGTTCAGATTCCGGTACTTTCTTGTAAACTTCCCCGTGTTTGATGATAAGTCCTTCTCCGATTCCTCCGGCAATTCCGATATCCGCTTCTTTTGCTTCTCCTGGTCCATTGACCACACAGCCCATAACCGCAACTTTGATATCAAGCGGAATATCTGCAACCATGTTCTCGACCTGGTTGGCAAGTCCGATCAGGTCAATTCTGGTTCTTCCACAGGTAGGACAGGAAACAACCTCAATGCCGCCCTTTCTCAGTCCAAGTGTCTTTAAGATCAGCTTCGCAGATTTGATCTCTTCTAATGGATCTCCGGTCAATGACACGCGGATTGTGTCTCCGATTCCCTGAGATAAGATCAGACCAAGTCCGATTGAGGATTTGATATTGCCGCTGATGATTGTTCCTGCTTCTGTGATTCCGACATGCAGTGGATGATCCGTTTTCTCCGCGATCAGTTCATGTGCTTTCACACACATCATAACATCTGAGGATTTGATACTGATGACAAGGTTATCATATCCCATATCCTCGATCATTTTTGCTTTATCTAATGCACTCTCCACGATTCCCTCGGCGGTCACACCGTGATATTTTTCTACAAGATCTTTCTCTAGGGAACCACTGTTAACACCGACACGGATCGGGATCTGGCGCTCTCTTGCTGCATCTACGACTGCCTGCACACGCTCCCTGCTTCCGATATTTCCCGGATTGATACGGATCTTATCCGCACCATGCTCGATCGCTGCGATCGCCAGACGGTAATCAAAATGAATATCAGCCACAACCGGGATCGTTACCTGTTTTTTTATCTCTGTCAGTGCTTCTGCAGCTTCCATGGTAGGTACTGCGCATCTTATGATATCACAGCCTGCAGCAGCAAGTTTATTGATCTGTGCCACTGTCGCTGCAACATCCTCTGTCTTTGTATTTGTCATTGACTGGATCAGGATCGGATTACCGCCCCCGATCACTTTCGAACCGATTTTTACTGTTTTTGTTTTCACTGTACTTTCACCTCTACATGAAAATTTTTCGAATATCGTTAAACATTACAACCACCATCAAAAGCATTAAAAGCATAAGTCCTATAAAATGCACCATGCCCTCTTTGTCCGGATCAACCTTTTTCCCCCGGATCGCCTCAACGATCAGAAACACCAGTCGTCCACCGTCCAATGCCGGAAGCGGCAGCAGGTTCATAACACCAAGGTTTGCCGAGATCAGAATACAGATATAGAGCATCTGTAAAAATGCCGCATAATAACCGTAGGAAACACTCTCCTCATAGCTGTCACCGATCGCATCGACAAGCCCGACCGGACCACTCATATCATTTAAGGTAACACCGCCTGTGACAAGCATTTTTAAGCTTCCAAGCGTCGTATCGATCCAGTATTTTACCTCATATCCACTGTACAGAAGATTCTTAAACACATTTCCTTTCTCCACTTCACCGCCGACAAAACCATAGCGGTATCTGCCAAGTTCTTCATCATACAGCGGGGTCAGCTCTGCCGTATATCTTTTTCCGTCACGCTCATAAGTCACTTCCACGGTCTCCCCCGCATGAAACATGGAGTAGGAACTGACTTCCCGGTAAAAATGAATATGTTTTCCATTCATTTTTACAATGACATCCCCCGCCTGCATACCTGCCTGTTCCGCTGCAAAGCCCTCGCTGACCTCTGTGATCTTAGGGACATCATATCCATTGCAGGAAAGAAGGATAAAAGAAAAGACAAATGCCATGATAAAGTTAAACACCGGTCCGGCGGCAACCACACTGATCCTTGTCCAGACAGACTTTTTGCCAAATGCCCGGTCATCTGTACTCTCGCCGTCTTCTCCCTCCATCATACATGCACCTCCAAACGGAAGCAGTTTTAAGGAATATTTCGTTTCTCCCTTCGTCACGCCAAAAATCGTCGGTCCAAGTCCGAGACAGAACTCATTGACACGGATCCCATTTGCCTTTGCCAGTGAAAAATGTCCAAGTTCATGAAATATAATAATGATACTGAAGATCAATAATGCGATAATAATTTTCATCCGTTTTTAATACCTTTCCATTCTGCCTCTAAGCCCATTTCTGCCCGATATATTCGTATACTGCCTGCTCTGTTTCTAATACCTGATCTAAAGTCGGATCGCTGATATATGCCACATGCTCCATGCAGTCCTCAATGATCTCCGTGATCTGCGGATAGCTAATCCTACGGTCTAAAAACATTGCCACTGCACGCTCGTTCGCCGCATTAAATACGGTTGGCTGACTGCCACCCTTTCTCATTGCATCGTATGCTAACGCCAGTCCCCGGAAGGTCTTTGTATCCGGCCGTTCAAACGTCAGACTTCCCAGTTCAAAAAGATCCAGTCTCTTTCCTGACATTTTTCTGCGCTCCGGATAATAAAGTGCATACTGGATCGGCAGACGCATATCCGGTGTTCCAAGCTGTGCGATCACTGCCCCGTCCTCATACTGCACAGCAGAATGGATCACACTCTGTGGATGAACGACCACTTCAATCTGATCTAATTCCACCCCAAAAAGCCACTTTGCCTCCATAACTTCAAGTCCTTTATTGACAAGTGTGGATGAATCTATTGTTATCTTTCTTCCCATTGACCAGTTCGGATGCTTTAGGGCATCTTCCACTTTCATCCCTGCAAGATCAGCCGTACTTTTTCCACGGAATGGTCCACCGGATGCTGTCAGCAGTATCTTTTCAATACGATTGCCCGCATTTCCCTGCAGCGACTGGAAAATTGCACTGTGTTCGCTGTCCACCGGAAGGATGGGCACATGATATTCTTTTGCTAATGGAATAATAATATGCCCTGCCGTTACCAGTGTTTCTTTATTTGCAAGGGCAATTTTTTTACCTGCCTGAATTGCAGCAACTGTCGGCCGGATTCCCATCATGCCAACGATCGCAGTAACTAAAATCTCACTCTCCGGATGAACTGCCACATCGATCAGTCCCTCCATCCCTGAAACCACTTTCGTATCTGTGTCTGCTATTTTAATCTTCAGTGCTTCTGCAGCTTCTTCCTTGAACACACATACCAGTTTTGGAGAAAACTCCCTGACCTGCTGCTCTAACAATGTAATATTGCTTCCTGCTGCAAACGCAACAACCTCAATATCCCTCTGTTCTCTTACGATATCAAGTGTCTGCGTACCTATCGACCCCGTCGAACCTAAGATTGCTATTTTTTTCATATCCGTATCCTCTGTTTACAATACAATAAAATTTGCTGCAAGGAAATAAATCATCGGTGCAGTAAAGATCACACTGTCAAAGCGGTCTAAGATACCGCCATGACCCGGGATCAGCTTTCCGTAATCCTTGATCTCATAGTTTCTTTTGATTGCAGAGGCAGTCAGATCACCCACCATGGAAATCAGCGCTCCAACCGCACTGATCGCCGCCATGATCCACACATGCTGCATGGTAACACCCATCGCATTTTTAAAGATCATGCCATAAATGACAGTTAAAAGTGCAGCTCCAACTACTCCGCCAATTGCTCCCTCAACAGACTTTTTCGGACTTAATTTTGGAGACATCTTATGTTTTCCGATCAGCATGCCTACACAGTACGCACAGGTATCGCATCCCCACGAACACAAAAAGATCAGCCAGACAATATAAGCGCCTGCGTTAAGCATCCTTGTCTGGTATACATAAGAAAGCATCACAGCAACATAAAACACTCCAAAAAATACAGCCAGCATCTGCTCTGTCTTATATTTCGGATAGGTAAAGACATAAACAAACATAAGTGCCATCAGAAAACCTAAAACAACTACCATAATATCCGGCAGAAAATCCCATTTTAAATTACAGTAAAATACAGTTGCTGCAAGATAGCCCACGATTCCCGGTAATTCTTTTTCCACATGAAAAATCCTGTACAATTCGAACATCCCGATATACGAAATGAGTAATGTCGAAAAGAGTAATACATCTCCCCCTGTGATAATAAGCACCAATGCGGCTACAACTAACACAATGCCGCTCAACAGTCTTGTTTTAAACATATACGAAAACCTGCCCTTTCCTCTTTCAGTTTATTTGGATTCCTCTGTCAATCCACCAAATCTTCTGTCTCTCTTATTATACGCTTCTACAGCTTTTTCTAATTCCTCTTTTCCAAAATCCGGCCATGGTACATCCGTGAAATAAAATTCGCTGTACGCAAGCTGCCACAACAGATAATTTGAAAGGCGCTGTTCTCCACTTGTCCGGATCAGAAGATCCGGGTCCGGAATCCCTGCTGTATCCAGATATGACGCAAACACATCCTCATTTAATTCTGATATCTGCCTTGTTCCATTCTCCATATCCTGATAAAGTTTTTTCATTGCACGGATCATTTCATCCCTGCTTCCATAATTAATAGCAATCTGTAAATTCAGGCCATCATTATTCGCAGAAGCTGCTTCCAGTTCTGTAATCTGTGCCTGGAACCGGTCACTTAAACGTGTGGTATCTCCGATCACACGCACACGCATATTATTTTTGTCTGCTGTTTTGATACAGTTCTTCAGATAACTTTCGAGAAGCTTCATGAGCGCTGCCACTTCTCCCTCAGGTCTGTTCCAGTTTTCTGTTGAGAAAGCATACAGGGTCAGATATCTGATTCCCATATCATGTGCTGCTTTGCAGACTGTTTCCACATTTTTTGCTCCGACTGTATGTCCATAATTTCTTGGCATTCCCTTACTTTTCGCCCATCTTCCGTTTCCGTCAAGGATAATTGCTACATGCTGTGGAATTTTCATTTTGATCCTCCGTTCCTGCCTACTTTTCATGAAAAATCATTTTCATTTCATAAAGCGAAAATGAGGACACGCTTTTGTCATGTCCTCACCTCTATATTCTACACAAAAATCCTTAAACTGTCAGGATTTCTTTTGTTTTTGCCTCAACAGCCTTATCGATCTCAGTGATATATTTATCTGTCATTTTCTGTGCGCCGTCCTCTAACTCTTTCACTTCGTCCTCGGACACATCTGCAGACTTACTTAACTTCTTGAAAGAATCATTGGCATCACGACGGATATTACGAATTGCAACTTTTGCACTCTCACCTTTTTTCTTGACATCCTTTGCCAGTTCTTTACGTCTTTCCTCTGTGAGTTCCGGGAAAAGAAGACGAATCACTTTTCCATCATTGGTCGGGTTGATTCCAAGATCCGATGTTAAGATTGCCTTCTCGATCTCTTTTACCATGGATGCTTCCCACGGCTGGATCTGAATCATTCTCGGTTCCGGTACATTAACGTTTGCCACCTGCTGGATTGCTGTCGGTGTTCCGTAATAGTCAACTCTTAACTTGTCAAGGACATGCGGATTAGCACGTCCGGCACGGATGCTTCCAAACTCCTCAGACAGGTTATTCATTGTTTTCTGCATTTTTTCATCAAACTGAACTAATCTTTCATCCATATATTTTTCCATACCTTTCGCGGTTTTTATTGCAATAGAATGTATATTCTGTAAACATTCTGCTGTCATGAATTATACGGTTACTTTCGTACCATTAAAATCGCCTGTCATTGCCTTTACAATGCTGTTTTCCTCGTTCAGTCCAAAAACAAACATCGGCATTTTATTTTCCATACACATGATCGATGCAGTAAGGTCAACCACTGCAAGTTTGCGGTCAATAACCTCCTGTATAGATACCTCGCTGTATTTTACAGCGGAAGGATTGATCTTTGGATCGCTGTCATAAACACCATCAATTGCTTTTGCAAGGTAGATTCCCTCTGCCTCCATCTCGATCGCACGGAGCACAATGCCTGTGTCCGTTGAAAAATACGGATGTCCGGTTCCTCCTGCAAAAAATACGACCATTCCTTTTTCAAAATACTTATTTGCACGGTCTTTTGAAAACAGTTTTGTCATGCTTCCACACTCAAATGGTGTCAGGATCTGTGTTTTCATTCCAACGGAACGGAAAATTTCAGAAACATAGATACAGTTCATAACCGTTGCTAACATTCCGATCTGGTCTGCCTTTGTACGATCAATGGTTTCACTGGTTCTTCCTCTCCAGAAATTACCTCCGCCGATCACGATGCCGACCTGAATGCCCTGATCTGTAATCTGTTTTACCTGTCGCGCCACTTCTGTAACAGTCGGCTCGTCAAATCCGGTATGTTTTTCACCGGCTAAAGCTTCACCGCTTAATTTTAAGAATACTCTCTTCATATTCGATTACTCGTTTCCTTTCTGAGCATTACCATTGAACAGGCTCTGTACATCCACGTCAGAGTAGCACTGTGAACAGAATCCCTCGATTACTGCGCCGTTGTTGATCTGTACAGAACGGGATTTGATGTTACCCATAACAACTGCGGATGTGTCTACAACAACCGGTCCCTGTACATCGATATCACCTTTGATAGCTCCTGCGATCACTGCGGAAGTGGAAGTTACATTACCGATGATAACAGAACCAAGACCGATTTTAACGGTTCCTGTGCTGACAACCTCTCCCTCGATCTTTGCTGCATCTGCAAAAAACTCAGACGCACTGCTGTTTCCATTTACGACACCAGTTACAACTAATTTGCCGTTACATCCTACATTTCCTTCTACCTGTCCTCTTACATCTAAAGAACCGTTTGATACAATGTCACCTTTGATGATTGTTCCCTCTGTGATTACAGATACCTCATCAGATACCGGTGCGCTCTGGTTATTAGTTGCAGGTGCTGTTGTATTGTCAGCCATTTTTCTTTCCTCCTGGGTTGCTTTTGTAATATTTGAAACTGTTTCATTTTTTTCTGTTACAGGTGCTGCTGTTTTTTCCGGCTGTACACTTGCATGCTGTGCTGCCATTTCTGCGGCACTTCTTGCTGCGGCTGCTTTCTCAGCTTCCTGCTTTGTCACCTGTTCTAACAGACCATCCAGCTTGGAAAGTTCTGTTTCAACATCTACTTCCCCTTCTAACGTATTAACAACAACGTCGTTTTCGTTAGTACCGGTTTCCAGGTTGTCATCTGCAGGCATCAGTTCATTGACTGCCTGTGAGAAGTCATCTTTAAAATCCTTGAAAAATCCCATGTTCATTCCTCCATTTATTCTCAGTTATTCCACTGTGTCTGCTTTCACATACTGAATAACCTGTGTATCTTCATCAATCGGTAATATTTGTGCGCCCATTCCCTCTAAAGCCTCAATCAAAGGTCCTAAAGCTTCTACCGTTGCTGACTTATCTTTCCCGTCATGCAGTAAAACCACCGACGTTTTATATTTTACTACATCATCTGTCACATTTTCAACTATTTCCTCAGATGTATACACAGTTGAAGCTCCATCTCCAGCCGATACATTCCAGTCGTAATAGACAATTCCCTGCGTATTAAGATAATGGATAAAATAATCCATCGGCACATTACTGATGAGATTACTGCTTCCTCCCGGAAAACGATAATAAAAGCTGTCCACTCCTGTGGTCTGCTTTAAGAAATTCTTCAGTGTCATATAATCCTGCTCAAACGCTTTCTCTGACTGATAGATCACACTATACTGATTTGAATAAGAATTCATGCCAAGAGTATGCCCCTCATCTACAATCCTTTTATAAACAGGAATCATTTCTTCATCCTGGCTTCCATTCACAAAGAAAGTAGCTTTCACACCATATTCTTCTAATACATCTAAAATCTCAGACGTATGTTCAGACGGTACATTATCAAATGTTAAGTATACCTTATGTAAATCTCCGTCCGATGCCATATTATCTTCATCGGATATTCCCGTAGCCGGAGGTGTTACTTTATCCCAGGTCATCTCCGTCTGCATAATTTCCGTATCTTCTGTTTCCTCTGCTATCACACCGCCACTCAGCTTTGCGGCATCGCCTGCATTGACCTGATCTGTATTCTGTTCGCTGCTGCTTGTCACCAGCCGGTCTATCTTATGTTCCAGTGACACCATCTTAAAAAATAATGCCACGATCAGAATCATGGAAAGAACAATCCATCCTGCTACGATCAAGATAATACCGTTTCGGATCTTCGCAATCCTTTTTCTGCGTTTCCGCTGGTGATTCAGCATTTCTGAATCTTTATCCTGCATACAATACCCCCAAGGTAATCGTTAGTACCTATCTATTGTAACACATTTTTTTATTTTTCAAATAAAAAAGCGCAAAAAAATTGATTAATTTTTCCGCACTTTTTTTGTTATTGTCTGATTATTTTTATTTATCTTCTACTATTTTATTTTCCAAGCATATTTGCAATAAAAAAACCGCCAATAAAAAGTAATATTCCCAGCAAAAGCTGTCCAATCCCAATGGAAACAATATTCATTCCCGAAAGAACTGCGATCGGTGATGAAATGACCAGTCCCATAATCGCAAAATAAGTTCTTCTCTCCTGTTTTTTCAGGAGATATTCCACGAGTTTTGAAACAAGAAATATTCCTAGCACTACACCAATGCCAAACGGAATGAGAACTGCCGCACACGAAAACAGCACTTCCCACCTTAATCCCGGCAATGCAGCCAGGAATTCACTGATCCTGTTTATGACCGGCGTATAGTACCCAAGAGACATCAAAAGCATTGATCCACTGACACCTGGAATGACCATGGTCGCTGCAGCTACTGTTCCGACCAGAAATAAGGACATACTGCTCTGTATACCGGGTTCTAAAGAAACATCTGTTCCCTGTTTCCAAAACTGCATCCATACGACCAGTCCAAAGAACAGTAAAAACAGCAATATCTCCGAAACCGAAGCACGTTTTCCCATTACTTTTGGCAATAAAAGTGGTACTCCGCCAAAGATCAGACCAATAAATAACATTGCTGTCTCAAACGGAAATTCCAGAAAAAAATATCCGATCACAAACGACAATCCACCGATCCCACACAGCATCCCAACTGCATATGGCAGTAAAAGCCTGACACTCCTCCAAAAATGTTTAGGCATTTCCGTCACAGCAGAGATCACATCCCCGTATATTCCCATGGAAACCATCATAGTTCCTCCACTGACACCCGGAATGATATTTGCAACACCGATTGCGATTCCCCGCAATACATCTTTTAAAAATGACATAATATTCCTCCAACTTCTGTTATTCTGCCAACCTTACTTCTGTCATCTCTTGTGCAATATTTAATGCATGATCTCCGATTCTCTCAAAATCAGTGAGCATCTCTGTATAGAGAACACTCCCCTCACCTGACGCAGTACCTTCCTGTATCCGGTGCATCATACGATTTCTGTAATCCTCTGTCATGTCATCCATCTTTTGTTCGAGTGCCGAAATACGGCTTAATCCATCAAGCG
>ERZ791695.878-NODE-878-length-11868-cov-3.46728_pt1 | contig 11868 bp, 25 predicted proteins | sample MGYA00509956_ERZ791695 | MGnify/ENA primary metagenome ERZ791695 (study PRJEB30046, sample SAMN00715234) | human gut metagenome | study: EMG produced TPA metagenomics assembly of the A metagenome-wide association study of gut microbiota in type 2...
TATGCTAACGCATTCCTTTTCCTGCAATCTTTTAAAGTTATTAAATATCTCCCGTGCTTTAACAGCCCGCAGATCATCGGACCACATCAAGTAGCTCGGGCAAATATGCACCTCAAAATATCGGCCTCTGGTTACGTGACTACCCGCCGTTGTATCCTTATGGCATATATAGTTATCACTACGCCATAAACTTTATCCCCATGAATCTAATCGCACTTTAACTTTCTCTAAGTATTCAAAAAAATCTAGTTTTGTTTGATCATCCATAGCCATAAGCAAACGATAAAAATCTTTTTGAGCTTTTTGGGCTATATTACTTTCAGGGCCCCATACTCTAGCCGCCACACTCGCCAAATTCCACGCATCAAATGTTTTTTCAAAAAGTTTATTCTCCATCATCTGCCGAACTTCCGTCATCATAACCTCTATGATTTTCAGATTCAGCAGTAACCGTAACATTCGTAATACCATATTTTTTATACAGCGATTGCTCCGGGTGTTCCAGTTCCATGAGTATTTCAACTGGCACATTAATTTTTTGAATAGACAAAATAACATATTCACTGTTGATAATAACCTCTCCCTCCAGCTCTGCCCATAAACTCATCTCATTATTGCCGCCGAAAATATTAGTTACTTTCACAACAACCTGACGCCCAGTATAAGCGCCGTCGACATACTCAGACAAAAGCAGGATATCATCCTCCTGATACTTACGGTCATTCCTGCGTAACTCAAATCTCTTCTTATTTTTCTCAACCAAATTAAAATATTCTGGTAATATTTTTAATTTATGGATCATCTTTTCCACCCTCCATTTCTTAACTCTATCCTGGCTTCTTTTACTAAAGGATCATCACTATACACTAAGCAGTTTGGACAAATTAGATATTCCCTATGCCCATAAGGATGAACATAACAATAACCATTATTTGTCTCTTTTTTGCATATACTGCAGAAGCCATTTATCCTTACTGGCTTTGCGGACACTTTATAATCGGCCTTGCGCATCTCAATTATCCTCCTATTTGCCCTTGGCAATGGCTTTACGATAACAAGTATATGAACAGTAATATTCCATTCTTGGCCTGCCGCTTTTATAACCATGCTGTTTTTTATATACATAATCTGTTAAATTCGTTCCCCACGGCAAACATTTTAACTTTCCACATTCTTGACAAACAATCTCTGGCATCAAAGTTCCTAAATTTACGTTATGGTTATTCGTTAGATTAGAAAGTTTCTTATTCCTTGCCATACCAGCGACCTCTATAATCTTTGATCATTCTATTCTGCTCTGGGCCAGGCAGCGGCGTTCCCTTCTGCTTGGCAATGCAGTTTCTGTCGTCCCTGCAAACTTTTACTGCGCATTTTTGTCCTTGATCATAAACAAGCATCCAATCCCCAGCCCGCAGTCTCTTGCCGCAGCGGCTACATTTAGACTTGCTCATCTTACTTCCCTCCACCATTATCATTTCCATCTTTCATTTTGCTCAGTGTTGCTTCTAACATTTCCCGTATAGAAGTCCCTGCACCGAAAAATCTCCTTGTTGCGTTCGGAGAAATTTCAATTTGCATGCTCTTTTCAAACATAAATTGATTTATTTTGTCCTGCAGTTCAGCTTCTTTCATTGCTGCTTCATCATCGGTATAACCAAACCGATCCCAAAGGTATGATTCTATAGCCGAAACTATATTTAACAATTCAGTTTGTAATTCTTCAATTACTCTGTTTGGTATCATCTCAAAGTAATCCACCAATGAATTAGAAGCCTTTTTCACTGCAAATTCTTCCATTTTATGATCACCAATTTCAGGTCCTACCTCATATGAGATAATAAGATCAATGCTGTGTTTTTTACTTCTTCCAATTTTTTCTTTTAGACGTGATAACTCATCAAGTCGGTGCTGATAATATTCCTTAGCTTTGACCAAGTCTGATAATTCCTCTAAAGATTTTTTATTCAAACAACGCTGTTCCATTTATATCGCTCCATTCCGCTTAAACTAGATTGTCCAATATCATTCTTTATGCTAAAATAAATACGGAGGTTAAACATATTGCGTAAATTTACTGTCCACCTAGAGCTGTTGAAGTTACCGCTTCAATGGCTCTTTTTCTTTGCCATTCATCGTAAAGCTCCTACAGTCACAACTGCCGCTATGATAGCGATATAAACACCACCTGCAACTATTACAATTCCTAATAAACAGGCCTCTAAGTATTCTTGCCATATAGACTTAGGCTTTTTCATAGCCTGCTCACCATCCCATCAGCAAAACCAACTTTATAAATCAAATATGCCGCCAATAGTACCGCCGCCGATCCACATCCCCATAATGCCGGTCGCCTGGCAATACTATTCAATACCCAACAAATGCCGTCTACTGCCGCTAAATACCACAAATAAATTTCATTCATATCCAAACCCCTTTCATGCTCCTGTAATCCACCAATGTATAGCTTTCACCATAAGTAATGTAGCGGTAACTGCTAAGGTTATTTCGACCGCAACCAAACGGCTTTTGTATTCTCGCAGCTGACTTCTTATATCGTCTTCAATTCTTTTAACTCTATACGGCAAAAGACTTATTTCCTGCTCATCTTTTCGTTTCCGTTCGATATTCTCAACCATCCCCTTCAAAAGACGATACCGAGTACTTTCGCCAAGTTTATAATAATTCATAACATTTTCTAATCTTTCTTTTGCTTCCAGTGCTTTAGCCGTTGATGGTCTTGGAATATACTCTCTCTGTAGCCAATTTATCTCAGTATTTTCTCCCGCAACAACATACGTTTTTTCAAACATTCTTCACCCCTCCATTTTTCGCGCCGCCAGATCCACGCCTTCAAAATACAAGCCCTTTTCGATAAGCTCAAACCTCATAACATCGCCCAGCCGCACGTCATAAGCCATAATATTTAAAAAGTACCAGCCTGTAATATTACTGTTATTTACCTTTATCGGCTTGTCGAAAATAACTTTATGGCCGGAACCGCAGTTAAGGATTTTGGTCGCCTTTACCTTAATAAATTGATCTTCAGGAATAATCTTTAAAGCCCTACATCCATTTTGTTTTTTCATAATACCGGCACCGCCTCCCGCGTTTTTTTAGGCCTTCCACGTTTCCCCGCTGCTGCTTCTTCTGAATTCTTCATCATCCGTTCGACCGTTTGTAAATCAAACCTGTGATGACCTGCGCCAGCTTCAATAACCCATTGCTCTAAAGATGCCCTCGGTATTTTTACTGCGCTGCCCGAGTAGAACACAGGAAAATTTGATTTCCCTGCTCCCGCTAAAGCAACTAAGCCACGGATCAGCCTGACATTCAAATTTGTATAAATGGCAGCTTCTTCCGGTGACAGTGCAATTTTTCTCCAAATCGGTATCTCTGCAGGCATCATTATTCACCATCTCCTTCCTGCCTGTTTTTCTCTGCTAAATATTGTTCAACCAGCTCATCTTCCGGTAAACTGGCATATCTTTTTATAAATTCATCTTCCGGCATACTCTTAACTATCTTAATAAGCGTAAGTAAAGCCTTAATTTGAGCAGCAGTTAATTCTTTCTTTTCCATGGTATATCCCTCTTTCAAAGTTGATATACCAGTCGAAGCATGATATAATGTTCTCGTCAGCTTCGGCTGGTTCCAAGAAACACTCGCTAAACTTTCCACGGTACGGCGGGTGTTTCTTTTTTATTGCACTATTTTAAAACAGCGGCAAATTTATCTTATATATATGGCTGTTGCTACAGCTAGGAAGGCAACAGCCGATATGGTAGCTCTTAGTTTCCTAACCTCTGTTATAAGTTCACAGACTTTATCAGGGAAATTCTTTACTGTATTTTCTTTATCTATTTTCCTAAGTTCAGCTAAAAGCAATTCGCGGCGCGATTCTTCATTTAACTTGTACTTATCCATAATTGCTGCCACTTCATTACGAACTCCTGGTGGAAGCGGTGGTGGTACTAAATATCCACTATCCATTTTTTCACCTTCTTTCTTAAACTTATTAGTGCTATAATGTGAACCAGCAGGAACTGCCATTCCTGACTATTTTTAAAGGGGTTAAATGTTATGAATGCTAAGATTATTTTAGGACTATCTGTTGATGAACTTATTAAGAAAAGTCATGAAACAACACGTAAGCTTACTGAATCCCAAGAATTTAATAACCTTTTATTAAAGACATTCAGTGCAACAACCAGTCAAGAAGAGTTATTTGCCAAATTTACAACTATCTTAACAAAGGAAATAGTCCCAATTGTAATAGCTGAAACAATTCATGAAAACAACGAAGTTATTTCAAAACAGGTTTCAGAACTTCTTGAAAAGAAGTAGTTTCTCTCAAAGTCTTTTGAATTATTTTTATTGTTTTTTTAGCCGCTTTTCTGCGGCTTTTTTTATTTTTCCGCATATATATGCCTACCTCTCTTTTTTCTCCTCATGTGCTATAATTTATTTATCAGCACTACCAATACCGGTAATCATTAAGCAAAGGATATGAATTTTAAAATGACTAACCAAGTAAATCCTCAATGTAAAATAAAGTAAATTTTCCCAAAAAGTATGCTTATATCCGCCATCTATATATTGCCTGCGCTTCTTCTCTCTCCATTTGCTATACTTTTGTTGAAACGGAAATTTAAATCGAAATCGTTTTCTCATAACCTTACATCCCATACTATTGCTCACCTTCTACTTTCTTTCGTCACAGGTCGAGCCATATAGTACTCTGAGTTTAAAATATTATTTACTACCCTTGAATTATGATAAGGAATTGACTTTGCTTCTATAATAAATCTGTTCCGTTCCCCACAAATAGGACATGTTATCTCATAAAAGCCTCTTTTTTCAAAAGGTATTTTTTTATTCTTCCATCCATAACGCTTTACCATATGTTTGACACATCCATTTCTTTGTTGAACACGATTTTGAGACTCCACGCACACAGCCTTATGACTTGCCTGGAGCAACAGCCGCCTATTCTCGCCCTGCCTGTCCGCAGGGCTTTTTTCTTTTTTCTCCATTTCGCACTCCCTCTTGTTTCCTTTAGGCAACTTTATTGTCAAAAAAAATAGACATAACTTTTTCATCATTTAACTTTAAAATTTTAATTATACTATTTATCTCTGCCCGACTAAACTCGGTTATTCCACGTATCTTTTTTGACCACGTTGCTTTCGGCATTTGTATTGATAGCAGAAATTCCTTCATACTTAATCCTTGTAATTTTATTTCTGCTAATAACATATTAGGATTCATTGTCATCGCCCCCTTTCGTTTCCTTTAGGCAACTTTATTGTATGACTTTACTGTAATATTGTCAAGACTTTTCGAACACTTTAGGAAACTTTTTTTGTCTTTTAGACTGTTTTGTTGCTAAAACGAAACTTGAATGTTATAATATTTCCATAGGAGGATATTGCTATGAACGTCAAAGATTACATCTATTCAAGAAGAAAGCAATTGAATTTAACCTTAGAAGATGTCGCAACTCACGTTGGTGTAAGTAAAAGCACTGTCAAAAAATGGGAAACTGGTTTTATAAAAAATATGCGCCGTGACAAGTTGGCACTATTAGCAGAAGTACTTCAAATTCCACCAACAACTTTATTAAATGATGAATGTTCTGAAAAAAATTCTACTATTCCTTTCTTGTTGGAAACAAATGAAACTAACTTGACTGACGATGAAAAAATCTTCCTTGAAAAATTTAGAAAATTAAGCCACGATGACCAAATGCTCCTTTTCGGTATCATGGACAGCTTTATTGATAGAAGGAACTCTGTCAGCCTGCCCGCTACGGGCACAAAATAAAGGAGGCTATTGCCAATGAATACTCTTAATGACGAAGAACGCTCTATTATCAACCTGCTGCGATCACTGCCACATGATCAGTTTTTGAACGCAGTAGGTTATCTTAACGGACTTATTTTTAAAAATATGGGGATTATCAGCTGCGAGGGTCGACGTCGGGAAATGTAACTCGTCAGCATTCTCCCTGCACTAAAGTGTTACATTTCCATACACATAACAAATAAATAAAAAAGCCCGGCTATATGCCGGGCAATATTTAAGGGGATGAAATTATGAAAAAAACTTTAATTATGGCTTTAACTGCTACCGTGCTGTTTGCAGTTCCTGCTTTTGCGAAAATTGAATGTGCTGTTGACAATGCGCAAAATGCTGTTATTTACCGTTCATACAAAAATGTAATGCACTGGCGCCATAATTCAACTATTGATTTTATGAAAACTGTTCGTGATGATGGTTCTTCATTTTGCCACGTTCAAATCAAATATCAAGGCATAGGATTTCATAAGCGTATAATTGAAAATAAAGCAGATGTTATTGTTGACGGAGTTACTTATACCATTGAAAAAATTGTTGCTGCTCCCACCTATACCATTCGTCCAGCAAAACATATGGCCGTTGCTGATTTTCTCATTCCACCGGAAGTCGTCAGTAAAATCACCAACTTCAAAGATCAACTTTGGTTTCAATTTTACATGAAAGACAAAGAACAAGGACCGGAAAAATTACCTGCGGAAGAGCTTGAAGAAATCAGACTAATCACTAAGCTTACCTATGAAGATTTTGACGCAGTTGAAAGCGGAAAATTAAAGCCAATAGATCCTAATGCATCAAAACCTGAGCTGACATTTAAAGAGCGTTTAAAACAAAAGCTGGCAGAGGAAAATAGTAAGTAGAGTTAACATGCAAAAATGGGTCATAGACCTTTAATTTGTTGACCCAAAACAATATATAAAAAATGCGTTCCCGCGATCATTAATTAAATTCCAACTGGGGTACAATTTGTACCCCAGTTAATTAGAAAAGAAAACCGGCCATCCTGTTATATCCAAAACAAATTATAAAGAGCTTCCTAAAAAAATCTGAGAAAACAATTAAGGGAATAAAAAATAACCAACCATCAACTGGTTGTCCGCTTTATTCACGATTATTAAGCAAACATAAGATTATAAAGAAAGGAGTTCAGATCATGGCAACATTAAGAAAAGATGGGCGACTTCAATCATCCGTTTATGTGGAAAACATATTTACCGGTAAAAAAGAACGTAAATATGTTTATGGCTATAGTGAAGCAGAAATAGAATTTGAGAAAAAACAACTTCTCCAGGCTGCTAAAAATCAAATACTTTTTCTGCAGGATGCCACTTTTTCAGATTGGTATTTAGAATGTCTAAAAACCAAGCGTGAATATAAACAGATAAATGAAGTCACCGAAGAATCATATAAAAACATTATTGCTAATCATATTTTACCATATTTGCCAGAAAAAATAAAAATGTCAGAAATAAAAGTTTTTCACATCAAAAATATTCTCCGGCAAATAAAGGGCGATCGTACCAAAGAATATACCTATACTATTCTTAATTCTATTTTTTCCGAAGCTGTCTTTGAGCAGGTCATAACCGACAATCCCTGTAAATTTGTCCGTAAACCAAAAGCCAAGGCAAAGCCGGCAGCATTGCTCACCCCTGAGATATATACAACTTTGATGAATACAGTAAAAGATACTCAAATGTATTATATTTTATTTTTGGGCTTTGATTGCGGTGCACGCCGTGGCGAATTATGCGCCCTGCGCTGGAATAAGTTTTTTCCAAACGAAAAGATGCTAAAGTTAAAAAAATCTCTGAAAAAAACCAAAGAAAAGGGCTTATTTGAAGGTACTACCAAAAGTCCGCACGGAGAAAGGGAGCTTATTCTATCCGACGCTGCTATAGAAAAGTTGCTTGAGTGGAAAAAAATTTTGAGAAGAAATTTATTCAGAGCCGGCTTGCCCTGGAATGAATCAGATTATATTTTCAGAAGCCCCACTGATTTATCGAAACCATTACGGCCGGATTATATCACTTCTACGATGACCAAGCTCAGGAAAAAACTTGATCTTCCAGATCGTACTTGTATGCATAGTTTCCGGCATACTCACGCTACAGTTTTGGCAGAAGGTAATTTGAGCCCTAAAAAAATCCAACTTCGCCTTGGTCATGCCAGCGCTGCTTTCACGATGGATACCTACGTTCATAATTCCGCATCCATGCAAGATGGTATCATCGAAGCTGTTGAAAGCGCCGAAAAACGTTTTAACATCTGACATCCATTGACATCCACTTTGACATCCAAAGAAAATGGTTAGGTTCAACGTTGTTCTCTTGTATTAAAAACAAAAGCACAGTAAAATCAACGTTTCTACGCTAAACCCGGATGTCAAGCCATTCAAAAAAATATGGTAAAATAACTACGAATCAAAAGGTCGCAGGTTCGAATCCTGCCGGGGCCACCAGAAATTAAAGCTCACTTCTTGCGAAGTGAGCTTTTTTGTTTGCCTATCTATTTTTCCGAAGGCCGCAGCGGGATCGTAAAGCTGAAAGTACTGCCTGAGCCTAAGGTACTGACAGCGCTTACTGTGCCGCCATGACTTTCGGCCATCCATTTCACCATCGCCAGTCCTAAACCGGTGCCGCCGTCGTCACCACTGCTGCGGGCGGTATTGACTCTGTAAAAACGTTTCCAGATTTTTGGCAGCTCGGCCGCACTGATTCCGATACCATCGTCACGAACAGTACCGACGGCATTTTTACCGTCACTCTTTAAAGTAAGCCAGATCTGCCCCTGCTGCCTGCCATACTTGACCGCATTAGTCAGCAGGTTAAGCCAGATACGCATCAGCAGAGTCTGATCAGCTTCAACTAAGATTCCCGGTTCTATCTCTGCCGTCAGCGTGATTTCTTTGGCTTCTGCCAGTCCCTGGGCTTCCTCTGCCACCATCTCGGTCAGTTCGCTTAAATCAAACTTTTCCAGATGCAGGCTTTCTTTATGCCTGTCTGCCCGGGCCAGCTGCAGCAGCTGATTGACCAGCTTCGACATTTTCCCGGCCTGCTGCAGTACACTCTCCAGTGCCTGCTGTTTGCTTGCCAGATCAGGCGACTGTAAACCGCATTCGGCCTGCGCGATTATCACCGAGGTCGGTGTCCGCAATTCGTGGGAAGCATCGTCGGTAAACTGCCGCTCGGCTTCAAAAGCGTCCTCCAGTCTGGCAAACATCCCGTCAAAGGTTTTCGCCAGCGTATCGATCTCGTCATCGGCACCTTCCAGTTCGATCCGCTTGGACAGATCGCTGCCGCTGCTGATCTGCGCGGCTGCTTCCGTGATCCGTGTTACCGGACGAAAAGCCTTTTTAGTGATCCAGTAGCCGCCCAGGGCCGCCAATAAGATCAGCAGCGGGAAAAACAACGCGCACTGCCACAAAATCTTATCCCGTTCCGCATATGCAGAACTGAGCGGGACCGTTCCACGTACCCAGTAAAAATTATCAGCATGACGCGGTTTAAAATAAAAGTCATATATAAACCAGTTTTGCCGGTCACTTCCGGCCTTCTGCAGCAGCTCGTCTGCAAAGGGTGTTTCCGGCAGGCCGCTGGCCACAAGTCCCGTGATCATCTGCCCGTTTTCGTGATAGACAGCAAGCCTGACCCCATCCTTTAAAAAATCCAGTTTCTCCAGACGCAGACGGCCATTGCTGTCGACCTTCAGTTCTTCGGCAAAATCATAGACCTCTTCTTCCAGCTTGTTCTGTACACCCAACAGCAACACCTTGTCTGTTGCCAGCAAAACAGCCGCAAAAATAGCACTCAAAATTATCACGATCAACCCTGTATACCACAGGGTTATTTTCATTTTAACCGACAGCTTTTTCATAAAGTCTCCTTCAGCACATAGCCGGCGCCGCGCACTGTCTGGATCAGTTTTTTCTCAAACCCGTCATCTACTTTTTTCCGCAGATAGCGGATATATACGTCGACTACATTGGAGCCGCCTTCAAAATCGTAATCCCAAACATGGTTTTCGATCGTTTCGCGTGCTAAGACCACGCCCTGATTGCGCAGTAAATACTCCAGAACAGCAAATTCTTTAGCGGAAAGCTGCAATTCACGTCCGTCTCTGCTGACGCGGCGGCTGTTCAGATCCATTTCCAGACCGCCGCACTGCAGCACGTTCGATACCTGTCCACTGCTGCGGCGCAGCAGCACCCGCAAACGCGCTACCAACTCGTCAAAGGCAAAGGGTTTGACTAAATAATCATCAGCACCCAGATCAAGACCGGCGACGCGGTCTTCAACGCTGCCACGCGCCGTCAGCAGCAGTACCGGCGTTTTATCGCCGGCAGTACGCATTTTTTTCAGTACCGCCAACCCGTCAACTCCCGGCAGCATAATATCTAAAATAACAGCATCGTAGGCCGTAAGCTGTAAATAATCAAGCGCTTCCAGACCATCGCCGCAGGCATCGACGCTGTAACCGCTGCCCTGCAGCTGCTTTTTCAGCACCTCACGCAGGTCAGGCTCATCTTCCACAAATAAAAGCCTCATAGGCGCAACCTCCTCAATTATTTTTATTATAGCACAAGCCTAAAAAACCTGGTCTTTCCTATTTTCCAAGAAGCCTTCTACTAGAATTTTACAATAAAAAAGCAAATCAACAAATAAGTTCCTAAAATAAATTTTTATTAAATTTTCTTTTAATCTTCTTTTAATCTTCCCGCGTTATAATAAAAACAAAGAAAACGCCGCACAAAAACGGCGCAAGGAGGTAAACAACATGACTAGAAAAATCCTGGCGGTCATCGCCGCCGCAATCTGTACATTAGCAATCACAGCAACCGCTTTTGCCGCTGAGTTCATCAACGCCGATCAGGCACGCAGCATCGCTGCACAATGGGTACCTGCCGGCAGCACTCATCTGGTAACCAAAGACGAAAGCCACAAATACGCAGCTTATTACGAAGTAAAATTCTACGACAACACTACCAACACCGAATATGAAGTTGAAGTGCTCAAAAACGGCGGCGCTGTAAAAGAATTCAAAATGGATGCCCAAACAGTTCTCGGCAGCCCCAGAGTCGTACTATCTGCCGCTGATGTCCAGGACCTCGTTCGCAAAGAATTCCCCAACGCAACCTTCACTAAAGTAAAACTTGACAGCGACGACGGCCTTTATGAATATGAGTTGAAATTCTATACCCCCGAATTACGCGGCGAAATGAAATTCAACCCTGAAAACGGCGCTCTGATGGAAAAAGAACTTAAATACCAAGTTCGCTGAGCCATCCCCCCCAAAATGCACTGTAAATGTGCCGATTGCTCACGCAACAAAGCCACTGCCGCACTGTGATAAGTGTGACAGTGGCTTTGTCTTTTTTATTATTAAGAAATCAAAAATGATAAGCCAAGTCAAGCCGGGCCCCGATCTCCCGTCCACCATTAGACCAGTCCCCGCTAAGGCTGCCGCCAGCCGACCATTTTCGGCTGAAATCATGCCTGACATAAGCCGCCGCCACAAAATGGTCCTGCCCTCTCCCCAACTGCGTACCGGCAGCAGGGACCCGCATTCATCTTCAGCAAAGCAGACTTCCATAAGCTGCCGCTCGCCAGTCAGGATACGCTTATAACCCAGGCGAATGCCATAACCTCCCGTCCCCTCACTGCGGTCAAAGGATAAGCCCAGCTCCCCTTCGGCATAATTATCACTATAACTGCCAAAACTGCGGTCAAAAACACCTGCACCATGCTCTCTAAAGGCCTTCTGCCTATAATGGGTAAAATTGAGCCTGGCATAAGGACTGACATGCCACAATTCTTCCGGCTTTCCATAATCCAGATCATAGGCATACTCAACGCCTATCCCCAACGTTTTACTGTCATAACCGCTTTCAGCGGTCTGCCCCAGTACCGGCAGATAAGCGGTACCCTTATTGGCCTGTAAACCATAGCTGACAAAGCCTGTTATACTGCCGGGTTTGTTTTTATTTCCAGCATATAAGCCCAATGAATAACT
>ERZ791695.882-NODE-882-length-11788-cov-2.94844_pt1 | contig 11788 bp, 10 predicted proteins | sample MGYA00509956_ERZ791695 | MGnify/ENA primary metagenome ERZ791695 (study PRJEB30046, sample SAMN00715234) | human gut metagenome | study: EMG produced TPA metagenomics assembly of the A metagenome-wide association study of gut microbiota in type 2...
TTTCCTTGAAATACGTCAGTATTCCTGCGAAAAAATGTCTTGCGCAACGCAAAAACCCTCGCTGCCGGTCACATCATGAGTTTTCAGATACACCCTAGACATGGATGAAAATAATAGTATTCCCGGCCTGAGACATCCAACGGAATGCGTTAGTTCTTCTTTTCAAGCGCGCGGCAGAGGACCGGCGCGATCAGGCAGGCCAGCACGCCGCCGATCACGGCTGTGAGAAGCTGCGGCCAGGTAAAAGCCGCTGTGACGGTGCTGAGCTTCGCTGCCGGGATGACAGCCGGGGCCACCAGCCGGACAAGGACGAGATACAGCGCCGCAAACTTTGCTGCGGCAGCCAGCACCATGCTGCCATATGCGGCGGGCAGCTTCTTTTTTTGCAGGAATCTGCCGACAAGCAGGGCAAACAGGACGGCGTAGACGGCGTTGCCCAGCGAAACGCACGGCACCAACGGCAAAAACGCCGGGCCGATACCGAGCAGATACGCGCAGAACGGCGAAATGACCGCGACCGTCACGCCGGACCAGACGCCGCCGATCAGCGCCGCGATGGCCAGCACCAGATTGACGCACGAGCCGGTCACCAGCTGGCCGAGGCTTTTGGTAAGGAACTGAATGGCGATCAGAAGCGCAAGGCAGACCGCCGTCCGCGCGATCCAGACTGTTTTTTTCATAAAAAATCTCCCCAAGCTTGTATTTTGCTGCTATTATAACAATGTCATTCAAAAAAATACGTTGCAGCTGCAACAAAAAGGAGAACAAAATGCTGACAGATGGAGAGAAGCGCATTCTGCTGCAAAACAGGCTTTTCGCAGAGCTTCCTGCGGAGCGGCTGGACGGGCTGCTGCAAAAGCTTTCCTCCCGCACGGCCTGCTTTGGAAAAAACAGCGTGATCTGGGGCATGGGCGAGCGGATCGACCATGCGGGGATCGTGCTGTCCGGGCGCGTGGAGGCGTGGCGGTACACACAGGATGGACAGGAAAGCCTTTCCGCGGTACACGAGGCAGGCGGACTGTTTGGGGATGTTTTGATGTCGGCCCGGACGGTCGGCAGCCCGGTCGAGCTTCGCACGGCAAGGCCGTCCAAGATCCTGTTTCTATCGCTGGACGCACTGCTCCGCTGCTGCGCGGAGGATGGCGGAAGCGACTGCACACGGCTGCTGTCCAATCTGCTGGAGGAGATTTCGGAGAAATACTGGGCATTACAGCGCCATATCCGCCTCCTGTCTATCCCGGACGGGCGGACGAGGCTGGAAGTGTATCTGCGGCAGGAGGCGGGAAAAACCGGCGAGATCGTCTGCGCCGGAATGACGCGCGAGCAGATGGCCCGGTACCTTGGCATGAACCGCAGCGCCCTTTCGCGCCTGCTCGGCACGATGCAGCGGGAAGGACGCTTAGAGCTTCGCCGGGGAAGCCTCCGACTCCTGAACGATATCGAAACGTGAATGACCGGTCCGCAAAAGCAGAACGAGGCCGGCGGCAACTCCCGGGCGACCGCCGGCACGCAAAGGCAGACAGTCTCACAAGCGCTCTTTGCACCTGCTGCGGCCGGTGCGCTGATACCATGCGGACAGTTCCGCATAAAAGTGTTCTCTACCTGATTTTTCCGGATAGCGAACTGCCTGCAAATACAGGTCATATTTCCCGGATCGCACGCCGTTCAGCCTTCGGACGTCGAGATTGTGCCGGAGGTCTGCCAGCTTGACCTTTCTGGCAATCGAATCCTTCGCCAACGCCCTGACATAGTCCATACACGTAAAGTTTTATGTGTTACAATGTACTAGTATATTGTAACGTCTAAAAATTTGCAAAAGCAAACAGAGGAGATTTGCAGCAGATACCAGAGCTCTCCGATATTTACGGCGTTCGAATCCCTTCAGGCCTTCGTGCATAAAATGTACCGGTTGCAGTTGACAAGTGTTAATATCTGTGGTATCCTCAAAACATAACATATGTTAGCATTTTGAAGGGAGCACTGTGAAATGGAACATCTCAGACTGTCTGATGGGGAATGGAAGCTGATGAAAACGCTCTGGCAGAGGCCGGGGCAGACGCTGGCGGAGCTGGTCTCGGCATTGGACGCGGATACCGGATGGAGCCGGGCGACGATTTTTATGATGCTCAAGCGGCTGATCGCCAAGGGTGCGGTCACGATGGACGACAGCGGAAAATTTCAGACATACAGCGCGTCCGTCGCCTATGCCGACGTGGAGCCGGAGGAAACGGAGTCGTTTCTATCCAAGGTCTACGGCGGCAGCGTCGGGATGATGGTATCAAACTTAGTTGACCGCGGTGCGCTGTCCGAGCAGGAAATTCAGGAGTTAAAAGCCATTTTGGACGCAGCGGAGAAGGAGCACGCGCAATGAAAAAACAAATTCTCTTCCTGACGCTCTGCATCAGCCTTCTTTTATCAGGCTGTCAGAAAGCGCCAGAGGCTACGCCCGCGTTGCAGGCGGAGGAAGCGCCGTGGGAAGCTGAATCGCAGGATTCGCAGTCCTCCTATAATGGCTCGACGCAAGAGCCTCGTTCACAGGAATTTCGGAAAATCTACGGTGAGGAAGACGATGCGGATTGGTGGAAGACTGCCGCGCAGGAAGAAGCAAAGGACGCTTCGGGTGTTGACCAATATGACGATGCAAAAACATGGAGCTGGGCACCGTATGAAACGCTCTATCGGACGGACGGCAGCTGCATGGGGCTGGTGCGGGAGGCCGATGGTACGCGGCACATCGGTGAAGTTCCAGACACAAAGGTCTGGATTCGGCTGAAGGACGGCACGCTTCTTTCTGACGAGCCGTTTGACGCCTGCATCGACTATATGGGCACGCCGAAGGGCGAGGTCTACTGCATCCGAAACGGCACCGGCTACCGCTATACCGTCAGCGCCGGAGACGGAGGCTTTTACCTCAGCGAAGTGGACGAGCCGAAAACTTTGGAGGAAGACCATTTCGGCTATCGTCTGCGCGTTACCCGCTGGGACAGCCGTGAACCGTGCTATGGCATTGTGACCGCAGACGGAGCAGAGGTGATCGCGCCGGTCTATGAGCGCGTGGAGATTCCCTTCGCAGATCGCTTCCTGCTCTATGAGGGCGGCGCGTCGCAGGGGCCGGTCGTGGGCCGGTGCCGGCTAACGGACGAGAACGGGAGCACGCTTTGTGCGCGCTTCCATTGGATCGATTACAGCGTATTTGACGATGGCTATATCGGCATCGCGGTATGTTACGGTGAACGTGCGGCATATCCGTGCTATGACGAGGACGGCCAGCCGATGCCGGAGGGGTATTGGCTCGTGGATTGGGACGGAAAGCTTTGCAGCGAGCGCTTTGCGAAGCTTTCCTTTGGTGACAGTGATGAGACGCACGCGGCGTCAGAAGACGATGTCCTGCGCGTCCTGCGCGAAGATGGCACAGAAGAACTGCTGCCGGTCGCAGAGCTGCTGCTTCCGTAGCTTAGATGGAAAGACAGGAGGATTTCTTATGCTGAGAGAAGTATTGACCGTTTCAGCGCTGATTCTGGCCGTCCTTCTGGTGCGGGCAATTTTCAAAAACCGCGTGCCGAAGCGGATGGTCTATACGCTCTGGCTGGTGGTGCTGGTGAAGCTGTGTCTGCCGGACGCTGGTTTCGCTGCCGGTGCTTCCGGCAGAGGAAGCGGCCGCGCCGGTGCAGCGCGTGGAGCTGCCCGCGCAGCCTCTCCCGGCGCAGCAGCCTGCGCAGGCTGTGACGCAGCCACAGACACCTGTGCAGCAGCCAGTCTCCCCGGCGCAGGGGGCCACGGAAGCGCCCGCAAAGCCGCTGACGGCGACGCAGATCTTTCAGATCGTCTGGGCGGGCGGGAGTGTGCTGCTTGGACTCTGGTTATTTGGTACATGGCTGGTATTTATGGTTCGGCTTCATAAGAGCCGGCGTTTTCTTGGCAGACACGGCAGGACGCGTATTTATATTTCCAGCACGGTCAAATCGCCGTGCCTTGCAGGGCTCATTCCGGCGGTCTATCTGACGGAGGATGTGCTGCAAACGGATTCGACGGAATTGATTTTACGTCATGAACTCACGCATCTGCGGCATCTGGATTTCCTGTGGTCGCTCTGCCGGACGGCGGCGGTGATTGTCTATTGGTGGAACCCGTTTATCTGGCTGGCCGCGATTCTATCCAAGCGCGACGCGGAGCTGGCGTGCGATGAGGCAGTCTCCGCCGGGCTCTCGGACGCGCAGCGCCTTGCCTACGCGCGGGCAATTCTGGCGCAGGCCCCGCGCAAGGCGGCGGCCCTGAGCCTCGCCGGGCCTCCGGTCAGGGAGCGGATTCTGTTCCTGACGAAAAAGCAGCGCACGAGCGTTCTGTGCGTCATTCTGGCGCTGCTGCTGGTCATGTCCGCTGCCGGGTGCTCAATTACGGAGCTGACGCGGCAGAAATCGGGAGAAATCACGCTGCCGAAGGAAACACAGACAGTTCAGGTCGAAACAACGACGAATATCACGCCGCAGGCGGATGCATGGCGGGAAGCAAATCTTCCGACTGAGTACGATCTGCTTGGCTGCTGTGACTTTGTGGACTGGTTCATTTTACTTACCGGCAGCAAAGCCCCCGGCTCGTCTGAGAATACCGGGTATACCGCATTTCAGGCGTTTCTGGTTCAGAAGGACGGCGAAGATTACACACTTGCAGCGTGGAACGACACATCTGAATGGGATTCATCCGTCGGCTTCATGGTACATACGCTTGTCACAAACGACAGAACCGTGATCTATGGATTTACAACGGACACTGTCTTTGGCGTGTGGGATCAGGAGAATCGGCACGACGTTTCGTTTGACGAGATAACTGTGACCTTCCAGGATAGCAGTATCCCCTTGACGCGTTCAATTGACCCCGGAAAGCCGTTTCTCACATTCTCCGAGGGCACGCGAAGCATCGCTGACATCTCTTTTTCCGACGGTGAGCGGACGGCAAACTGGTCAGATGTATCGGGAGACGGACTGAACGAGCCGTCAGAACCGCTTGACTGCGCACCGCTTCTCTCGAAAAAGTCTTCCTGCACGACCTCGCTCCCCACCCCGGCCTCTTCCATGTTCGGCCTGACCGGGCGGGAGGCGGTGCTCTTTGACGCGGCGGTCGCGCAGCGGTACCCGCGCGACGACAATGATATCGTTCTGCCGAGTCTGCGCGAGTATGGTTCGTTTGAGGAGAACGGGAAAACCGTCGTCATATGCGACCTGCATTACGATTTTTACTATGACTACACCGGCCCCGACTGGGAGTGGAACGGGGGCGCGATGAACACATATCTGAGAGCAGAGTTGGAAACACAGGACGGTGCAGAGGTCTGCACGGGTTTTGAAATCTTCCCGGGCGGCAGTCCAAGCGACTGGATTTCCGGAGAATGCGGCCCGCTTGCCATGCAGAACGTGGACGGCGCGTGGGGATTGCCGGAAGCGTCCGGAGACTGGTTTCCAGCAGACATGAATCTGCTCCAGCAGTATTTGGAGGTGATTGCCTCCCTTGCCCCGTCAAGCGGCGAGACTGCGGAGGCTGTTCTTCAGGATGATACGATTTGGTCGCGCGTCCACGAAAAGCTGGACTATGCACACTGGGCGCAGGACATGACGGCGGAATATGAGGATATCGTTCGGAAATTCCAGATCGAGGACAGCAAAATGAGCGACCTGCCGGGCGATGTTTCCCAGTGGCCGCGCTATTATTCCGCGTTTGTTGACTATTTCAGCGCTGCAAACGCCGACCTGCGGTATCTGGACGCAAATACCATCTGGACGAAGGACTTATCGGAAGACCGGCAATCATTGATCGTCACGCTGACGCGGGCGGACGTCATATTGATGCTCTCCTATTCGCTCCAGACCTCGCAGATCACGGAGGTCAGCACGCGCCGGAACGCAGTTCTGCAGAGCGTGACCGGGGATTCCATCATGGCCGAGCATATTACGCTGCTGAATGCCTCTCTCGAAGAGGATCTGCAAACGCTCAAGGCACTGAATATTCCACCGCAGAATTATTATTATGGATATTACCGGGTCGATTCCGGCGAACTTTACACCTATAAAGTCGACCCGAACGCATCCGTCACGATCTACGATATCGAGCAGGAATATGGCGCAGGCGAGGACCGGCTGTATACGTTCAAAACATGGCGGGACTTTGCCGCCGCCGTGCAGGAAAACGAAGGGCTGCTCGTCCAGCCGTATACGCTTACTTTGAAAAACGGCGTTGTGGTCAAAGTCGAGGAAAAATTCTATCATTAAAAACTCTGCCCGCAGACCGTTGAAGCTGCGGGCAGAGCTTTTTATGGAGCGCGTTATGATGCCTGTTCGAACTGGCTGTTGTAGAGGGCGGCGTAGAAGCCGTTTCGCTGCATGAGTGTTTCGTGCGTGCCGCTTTCGATGATGTCGCCGTCCTTCATGACGAGGATGAGGTCGGCGTTTTTGATCGTCGACAGACGGTGGGCGATAACGAAGCTGGTGCGGTTTTCCGTCAGCTTATCCATGGCGCGCTGGATGAGCAGCTCCGTGCGCGTGTCGACAGAGCTGGTCGCCTCGTCGAGGATGAGCATGGGCGCGTTCTGGAGCATGGCGCGGGCGATGGTCAGCAGCTGCTTCTGCCCGGCGGAAATGCTGGTGCTCTCGGACAGGACAGTGTCGAAGCCGTCCGGCAGCGAACGGACGAATTTATCCAGCCCGCAGGCGCGGCAGACGCGATTTAATTGTTCATCGGTCACGTCCGACAGATTGTAGACAAGATTTTCCCGGACTGTGCCCTCAAACAGCCATGTGTCCTGCAGGACCATGCCGAACAGCTTGTGCACGTCCTCGCGGCTGAGCTCAGATGACGGCACACCGTCAATTCTGATGCAGCCGTCGGAGATCTCATAGAACCGCATGAGCAGGTTGACCATGGTCGTCTTGCCAGCGCCGGTCGGGCCGACGATGGCGACCTTCTGGCCGGGGGCGACGTGGGCGGAGGAGTCCTTGATGATGATCTTATCCGGTGAATCCGGGTAGCTGAAGCGGATGTGCTCGAAGTCGACCTCGCCGCGCACGGGGCGGGGCAGCTCCGGTTTTTCCGATTCATCGGGCAGTTCCTCGCTGCCGAGGAAGTCAAAGATGCGGTGCGCGGAGGCGGAGGCTGTCTGCAGGTTCGTCATGCCCTGCGCGATCTGGGTGAGGGGAGAGGTGAACAGGCGCACATACAGGATGAACGAGACGATCACGCCGATATCGATGATGCCCTGGATCGCGAGGATCGAGCCGAGCACGCACACGGCGACATAGGACAGGTTGCCGATGACATTCATGAGCGGCTGCATGACGCCGGACAGGAACTGCGAACGCCAGTTCGCGTCGTAAACAGCGTCGTTCAGCGTGTCAAAGGTCTTGCCGACAGGCTCTGCCGCGCGGGAAATGCGCACGACCTCGTGGCCGGAATACATTTCCTCGACATAGCCGTTCAGTTTGCCGAGGCTTTCCTGCCGGGCGGTAAAGTATTTCTGCGAACGGGACATGATGAGCACGACGAGCAGCAGCCCGACGAGCGTAATGCCCAGCGCGGCAAGCGCCAGCCGCCACTCGGTCACGAACATCATGATGAGGCAGCCGGCAAACTGCGTCGCGGCGGAGATGATCGTCGGCAGGCTGTTGGTCAGTCCCTGCTGGAGCGTGGAGACATCGTTGGTGATGCGGCTGAGAATATCGCCCTGTGCATGAAAGTTGAAGTATTTCTGCGGTACCCGGTTGATCTTTTCGGACAGCTCCGCGCGCATACGGTAGGACATTTTGAGCGTGACGCTCGCCATGATATAGTGCTGGATGAAGCCAAAGAGCGCGCTCAGGCCGTAAATGACGGCAAGCAGTATGCCGACTCTTGCAATGGCTGCAAGATCAATGCCGCCGAGCAGGCCGTCGGACATGATGGTCGCGATCTTACCGACCTGATCCGGGCCGATGATGGTCAGCACGGCGCTGAGCGCCGCCAGCACGAGCGCCAGAATGACGACGCCGAGGCTCTTGCGCATATACGCGCTCAGGTCGTTCAGAGCGCCTTTGGGATCCGTTTTTTCTGTTGGACGCATATTGGGCCTCATTTGGATGCGCCTCCTTTCTTGAGCTCTTCCTCGCTCAGCTGCGACATGGCGATCTCGCGGTAGACCGTGCAGGACGCCATCAGTGCGTCATGCGTGCCGAGTCCGGCAATCTCGCCGCGGTCGAGCACGAGGATCTGATCGGCATTACGGATGGTGCTGATGCGCTGGGCGACGATGATCTTTGTCGTGTCGGGAAGCTCCTTCGCAAGTCCCTCGCGGAGCACTGCGTCGGTCTTATAGTCCAGCGCGGAGAACGAATCGTCGAAAATCAGAATTTCCGGCGTTCTTGCCAGCGCACGCGCGATGGAAAGCCGCTGCTTCTGCCCGCCGGAGACGTTCCGGCCAAGCTGGGCGATGGGATGTGCGGCCTTTTCAGGGTATTTGTCCACGAATTCCGCAGCCTGCGACAGGGAAAGCGCGGCTTGCAGCGACGCGTCCGTCTTCTCGGCTTTGCTCTGGCCGAAGAAGACGTTGTCCTCGACCGTGCCGGAGAACAGAACGGCCTTCTGCGTCACATAGCCGAGCTTGTTGTAAAGCGCGTCGAACGTATACTCGCGCACGTCCAGCCCGTCTACAAGGACAGTGCCAGCCGTCGCGTCGTAAAAGCGCGGAATGAGGGAGGCCAGCGTCGTCTTGCCGCTGCCGGTCGCGCCGATGATGGCCAGCGTCTGGCCCTTTTCTACCTTGAAGCTGATATGCTCCAGCTCATCCGCAGCCGCGCCCGGATAGCGGAAGGAGACATCGCGGAACTCGACCGTGCCGGTCCCGCTGCCCTCTGTCTTCGCGCCGGGGACGACGTGCGGCTTTGTGTCCAGCACCTCGTTGATGCGCTCTGCCGAGACCTGCGCCTGCGGCACGAGCATGAAGATCATCACGAGCATCATAAAGGACATCACAACATAGGTCGCGTAGGTGCTGAACACCAGCACGTTTGTGAACATCGTCAGCCGTGCGGCGGGATCTGTCAGCGCGATCGACTCGACCAGCGCCGCGCCGACCCAGTAGACGGCGAGCGCCAGCCCGTTCATGCCGAAGCCGAGCATCGGCTGGAGCAGGGCGAACAGCCGCTGGTTTTTCAGCTGCAGGTTCATCATCTCGCGGCTGGGGCCGTCGAATTTCCGGTTCTGATAGTCCTCCGCGCCGAAGGCATGGACGACGTTGATGCCGGTCAGATTTTCCCGCGCGACGCGGTTGATCTGGTCGGTCTTTTTCTGCACCTGACGGAATCGGGGCAGGCAGCTGGACATGATCAGCAGCACCACCGCGACGATCACCACGACGAAGCCGCCCGTTACCGCCGAGAGCGTCCAGCTTTTTCCGAGGATCTTGATGATGGCCCAGACGGCCATGATCGGGGCCTTCATGAGCATCTGCAGACCCATGGCGACGATCATCTGGATCTGGGTGATGTCATTGGTCGTTCTGGTGATGAGGCTGGGGACGGAAAAGGACTGCATTTCCTCGCTGCCCGCGTCCATGACATGGTGGAACAGGTCGGCGCGGACGGAAAAGCTGAAGCCGGAGGCCGTCTTTGCCGCCAGATAGCCGCAGCCGACAGCCAGAACGGCGCTGGCCAGCGTACACAGGAGCATCTCGCCGCCGACGGATAAAATATCCGCTGTGACGCTGCCGGGGGTTTTGATGAGCGTGGTGAGCCGGGTCATGTAATCCGGCAGCTTCAGGTCGAAATAGACCTGCGCCACGACGAGAACTGCGCACAAAAGCGCCATCAGCGCCTCGCGCTTTCGCATACGCTTGAGAAGTTTGATCATGGGGGGTTACATCTCCGTTCCTTTGGGATTTTCCGTGCGGATCCGTTCGATATTGCGCTCAAAGGCGGCCACGCAGCGGCGGAAGTGCGCTAAGTCCTCCGCACCCAGGCCCTCGGTGAGCCGGTCGGCGAACGACTTTTGTAGCCTGCGGCCCTGCTCGATGACGGGCGCTGCCTTTTCGGTCAGCACGAGCGCCGTCTTGCGCCGGTCGCCGGGGACAGGCTGCCGCTGCAGAAAGCCCTCGCCCACAAGCCGGTCAATATGAAACGACACGATCGCGGGCTTCAGTCCGCGCATCCGGCAGATCGCGCCCGCCGTCTCGCAGCCGGGATTATTCGCCAGAAACAGCAGAATATCCGCCGCCGCAGGCGGCAGACCGGTTTCCGCGCACAGCGGCGAAAGCGCGGCGTGATAGGCGTCAGAAAAGCGTGCAGCATTGGCAAACATGGCAGACGCGGTCAGAAGGGGTTCCGGCATGAGTTAAGACCTCCAATATCGAACTGTTCAATATTGAATTAAATCATACACGAAAAATATGAAAAGTCAAGGAACGATTTGTGAACATTCCTTGACTTTTCGAAAGCCGAAAGCAGCATCCAAGGCTCCTCTTCCAAGGGAAGCAATCTGATATGCTGAACACGCCCTGCGAGAAGCCTCGCAGGGCGTGTTGTGCGGTGCGGTTACCGTTCTTCGCGGAAGTACGGGATGCCGAGGGACTGAGGCGGCTGATCCTCCTTCTTTTTGCGCATGGAGACCATGAGCAGGACAAGGATCGTGACCACGTAGGGGAGCATCTTGAACAGCTCCAGCGTGCTTCTGGACAGGCCGGGGATGTAGTTATACGCCCAGTAGAGAACGCCGAACAGATACGAACCCCAGATCGCGCGCAGAGATTTCCACGTTGCGAAGATGACCAGCGCGACGGCCAGCCAGCCGAGGGCTTCGATCGTGCCCTGGTTCTCCCAGGTGCCCTTGATGTAGTTCATGACGTAGTACGTGCCGCCGAGGCCGGAGATACCGGCGCCGATGCAGGTGGCAAGGTACTTGTACTTTGTGACGTTGATACCGGCAGCGTCAGCCGTGGCGGTATTTTCGCCGATGGCGCGCAGGCTCAGGCCCGTGCGGGTCTTCGACAGGAAGAACCAGATCGCAACGGCGAGGATGATCGCCACATAGGTCAAAAAGCCGTAGGAGAACAGGAGCGTGCCCAGACGGAGCTTGCCGGTGAAGCCGTCAAAGAAATTGACGAGGGAAAGCGAGTAGTTGCGGAATGCCTGCGAGGTCACGGCTACGGAGACCTGGCCGACGCCGCCGGCGAGCTTGTTGAGGCTCCCGCCGAAGAAGTTGCCGACGCCGGAGCCGAGGATCGTCAGGGTCAGGCCGGTGACGTTCTGGTTCGTGCGCAGCGTGATGGTCAGGAAGCTGTAGATGAGGCCGCCCAGCGCGGAGGCGAGGAACGACGCGACGAGACACATAATGACGCACAGCGCCGCGCTCGGCTCGATCCCTGCGTTGACGCAGTAGACGTTTTCATACATGAACGTGGACGTCAGACCGGCGATGCCGCCGAAATACATGATACCGGGAACGCCGAGGTTGAGGTTGCCGGATTTCTCCGTGATGATCTCGCCGAGCGCGCCGAACATGATAACCGTGCCGAACACGATGGCAGAGTGCAGAAGGTCAGGGAATTTCAGCAAAAAATCTAACATATTCAGCTCCTCCTTACTTGTGCTTCGCGCCGGTCTTGACCTGATAGTTGATGAAGAACTCGCTGCCGAGGATGAAGAACAGAATGACGCCGGAGATGATCTTCGAGACGTATTCGTTCAGGCCGAAGTCGGAAGCGATCTGCACCGCGCCCTTGTCGAGGAACGACAGCAGCGCCGAGATCAGGATCATGACGAACGGGTTCATTTTC
>ERZ791695.885-NODE-885-length-11742-cov-14.5409_pt1 | contig 11742 bp, 9 predicted proteins | sample MGYA00509956_ERZ791695 | MGnify/ENA primary metagenome ERZ791695 (study PRJEB30046, sample SAMN00715234) | human gut metagenome | study: EMG produced TPA metagenomics assembly of the A metagenome-wide association study of gut microbiota in type 2...
AGGGCATGATCACCGAGCAGGAGGCTGTCCTGCGCGTGGAGCCCAAGCAGCTGGACACCCTGCTGCATCCCCAGTTCGACGCAGCTGCCCTGAAGGCTGCTGAGGTCGTCGGCAAGGGCCTGGCAGCTTCTCCCGGTTCTGCCTGCGGCCAGATCGTCTTCACCGCCGAAGAGGCTGAGGAGATGGTCAAGTCCGGCAAAATGAAGAAGGTCGTTCTGGTCCGTCTGGAGACCTCTCCCGAGGACATCGTCGGCATGCAGGTGTCTCAGGGCATCCTGACCGTCCGCGGCGGCATGACCAGCCACGCAGCCGTTGTTGCTCGTGGTATGGGTACCTGCTGTGTCTCCGGCTGCGGCAACGACAACGACGTGAAGATCGACGAAGAGGCTAAGACCTTCGAGCTCAACGGCCACAAGTTCGTCGAGGGCGACTGGATCTCCATCGACGGCTCCACTGGTAACATCTACGGCGAGCAGGTCGCTACCGTCGCCGCTACCGGCAACAAGAACTTCAACCGCTTCATGGGCTGGGCAGACGCTGCTCGTCAGCTGCTGGTCATGACCAACGCCGATAACCCGCGCGACGCACAGCAGGCAGTTGACCTGGGTGCTGAGGGCATCGGCCTGTGCCGTACCGAGCATATGTTCTTCGCTGAGGACCGCATCAAGGCTGTCCGTGAGATGATCTGCGCACGTACCGTGGAAGAGCGCGAGGCTGCTCTGGCCAAGGTCGAGCCGTTCCAGCAGGGTGACTTCGAGGCGATGTACCGCATCATGGGTGAGCACCCGATGACCATCCGTTATCTGGACCCGCCTCTCCACGAGTTCCTGCCCAGCAAGGACGAGGACATCAAGGAGCTGGCTGCCGACATGGGCATGACCTTCGATGACCTGAAGAACGTCGTTGCTTCTCTGCATGAGTTCAACCCCATGATGGGCCATCGTGGCTGCCGTCTGGCTGTCACCTACCCCGAGATCGCAGCAATGCAGACCCGCGCTGTTATCAAGGCAGCTCTGAACGTCTCTGCTGAGACCGGTTATATCATCACTCCGCACATCATGATCCCGCTGGTCGGCGAGGTCAAGGAGCTGAAGTTCGTCAAGGACGTTGTCGTCAAGGTCGCAGACGAGCTCATCAAGGCTTCCGGCGTTGACATGAAGTATCTGGTCGGTACCATGATCGAGATCCCCCGTGCAGCTCTGACTGCCGGCGAGATCGCCAAGGAGGCCGAGTTCTTCAGCTTCGGCACCAACGACCTGACCCAGATGACCTTCGGCTTCAGCCGTGACGATGCTGCCAAGTTCCTGGGCGCTTACTACGAGAACAAGATCTACGAGAGCGATCCGTTCCAGCATCTGGACCAGGTCGGCGTCGGCAAGCTGGTCAAGATGGCTGCACATGACGGCCGTGAGACCCGTCCCGACCTGGGTCTGGGCATCTGCGGCGAGCACGGCGGCGATCCTTCCAGCGTCGAGTTCTGCCACAATGTTGGTCTGGACTACGTCAGCTGCTCCCCCTTCCGTGTGCCTATCGCACGTCTGGCCGCTGCTCAGGCTGCCATCAAGAACCCCCGCAAGTAATTGTGTGAGAGCTTGAGAGAGCACCAATAAAGTATATGAGCCGCCCCGGTTTCCGTAACAGGAAGCCGGGGCGGTTTTTTGCGCCATGCACCGGAACCCCTCTCCCCCGGGCGGGGGAGAGGGACGGAGAGCCATGCGGCAGGGTCGTGACTTGGAGGATTATTATGCACAACTGGGAGAGCGTCTTCGGATGCTCTCCCTTTACTTTTGCAGGGCAGTCCGTGTGGATTGTCCTGCTTCTTTATATAAGGAGAAGATAGCTTACACCGGCACATCCATCACCCGCCCGGAATGGCTGAAGCTCTACCGGATTTTGAAATCCGGTGATATAGAGGTATTCGATTCAGTATCCCGGATGTCCAGAAATGCAGAAGAGGGGTTTGCTCTGTACGATGGCCTCTACCATAAGGGCATCCGGCTGGTGTTCTTGAAAGAGCACCACATTGACACCGAGACCTACAAAAAAGCCCTGTCCGGCAGCATCGCCATGACAGGGACAAATGTGGATTTCATCTTGAAAGGCATCAACGAGTATCTGATGGCGTTGGCCAAAGAGAAAATCCGTATCCATAGGAACACGGTACATTCAAAATGAGAATGCCGTGTTCCTTTTTTGTGGCTTGTGTAGGATGGACAACCATACCGTCCAGCCAAATCTGTATAATGGGGGCAGAAAAATAAGTCAAATAGGAGAAAAACGTATGAGAAAATTTTTGATGGTACTGTTGAGCATTGCATTTGTGCTGAATCTTGCGATTGTGATTGGGCTGATTGGCGGATATGGTTCGCCACGCCGGGCGCTTTACACCATCACAGACGAGTTGATGAACAGTGCCTATCGCTTCAAAAGAGGTTGGCAATTTAAGAATAGTCTACCTTGACTTTTTATCGCAATTTTCAAAAATAGCGCCAATCAAAACGGCATATTTGCGATATGCAGTTTGCGGATGTTGCTTGTGCATTAAAAACGCAAACTGCTATAGAAGATGGACAGACAGGCTGTCCATCTTTTTTTGTATACTGGGGTTGTGCAAAAGAGACAAAATTTTTTTGTAATTCTGTAAAACGACAAAAGTTCATACAAAGAATTGCAGGGATAGTTGTGTTGTGTTACAATGAGCAGAGAAGGAGAATAAACTGTGCGTAATAGTAGATTGGACCGTATACTCTATATCCAGCAGGTGCTGGTACAGGGCGGTGTGCTGAACAAACAGCAGACGGCTGACCGCTTCGGTGTCAGTGAGAAAACCATCCAGCGCGACCTTGACACCCTGCGGAATCATTTTGCGGACAGCGAGCCGCGCCGGGAGATTCTGTATAACTCCGCAAAGGGCGGCTATCTGCTGGATGACACGCTTTCACGCTTCCTCACCAGCAGCGAAATTCTGGCAGTGTGCAAGATCCTGCTGGAAAGCCGCTCCATGGTCAAGGAGGAGATGTTCCCAATTCTGGATAAGCTGATCTTGGCCTGTACACCGCTGGACCGGCTGAATCAGGTGAAAGACCTCATTAGCAACGAGCGCTTCCACTATGTGGAGCCGCAGCACGGCCGGAAATTTATCGAAAATTTGTGGGAAATCGGTACGGCAATAGAAAACCACAATGTTATGGAAATTACCTACTGCCGTACCCACGATGGCGAGACTCGTGTGCGCACCATTGAGCCGGTGGGCATCCTGTTCAGCGAGTATTATTTCTATCTGGCAGCGTTTATTGAGGGCATCGACAAGGACAAGCACTTCAAAAATCCACAGGATAATTCTCCGACCATTTATCGCATTGACCGTATCCAAAGCTATAAGACGCTCGACAGGCATTTTGCCCAGAGATACACGAATCGTTTTCAGGAGGGCGAGATGCGCAAACGCATCCAGTTCATGTACGGCGGTGAATTGCAGACCATCCGGTTCGAGTATACCGGGCCGAGTCTGGAATCTGTACTTGACCGTCTGCCCACTGCAAAGGTTTTGCAGGTGACGGAAAAAGGCTGGATTGTAGAAGCCGAGGTGTTTGGTACGGGCATCGATATGTGGGTGAGAAGTCAGGGAGATTACATTAAAGATTATAAAACCATAAGGAGCGATAGAATATGAGCGAAATTCAGGTGGAAGTGTGTTTTACGGACAAGCTGGAGTCTGTCCGCGTGGGCGGAAAGCCGATGGAAATCCCGAAAGCCGTGAAGGCAAAGCCCGTCGAAGAGTGGTTTGAACCGGCTGCGGGCCGCGTGAAGTGGGGCGGACTGGGCGCTGAGATAAAGGAAATGGATTTCGGCGGAGAGAAGGATGCCGCGTACAGTTTCCTGTTCAATGGCCCGGAGGATAAAAAGCAGGAGTTTATGGAGTGTGTGGAGCGCTTCTGCCTGGGCGAGGAAGCACAGCAGGAAACAAAAAAGAAGACTGTGCAGGACTACCTGCAGGAGGCTAAGAAAAATCAGCAGGCAGGCAATGCGGAAATGGCGTTCCAGCAGTACATGGTCGCGGCCAGAGATTACGGACACCCCGAGGCACAGTTTGAGGTGGCACGGTGCTATCAGAACGGCATGGGTGTGAAAAAAAACGAAGAAAATGCGGTCGTGTGGTACACCAAAGCGGCGGAGCAGGAATGCCCGGAAGCGCAGTATGAGTTGGGTGTGTGCTATGAGGCCGGCGACGGCGTCGGCAAGGACGAGGCAAAGGCCGCAGAACTGTACCGCAAGGCGGCAGTGCAGGGCTATGCGGAGGCACAGAAAAAACTGGGCAACTGCTATAGTTATGGCATAGGTGTCGCAAAAGATTTGGAGCAGGCGTTTGAATGCTACAGCAAGGCGGCAAAACAGGGCAATGTGAAAGCGCAGTACAATCTGGGCGTTTGCTATGAGTATGGTATAGGAGTAACAAAAGACCTTGCCAAGGCGGTGGAGTGGTACCGTAAATCTGCCGAGCAGGGACATGCACTGGCGCAATGTAACCTCGGCGTTTGCTATGAGTATGGTAAAGGAGTAACAAAAGACCTTGCCAAGGCGGTGGAGTGGTACCGTAAATCTGCCGAGCAGGGACATGCACTGGCGCAATGTAACCTCGGCGTTTGCTATGAGTATGGTAAAGGAGTAACAAAAGACCTTGCCAAGGCGGTGGAGTGGTACCGTAAATCTGCCGAGCAGGGACATGCACTGGCGCAATGTAACCTCGGCGTTTGCTATGAGTATGGTAAAGGAGTAACAAAAGACCTTGCCAAGGCGGTGGAGTGGTACCGGAAATCTGCGGAGCAAGGAGATGCACGGGCGCAATATAATCTGGGCTGGTGCTATGAGTATGGAGAGGGTGTGACAAAAGACCTTGCCAAAGCGGTGGAGTGGTATCGCAAAGCGGCAGAGAGGGGCGATGCGAAAGCGCAATTCGCTTTGGGCGAGTGTTATTATTATGGAGATGGCATAGAAGAGAATAATGAAGAAGCCGTAAAGTGGTATCGCAAAGCGGCAGAGAAGGATGTCGCAAATGCACAGTGTATGCTGGGAGAGTGCTATTATTATGGTTATGGTGTAGAAGAGAATAATGAAGAGGCCGTGAAATGGTTTCGGAAAGCGGCAGAGCAAGACGTTGCAAAGGCACAGAATCTGCTTGGTGATTGCTTTTATTATGGCTATGGTGTAAAGACGAATTATTGGGAAGCTGCGAAATGGTACGAGAAAGCGGCAAATCAGGGCAATGCGAAAGCGCAGTGCAGTCTTGGCTACTGCCATGAGAGCGGAAGAGGTGTTGAAAAAGACCTTGCCAAGGCAGCGGAGTGGTACCGTAAATCTGCGGAGCAGGGATATGCGCGGGCACAGTGCAATCTCGGCTATCTTTATGAGAGCGGAAGAGGTGTTGAAAAAGACCTTGCCAAGGCAGCGGAGTGGTACCGCAAATCTGCGGAGCAGGGATGGGCGCGGGCACAGTGCAATCTCGGCTATTTTTATGAGAACGGAAGAGGCGTTGAAAAAGACCTCGCCAAGGCAGTTGAGTGGTACCGCAAATCTGCGGAGCAGGGATATGCGCGGGCGCAGTACAATCTGGGCCGTTGTTATCATAATGAACAGGGAGTGGCGAGAGACCTAAAAAAAGCTATGGAGTGGTACCTCAAAGCCGCAGAACAAGGCTGGGCAGATGCACAATATATCGTTGGAGAATTTTACAGCCATGGATATGGCGGTATAAAGGTGAATAATGCGGAAGCCTTAAAGTGGTATTATAAGGCTGCGGAACAAGGTGTTGCAGAGGCGCAATTTATTCTGGGGCTTGACTATAAGCGTGGCGAAGGAGGAGTGAAAAAAGATTTCGCTAAAGGGGCAGAATGGTATCGCAAAGCGGCAGAACAAGGCCATATGTATGCTCTGTACAATCTTGCAGTATGCTACGAATATGGAGAAGGTGTCCCAAAAGACAAGGAAACAGCAATAAAATTGTATCAGAAGGCGGCAGAGCAAGGCCATACAGAGGCAGAAAAGGATGTCAAGCGACTGGAAGGCGGCGGCCTTGGCTCTGCCGTCGCAGCCGGTGCGGCACTGGGCGGAGCTGCCCTGCTCTGGAAAATTTTGAGGGGTTAACAGCAGAAAGGAAAATAAATCATGGCAGACGAGCTTGAGGTGCTTGAAAAACAGCAGCTTTCCGCGCAGCGGTCGCTGAATGACCTGACGGACCAGCTGACCCTTGCAGACCATCTGGTGTATAAAAAATATCTGACGGAACTGCAGAACTATGGCATGGTGGAGCTTTCCCAGCAGATGCTGGACGTGCAGGACCCTGCCCAGTGCATCCAGCTGTTCCAGCTGCAGAAATTGACCCTGAAAAAGGGCGAGGATATGTTCCAGAAGCTTTCTACGGTGTACTATTCCAGCATGGCGCAGGGCTGCAGTCTGGCGGTGATGATCGATGTGCCGGAGGAGAATGTCGGCGCGAATATCTATCTGGGTGTCCGGGAGGACCCCTTGAAAAAGAACATGAAGAGCCGCGATCTGGATACTTCCAGCAAGGCGTTGCAAAAGGTGCTGAGCTCCAACTTCCCCGGCTCTGAGACAAGAGGCATTCCGCGGCAGGAGGAAAAAGAACTGCTGGACGGAGCCTTTGGCGATACGCAGGAAGCTGTGGCCTCGGTGTCCTGCGTGGCGGCACTGCGGGATAAATCCAGGACGGAAGACAAAGCCTTTGTGCAGGGCATCGAGCGCTTTATGGACGCCATGGACGGCGAGGTGTACACGGCGCTGTTTCTGGCAGAGCCTGTCTCGGCAGAAACGCAGGCGGAGATACGCAGCGGGTACGAAAACCTCTACAGCAGTCTTTCGCCCTTCCGCAAGAGCACATGGTCCTATAGCGAGAATCAGAGCACGGCTGTGATGGAGAGCCTGTGCAGCGGGACTTCCCACACCATCAGCGATACCGTCAGCACGACTACAACGGACGGCACGAGCCAGTCCTCCTCGGTGACGGATGGCACCCAGAAAACGAAAGGGGTCAGCGGCGGCATCAACGGCGGTGTCGGCAGCAGCTCCGGCACCTCGGTCACAAAGGTCTCGCCGGTGGCTGGCGGCATTGCAGGCATTCTGGGTCTGGGCGGCGCAGTAGCCTCGGTTGCGATTCCGGTGGCAGGTGCTGTTATTGGACCGCTGCTGGGCACGGCTGGCAGGGCCATAGGAGGCATGGCACCATCCAGAACGGCTTTCAACAGCATTGCCCGGAACATCGGCGGCTCCATGGGCGTAAACGACTCGTGGGGTACCAGCCACTCTGCCACCGAGCAGACCGGCACTTCGCACAGTACCTCCGATGGGACGTCGCATGGAACATCGGACACCATCAGCCAGCAGGAGAGCCACGGCACAACAGACACCCGCGGCATGGGCCGTACCCAGCAGGTCGAGCTGTGCAACAAATCGGTGGAAGAATTGCTGGAACGCATTGAAAACCAGCTCAAGCGCGCCAAGGAAAGCGAGGATTACGGCTGCTACAAATGTGCGGCTTATTTCCTTTCGTCTACCCCGTCTACGGCGATACTTGCGGCCAATACTTATCGCGCATTGATGGTGGGTGAGGGCTCCTCGGTGGAGAGCGGCGCTGTGAATGTCTGGCAGAACGATGAGGCACAGGTGGCCCAGCTGCGGGAGTACCTCAAGCGATTCATGCACCCGGTCTTTGCCCGTCCGCTGTGGGCGGGTGCGCCGGACAGCCTGCTTTACACGCCAGCAACACTGGTTAGTGGGCGGGAACTTCCGATGCACCTTGGCTTGCCCACCCGCTCAGTGCACGGCTTGCCAATCATCGAGCACGCGGAGTTCGGCCGCAATGTGCCGGACGAAACGGTGCCGGATGCGGACAAGATGGAGCTGGGCAAAATCTACCATATGGGCAGGGAGGAAAAAGCGGACCTTATCCTGAACCGGCAGGCACTTACAGCACATACCTTTATTACTGGCTCTACAGGTTCGGGTAAGAGTAATACGGTCTACGAACTGCTGCGGCAGCTGGATGCTGGTGGAGTGAATTTCATGGTCATTGAACCAGCTAAAGGCGAATACAAGAATGTGTTTGGCGGTAGGGAAGATGTGCATGTATTTGGTACGAATCCGAAAATTACAGAGCTTCTGCGCATCAATCCATTCCGCTTCCCGGAAGAAATTCATGTGCTGGAACACATTGACCGGCTGATTGAGATTTTTAGTGTGTGCTGGCCGATGTATGCGGCGATGCCGGCAGTGCTGAAAAATGCGATGCTTCAGGCCTATGAAGTGTGCGGGTGGAATCTGGAAACTTCTGAAAATGAGTATAACAAGGATCTGTTCCCGACATTTCAGGATTTGTTGACAGAGCTTGTGGACGTGATCGAACATTCGGCATACGACAAAGAGGTTAAGAATAATTATAGAGGATCGTTGGAAACCCGTGTGCGCTCGTTGGCAAATGGATTGAATGGTCAGATCTTTTCGGCAGATGAAATCCCAGAAAAACAGCTTTTTGATGAAAATACCATTGTGGATTTGAGCAGAGTGGGGTCACTTGAGTCAAAGTCTTTGATTATGGGCATCCTGATTATGCGACTCAATGAGTATAGAATGACTTCCTGTACAGAAATGAACAATCCGCTGAAGCATGTTACAGTATTGGAAGAAGCACACAACATTCTGCGTCGGACTTCTACGGAACAGACAGAAGAAGGTTCCAATGTGGCAGGCAAATCCGTAGAAATGATTGCAAATGCAATCGCCGAGATGCGTACCTACGGTGAAGGCTTTGTTATTGCAGATCAGTCACCCGGTGCGGTTGATATTTCGGCTATCCGAAACACAAACACCAAAATTATTATGCGTCTTCCGGATGAACAGGATTGTCAGCTGGCAGGTAAAGCAGCTGCCTTGAAAGATGACCAACTGGATGAGATCGCACGACTTCCAAAAGGTGTGGCAGTTATATATCAAAATAATTGGACAGAGCCAGTATTATGCAAGATAAATAAGTTTGAAGGAGTAGAAAAACGATACCAATATAAAACTTGTGCTACGGATAGAAAGGCAGAGATGATGTCCGCAATCTTACTGAAGAATTTGCTGAAAAAAGAAAAAGGCGAACCACTGGATCTGAACCTGCGGCAGCTTCAGGACTTGTTGCTGAAAATCTCTATGCCATCTAAAACGAAAATTGCGGCGCTAAAGGCGTTGCAGAAAAATGGTCGCTGTAGACAGAAAGATATTCAATCGGTGGTCTATAAGTTAGTATGTACGCCTACGGTGGAGGAAGAATTGACACGTACAGAATCAATTGAAGAATGGCGTGATGAAATTGCCTACTTTGGAAGTACGGAACTAGCTGATCTGGATGAGGAAATGCTAAATGAGGTAGCAGAGCTGATTTTGCTGGAACAAATCAAATGCTATGACTGGCCCAAAACATATCTGGAGCAGTGGCAGGAATTTCGGAAAAAGGAGATGTTGGTGTGAGCATGTTCAAAGAAGTTCAGGAGACGGATAAACCTATAGAAACAGAAAAACAAAGATTAAGTACAGCGTTTGAAAATAACAAGAAGAACGAGGGCGGCGAAACAAGACATCTGAAAACAATCAATGAGCAGTATGAAGGACAGAAATATCCCGGAACGGATGTGGAGTATAAGTATGAACGGATTCAGGTGAACGGCGAAAAAGTAGAAGGCGTTTTTCCACAGTTTGAAAGCAAAGATGTGGAAAGGCTACCTCGAAAAATGTGGGAATCTTCGGATGCACAGCAGTTTTCGTTCTGTACGCAGATGCTGGGACAAAAATTGGAACATAATCCCGCTTTAGAATCAAGATTTACCCCTCGCCAACTGGAGCAGATTCGCAATGGAGAACCAAGAATTTCGGGCCTGACATGGCACCACACGGAGCACCCAGGTGTTATGCAGCTTGTGAATTCAAATGTACATAGCATGTGTCGTCACACTGGTGGGAGAAGCATCTGGGGTGGCGGTTCAGATTGCAGATAAGGAGAATATGATGGAAATGATTTGGAAATATAAGATTGAATTGAAGGATTTGCAGGCTTTTGAAGAGGTAGAAACACTAAGAGGAATCCGCATTCCAGAAGAACTGAAAAGCTTTGTGACGGAGCACAATGCGGCAACACCGTCGCTTTATCACTTCATGGTGGGTTCAACAGAGCGTGTGTTTGGTGCGGTACTGTCATTTGATAAAACAGAAACGGAAGCAGACACAGTGTACCCCGCACTGGAAGCAATAAAAGACAAAAATCTATTACCTTTTGCAATTGATCCCTTCGGCAACTACATTTGCTATCAGTTGGATCGAAAGCAAATCGTCTATTGGGATCACGAAAGTGACGAAGTGACATCTACAGGGAAAGGTTTGGATGAATTTGCTGAAAGTTTGTATTGAAGATTCCAAGGATATGCTCTTATAAGTCCATTGCACTTTCAGGTTATTACAATCTCGGTCGATTGCACATACAATACAAGTATCACTTCACAAAACGGAGGGTACTTGTACTATGGTGGACTACGCCGACATCGGAAAACGCATCCGTGCCTGCCGCCTTGCAAAGGGCATGACGCAGGAACAGCTGGCCAACGAGGTCGGCGTGGTGGTCACGCACATCAGCCATATCGAAACAGGAAACTCCGTACCCAGCCTGAAAACGCTGATCGACATCATCAATGCACTGGACTGCTCGGCGGACGAACTGCTGTGCATTGAGATCAAAAAAGCAAAGCCGGTGTTCGACAGCTGGATGACCGAACAGCTTGCAGATTGCTCTGCTGATGAAGCAAAGATCATCAAAGAAACGGTAGTCAGTCTGAAAAAATCGCTCCGAAAGATGTACGGAAAGTCCTCTAAATACAGATATGACTAAAACTTCAAAAACTGAATGCCAGTTGGTAGGTATTGAGTGCCTGAAAAAAGCACCCATAAAGTAAACGAACCGCCCCGGTTTCCATAGCAGGAAGCCGGGGCTTTTTTGTGCTGGGTAGCTTGAGCGAGCGACAAACACCAGCTTCGATGGTGGAATAAAAACGGCTTTAGCCCTAGACAAAGAGAAACCTCCCCGTAGAATAGAGTGTGGGTTTGCCAACCACATTCTAGGAACAGGGAGGTTTATCTTTGAAATGAAAGATAACAAAGACGTAGATAGTTTAAGCCATACCACGTGGAGATGTCAATACCATGTAGTGTTTGCACCGAAATATCGGAGAATGGTAATTTACGGCCAGATCAAAAAGGATATAGGGCAGATACTGCGCCAAGAGTACATTAAAAATCAACTGCAACAGGACCAGATTGCCGATCAGTTGAGCCTTAAGGAGTTCGTGGACCCTTAAGGGGGCTTTGCTGGTATTATGCCCTTCTAGGGCTTACTCAAGCCACCGGCTCAGCCGGTGGTTTTGACTAGTCAAGAATTCAATGAATTTAGGAAAAATCAATCTTTCTTTTCCGCGGTGCGGGCAAAGAAGTTGGCGAGGACGGCACCGGAAATGTTATGCCACACCGAGAACACAGCGCCGGGGATGGTTGCCAGCGGATACTGTGCAAAGTGGGCGGCAGCCAGAGAGGTGGCCAGACCGGAGTTCTGCATTCCGACCTCGATGGAAATTGCACGGCACTTGGTGGAATCCAGCTTCAGCAGCTTGCCCACGCCAAAGCCGGTGAGGTAGCCCAGCAGGTTGT
>ERZ791695.888-NODE-888-length-11692-cov-4.01994_pt1 | contig 11692 bp, 8 predicted proteins | sample MGYA00509956_ERZ791695 | MGnify/ENA primary metagenome ERZ791695 (study PRJEB30046, sample SAMN00715234) | human gut metagenome | study: EMG produced TPA metagenomics assembly of the A metagenome-wide association study of gut microbiota in type 2...
TTATCAATGATGTCACGACTGCAAATCCGGATACAGTCAGAAATATCTGGTTTAGTGTAATTCTTGAAACTGGTCTGATCGCACTGAATATTCCGATGAATTATCTTTATACATCTTATAAAAGTCTTGCAACGCGTTATGTGGAAACAGGACTCCGGAAAGCATTGATCCGGAAATTGCAACAGTTGTCAATTGCTTATCATGTGGAGACGCAGTCCGGCAGACTGCAGTCGAAGATCATGCGTGATGTGGAGGCTGTTGAAACACTTTCTACACAGATGTTCTTAAGTATTTTAAATATTGCGTTAAATATCGGGGTCGCACTGGTCGTTACAGCGTCGAAAAGCAGGATTGTGTTTGTCTTTTTCCTGCTGACTACTCCGGTTGCTGCAATTACCATGGTTTCGTTTCGTTCTGTCATGAAAAAACGTAATACGGAATTTCGAAAAGAAATGGAAGAAACGTCCGCTCGTGTGATGGAAATGGTGGAACTTGTTCCGGTGACAAGAGCGCATGCCTTAGAGGATGAAGAAGTACACAAAATGAGTGGACAGCTTTTTGCAGTTGCCGAAAAAGGATATAAACTGGATCTTGTACAGGCATTGTTTGGCTCGGTTGGATGGGCTGTATTTCAGGTGTTTCAGGTCGTTTGTCTTGCATTTACCGGCTATCTTGCGCTGCGCGGACGTATCATGGCGGGAGATATTACTCTTTATCAGAGCTATTTTGCAACAGTTGTCAATCAGGTGTCTGCAATCGTGACGCTTCTCCCGACAATCGCAAAGGGAATTGAATCTGTTAATTCCATTGGTGAAGTGCTACTTTCAGAGGATGTGGAACAGAATGAAGGCAAAAAACAGTTGGAGGATGTAACTGGAACTTTTGATTTCTGCGATGTTTCTTTTCATTATAAGAACAGTGATAAACCGGTGCTGAACCATTTTAATCTTCATATAAAACAGGGAGAGACAATCGCATTAGTCGGGGAGTCCGGTGCGGGAAAATCAACCATTTTGAATCTTGTGATCGGATTTCATCTTGCGGATGGGGGAAAAGTTCTTTTAGATGGTAATGATATGAAAGAAATAGATCTGCGTACATACAGAAAGCATCTGGCTGTTGTACCGCAGACATCCATTTTGTTTTCCGGAACTATCCGTGAAAATATTACATATGGGAACGAACATGTTACGGATGAAGAATTAGAACGTGTCATCCGGGCAGCAAATCTTACAGATCTGATGGAAAGTCTTCCACATGGTGTTGATACTGTAGTTGGAGAACATGGAGGAAAACTTTCAGGAGGACAAAGGCAGCGTATAGCAATTGCAAGAGCACTGATCCGTGACCCTGAAGTAATCGTTCTCGACGAAGCTACGTCTGCTTTGGACAGTATTTCTGAGAAACTGATACAGGAAGCACTTGGAAATCTTACAAAAGGACGGACAACATTTATAGTTGCACATCGTCTGTCGACGATCCGGGATGCGGATAAAATAGCGGTTCTTGCAGATGGACATTGTGTGGAATATGGTACATTTGAGGAGCTGATGGAACAAAAAGGTGAATTTTACAAAATGAAAATGATTCAAAGCTGACAAAAAGAAAAAGTTTTGGTATAATAGAAATGTTGGTGTGCAAAGACATATCACAAATTGCAGACAATGTCATAATCATGACAGGAACGAGGGGTTATGGGCAGTAAAAATGATTTGAGTAATCGGATCAACGAGTCATACAGTAAATTGAGCAAGGGACAGAAACTGCTTGCCACTTATATTACGGATAACTATGATAAAGCAGTATTTTTGACAGCAGCAAAATTAGGTGAGGTAGTCGGAGTCAGTGAATCCACGGTAGTACGCTTTGCCATGCACCTTGGTTATCGGGGATATCCTGAATTTCAGAGTGCCTTAGAGGAACTGGTGCGTAATAAATTAAATTCTATCCAGCGTATGGAAGTTACCTATGGCAGGATCAGCCAGTCAAAAATATTAGAATCTGTTTTAAAGTCAGATGCGGAAAAGATTAACAGTACACTGGAAAAAATAGACCAGACAGCATTTGAAATGGCGGTGGATACCATTTTACATGCAAAACACATTTATATAATAGGAATCAGAAGCTGTGCACCGCTTGCGTCATTTATGGCATTTTATTTTACTCTGATGTTTGAAAACGTACATCTGATACAGACAAGCAGTTCTAGTGAGATCTTTGAACAGATGGTACGTATCGGAAAAGAAGATGTGATCATTGGTATCAGTTTTCCAAGATATTCCATGCGTACACTAAAAGCAATGGAGTTTGCGAACAACCGCAGTGCGAAAGTTATTACATTAACAGACAGTGTACATTCGCCAATGAATTTATATTCTTCCTGCAACCTGATCGCGGACAGTGACATGGCTTCTATTGTCGATTCACTGGTTGCACCACTCAGTGTGATCAATGCCCTGATCGTTGCTCTTTGTATGAAAAAGCAGAGGGATGTGGCAAAGACGTTAGAAATGTTAGAAGGAATCTGGGATGAATATCAGGTTTATGAAAATGATGAGATCAATGCGATTGATGATTCGATAAAAATGCGATATGCTAAAATAGGAGACAGCGATTTTCATGAATAAAATCATTGTAATAGGTGGAGGACCGGCTGGAATGTTTGCTGCGATCGCTGCAGCAGAAGCGGGAAGTCAGGTTACACTGCTTGAGAAAAATGAAAAATTAGGAAAGAAACTATATATCACCGGGAAAGGACGCTGCAACATCACCAATGCAGGAGATATGGATAATCTCTTTGCTAATATCATGACCAATGCAAAGTTCTTGTACAGTGCGTTTTATTCTTATGATAATCAGAGAGTAATTGATTTTTTTGAAAGAAACGGACTTCGGACGAAAATAGAACGTGGAAACAGAGTGTTCCCTGTTTCAGATCATTCTTCAGATGTGATCGCCACATTACAAAAAGTGCTGAAAGAGAAAAAAGTAAAGATAATGCTGCATACACAGGTGCAGAGCCTGTTAGAGGAACTGTCTGTGGATGATATGTCCCAGAATGTTGTCACCGGGGTGAAGTTAGAAGACGGCACTACAATGCAGGCAGATGCGGTGATCGTTGCAACAGGCGGATTTTCCTATCAGACAACCGGATCTACCGGGGATGGTTACCGCTTTGCAAAGGAGATGGGGCATACGGTAACGGATATCCATCCGTCGCTTGTTCCCTTTCTTGCAAAAGAGGGATATGTGCAGCAGATGCAGGGACTGGCTTTAAAAAATGTAGAAGTGCGTATTTTAAATGGAAAGAAATTGTTATATCAGGAGTTCGGCGAGATGTTGTTTACGCATTTTGGCGTCAGCGGACCATTGCTTTTGTCGGCAAGTGCGGCGATAAAACCGTCTCTTACGGCAGGAGAACTTTCCATGTTTATAGATCTAAAGCCGGCACTTAGCGAAGAACAGTTAGACCATCGCCTGCTGAGGGAGTTTGATGAGGCAAAAAATAAACAGTTTAAAAACTCGATTGGAGGACTTTTCCCGGCAAAAATGATCCCGGTAATGCTTGAACTTAGCGGAATCGATCCGGAGAAGAAAGTCAATGAGATTACAAAAGAAGAGCGCAGATGTTTTATCGGACTGATCAAGGCATTTCCTGTTACACTTTGCGGACTGCGCGATTTTAATGAGGCAATTATCACAAAGGGTGGCGTAAAGGTCAAGGAAGTGAATCCGTCCACGATGGAATCAAAACTGGTACCGCATTTATATTTCTGTGGAGAAGTGTTAGACCTTGATGCGATGACAGGTGGTTATAATTTACAGATTGCCTGGTCGACTGGATATCTTGCGGGGGTATCTGCTGCGCAGACAGAAAAATAAGGCATTTAAAAATTATGCTTTTGCAAGATGCAAAAAGCATATCTGGTTAAGATAGAAGGAGAAATAAAAAATGAGTATGAATATTGCAATTGACGGACCGGCAGGGGCAGGAAAAAGCACGATCGCAAAGCGCCTGGCAAAAAAACTTGGTTTTATCTACGTGGATACGGGAGCAATGTACCGCGCAATGGCGTATTATTTTTTACAGCATGATATTGATGCAAAAGATGAGAGTGCAATTGCGGCTGCCTGTCCGGATGTAGATGTTACGATTACCTATGAAAACGGCGAACAGCAGGTACTTTTAAACGGAGAGAATGTAAATGGTGTGATCCGTAATGAGGAAGTTGGAAATATGGCATCATCCACAAGTGTTTATCCGGTAGTCCGCGAAAAGTTAGTTGAGCTGCAGCGTCAGCTTGCAAAGTCAGCAGATGTGATTATGGATGGAAGGGACATCGGAACATGTGTGCTTCCGGATGCCCAGGTGAAAATTTATCTGACAGCAAGTTCGGCAACACGTGCGAAACGTCGTTTCGATGAATTGACGGAAAAAGGTGTAAGCTGTGATCTTGCGGAAATTGAGAAAGATATCATCGACCGCGATTACCGCGATATGCACCGCGAAACATCACCGCTCTGTCAGGCAGAGGATGCTGTTTTAGTTGACAGCTCGGAAATGAATATTGATGAAGTGGTAGATGCCATTTATCAGGTTTATCTGAAGGCAGAAAAGGAAGTATAAAAAGGAAATCTGAAAATATGAAAGTAACATTGGCAAAAAGTGCGGGTTTTTGTTTTGGCGTGAAGCGTGCAGTCGATACCGTATATGAGCAGTTAGAAAAGAGTATCAACAAAAATCAGCCGATCTATACGTTTGGCCCGATCATTCACAACGAAGAAGTGGTGCATGACCTGGAAGAAAAAGGAGTGACTGTTTTAGAGAGCGTTGAAGAACTTGAAGAGAGGGCACCGCAGGGTGGAACAGTTATCATTCGTGCACATGGAGTGGAAAAGGGAATATCCGGGAAAATAAAAGAATTGGGTTATACACTTGTGGATGCAACCTGTCCGTTTGTGTTAAAGATACACCGCCTTGTGGAAAAATACAGTACCGATGGAGCACAGATTGTAATTATTGGAAATGAAAAACATCCTGAGGTGAAAGGAATCAAAAGCTGGTCGCTTGATCCGCATACGGCTGTGATCTCAACCCCGGAAGAAGCAGAAAAATATCAGGCAGAATCTGGGAAAAAGGTATGTATTGTAGCACAAACGACATTTAATTACAATAAATTTCAAGAATTAGTTGAAATTATAAAAGAAAAAGGTTATGATATAATTGTTTTAAATACAATCTGCAATGCCACCGAGGAAAGACAGACTGAGGCAGCAAAGATTGCCCGTGATGTGGACGCCATGATTGTCATAGGGGGCAGAAATAGTTCCAATACGCAGAAGTTGTTTGAAATATGTAAAAACGAATGCAACAATACTTACTATATACAAACTGTAAAAGATTTGGATGTCACATGTTTTGAGTCCATCGATAACGTAGGTATTACCGCAGGGGCTTCTACCCCAAACAAAATTATTGAGGAGGTTCAAAAGAATGTCAGAAATGAGCTTTGAACAAATGCTGGAGGAATCATTTAAAACAATAAGAAATGGAGAGGTAGTTGAAGGTACCGTTATCGATGTAAAACCTGATGAGATCGTATTAAATATCGGCTACAAATCAGACGGAATCATTACTCGTAATGAATATACGAATGAAGCTAACGTTGATTTAACAACACTGGTATCTGTCGGCGACACCATGGAAGCAAAGGTTCTTAAGGTAAACGACGGTGAGGGACAGGTATTACTCACATACAAACGTCTTGCAGCAGAAAAAGGCAGCAAGAGATTAGAAGAGGCTTTTGAAAACAAAGAAGTATTAACAGCAAAAGTAGCACAGGTATTAGATGGTGGTCTTTGCGTTATCGTGGATGAGACAAGAGTATTTATCCCGGCAAGCCTTGTATCTGATACTTACGAGAAAGATTTATCCAAGTACAAAGATCAGGATATCGAATTTGTAATCAGTGAGTTTAATCCAAAACGCAGAAGAATCATCGGTGACAGAAAACAGCTTTTAGTTGCTAAGAAATTAGAGCAGCAGAAAGAACTTTTTGCAAAGATCAAAGTCGGTGATGTTATGGAAGGAACTGTTAAAAATGTAACAGACTTCGGTGCATTTATTGATCTTGGCGGAGCTGACGGTCTGCTTCACATCTCTGAGATGTCCTGGGGCAGAGTAGAAAGTCCTAAGAAAGTATTTAATGTTGGTGATCATGTACGTGTATTCATCAAAGACATTAATGAGACAAAGATTGCACTCAGCATGAAATTCCCGGCAGAGAATCCATGGAATGGTGCTGCAGAGAAATATGCGGTTGGAAACGTTGTAAAAGGAAAAGTGGCAAGAATGACAGACTTTGGTGCATTCGTAGAGCTTGCTCCGGGTGTTGACGCATTACTGCATGTTTCCCAGATTGCAAAAGAGCATATTGAGAAACCATCTGATGTATTAAAAGTAGGTCAGGAGATTGAAGCTAAGATCGTTGATTTCAACGAGGACGAGAAGAAGATCAGTCTTTCCATCAAAGCATTACTTGCTCCTGAGACAAATGAGTCAGAAGATGCTGATGTTGCAGATGTCGATATCGATGCAGTTGCAGCAGAAGAGAACTAAATTCCGTATACAGTAATATGGATAAAAATAGGCTTTCACAGAATGTGTAAAGCCTATTTTTGATATGGCATGAAAGTAAATCTGTTTTTACAGAACTTTTGTGCAAAAGGAAACAGGAGGAAAGTAGATTATGCTTGAAACCGATAATTATGAAAAGTTTAAAAAAGATATTTTACAGCTTGCAGGAATCGATCTGAATTCTTACAAGGAAAAACAGATGCGTCGTCGTATTAATACGCTGATCACCAAGAACAATGTCAAGACATACAATGATTATGTAGCCCTGATTAAGAAAGATAAAGAGAAATTTGATCAGTTTATCAATTTCCTGACGATCAATGTTTCTGAGTTTTATCGTAATCCGGATCAGTGGAAGATATTAGAGGGAGAGGTATTTCCGGCACTGATTAAAAAATTTGGTAAAAACCTGAAAATCTGGAGTGCAGCCTGTTCGACAGGAGATGAGCCATATTCACTTGTCATGGCTCTTTCAAGACAGGTGCCGCTTACTAATATTAAGATCATTGCGACAGATATTGACAATCAGGTGCTCGATACAGCAAGAATGGGGCTGTACAATGAAAAGAGTATCGCTTCCGTACCAGATGACCTTAAGAAAAAATATTTCACAAAAGTTGGTTCTTCCTATCAGATTTCAGATGAGATCAAAAAAAGAGTGGAATTTAAGAAACATGATCTGCTAAAAGATCCTTATCCAAGTGGCTGCAATGTGATCGTTTGCCGTAATGTGGTTATTTATTTTACAGAAGAGGCAAAAGATGTGATCTATCAGAAATTCCATAAAGCTCTCCAGCCTGGTGGCGTGCTTTTTATTGGAAGCACAGAGCAGATCATGAATTACAGAGAACTTGGATTTGACAGACATACATCGTTTTTCTTTGAAAAACAGTAAATATGTGCTTGATAAAAACAGCTTATTGAGAATGATAGGCTGTTTTTTTGGAGGTTGAAAATGAAAAAAATATATAAAAGAATTTTGTCGCTTGGGCTGGCTGTAGGTGTGATATTCAGCTTACAGGAAGGCGTACACATTTGTGCGCAGGAAAATATACAGGCAACGGAGAGCATTTTTGCAGATTACAATGATGGTAATAAGGGAAAAACGGATACTGAGGATCAGATAACCGAGACAGAAGCAGAAGAAAACACGGAACGGACAACTGAGGAGACAGAAAACAGGAAAAATACGGAGTGGGCAACTAGGGAAACAGAAACCGGGAAAAACACGGAGCAGACAACTGAGGAGACAGAAACCGGGAAAAACACGGAGCAGGCAACTGAGACAGAAACCGGGGAAATCATGGATGATGACGATACAGAAGAAGCGGAAGAAAGTGTCTGGATAATGTATAACAATACAGAAGAACCAGAAGAGTCAGAGGGGCAGGAAGAGCCAGAACTGGATGAAGGATTTCATCAGGACGGAAGTATAGCAATCAATGAGACGAATTTTCCGGATAATGAATTTCGCAAAAAAATCAAGAAATATGACACCAATAAAGATGGTCTCTTGGCAGATTCCGAAAACAGGAAGATTACAAAGTTGGAATTTGAGAAAAAAATACAAACGGAGGGAATAGAATATTTACGGTATCTGAAAAAAATTGTTTTGACAGATGGTATCTGCAGTGTTATGAATAGCAGTTCGTTGGAAGAGATAGAGATATCGGATGCTTATAAAGTCGATCATTTGAGAGTTGCGTCGTTTTCTGGATGTACCGCATTAAAAAGCCTTTCTATAGATGCGGGTATAGATTTGGATGCAGGAATTGATTTTACAGGATGCCAAAAATTAGAAACACTGACAATAAAAGAATATATGGGAGCTGCATTAGATCTGAGTCCTTGTATTGCATTGAAAGAGCTTGATATCGAAGACTTGTATGGGAATGATATAAGTTCATCCGTGAAATTGGATTTGAGCAGTCAACAGAATCTTTTGGAACTTACATTTCATGCAGAGAAATTGAGCGATGATTTTGTACTTCCAAAATCAGTTCAGAAAGCTGAAATTGGTAAGATATCTTCCGGTAAATTAGATTTAAGCGGATATACAAATTTAAAAGAACTTACAGTGGCAGGTTCTCTGGAAAATTTACAATTAAAGGGATGTACACAGCTTGAGAACCTGGATGTCAATCAAACACGCTTGAAAACTCTGAATCTGGCAGGGTGTTCCGGATTGCCAGAACTTGAGACTTTATGTCAGTATGATCTGAAAAATGCGGATTTTTCCGGCTGTGCAGGATTAAAAAAACTAAACATTGACGGTGGCAATTTAAAACAGCTTAATTTACAAGGGTGCAGCAGTTTAAAAGAATTAAAACTGAATGCCGGTAAACTGACGGACTTGAAATTACCGGAAAAAATACAGGAGATAAATTTTGGCGATATTGGTTTAACTAATCTCGATTTAAGCAGCTGTAAGCAGATAAAGTATGTATCTTTTAGGGAAAAAGCACCTAAACTTAAAAAAATTACGTGTGTGAATACATCATTAGTTATGATAGACATTAATAGCAAACTTGATAAACTTAAGGAACTGGATCTGAGTAACAATAAAGAATTAAAAGAAATCGCGTTGGGCTATTATGGTTTGGGATATTACTCTGATGCCACTGCACCTAATATTGAAAAAATCGATGCAAGCAGCTGTAAAAATCTGAAAACTTTTATATGCCATAAGGTACCGAAATTAAAAACCGTTAACCTGACGGGATGTTCAAATTTGACAGAGCTTGATGTTGCATATACAGGGGTTGGAAGTATAGATATATCAAAATTTAAAAAATTAGTTACCTATCGCTGTGCAGGAAATAATCTGACAAAACTGGATGTGACAAAAAATAAAAAGTTAGATACACTAGATTGTCAGAAAAACAGACTGAAATATCTGGATTTGAGAAAATCTACAAGGCTGACTAATATAGAGCTGAACGATAATGAACTTACCAGTTTTGATATCAGTAATATACCAGGGTTGGGATGGTATAAATTTGATAATCAGTATTATACTGTTGCAAAAGGGAAAAAGATCGATCTGGCGAAATTGCCGGGATTTAATATGGCAAAGATCGGTAAAGTGACTGGAGGAACCAGAAGTGATGGTGGCTATGGCTCGGTAATTACACTGACCGACACAAAAACAAATATCGTTACTTATGAATATGATGTCCAGACTGGCTGGTATCAGACATTTCATATTAAATTTGAGAATCCGAACAATCTGGTCAGCATCAAAAAGGCAAAATGTACACTCAAAAAAAATACTTATATATATGACGGAAAAGCAAAGAAACCTTCTGTAACTGTTACCTTAAAAGGAAAAAAGTTAAAACAAGGCACTGATTATACTGTGAAGTATAAAAATAATAAAAAAAGTGGCATTGCAACAGTGCTGATTAGTGGAAAAGGTGCGTATATTGGAACAGTCACAAAAACATTTAAAATATTGCCGAAACAAACATCTTTTATTAAAAAGATCAGCGGAAATACCGGAGAGATAGATTTATCCTGGAAAAAAGCAGATAGCGCTACCGGATATGAGATACGTTATAGTACTGATTCAAAAATGAAGAAAAATGTACAGAAAAAAGTGATTACCCAAAATAAGACTATAACATTAAAAATAAAGAAATTGAAAAATAATGCGGTATATTATGTGCAGATACGAACATATAAGCTGGCAGATGGTAAAAAGATTTATAGTGCATGGAGCAAGACTGACCAGATCAAATTATAAAAATGATAGATGATGTGTCCTGTAAGCAAACTTGCTGTCATGAAAAAATGTGTGAACTTCCGATAGTAAAAATAATTTAGCGGGTTCACACATTTTTTATTAGATTCACATCTTTTTTTTACAGATAAACTGCAGTACATGCAGACAATATTCTCTTTGCATTTCTTTGGAAACAGCAAAATCTTCTGTAAGTTCAAAGTAGCTTTTCTTATCTTTAAACATATGCCGGAATGCCGGTTTTACGATTTCCTGATACTGGGGAAGAAAAATGGCATTCCTTTTTTCATAACAGGTTCCTGCGGTAGCCTTTTTCCTGCGTTCTTTTGGAATCGATGCAGCAAGGCTTGAAGGGATAGCGAGATCCTCCTCGGGCAGATACCAGTAGTTTTTATAATCAGAAAGAAAATATTTAAGCTCTCCTGTATATAAGCGGACACAGAGTGTTGTCTGGTCTGTATCGACCACTAGATGGAAATCCTCATAATGACAGGAAACACGTTTAGGAACCGAAAAATCGTTTTGCAGAGAAAAGAGAAGCTCCCTGCATGGTCTGCCGTCATAAGAGACATATTCATTTGCATTGATGGATGTTACGGTAAATGCCCCGTCAAACAGTTTTACGTAGGACAGGACAGAGAGAAGTTTTGGCATATCGATAACATCCTCATAATTGTGCTGTTTTAAAAGAGAGATAAGTTTCTCATCGGGATTTTTCTGATATTCTTGATATACTTTGATCAGTTCGCCGCCGTTATACATATCTTGGCGGTTTAAACCGATGAATTGTTCCACTGTTTTCTGCTTGAGATCAGGCAGGGCAAAAAGAAAACGGAAGCCGGAGATCATTTTATAAATATCAACATATTCATAGGAAGAAAATGGTGCGGAAATTTTGTATTTCTGGCATTTGTTTGTCAGATAAGGAATATCAAAACCGATTCCGTTAAATGTGATGATCGTATCAAAATTTTTCAGATAATCTAAAAATGCATGCAGCACATCCGATTCATCTGCTGGAGTTTCTGCAAAAAACTGATCGACAATCAGCAGATTTTTCTTCCGCGCAGCACAGCCGATCAGATAGAGTGATGTGCGGGCAGCTGAAAACCCGGTTGTCTCTATATCAAAAAAAAGAGATTTTTCTGTAAATATCTGTTCTGTCAGCGAATCGTTTAATGTAAAAGGCATTTCTTCGTGCCAGTGTTTCATAAAAGTCTCCATTCCTGCGCTTTTTCTGCGCATGTGTATTCCCTATATGTACTGCCATTTATGGCAGGTAAATTCATTGGATTACTGCAATTTTATCATAT
>ERZ791695.902-NODE-902-length-11461-cov-26.7821_pt1 | contig 11461 bp, 9 predicted proteins | sample MGYA00509956_ERZ791695 | MGnify/ENA primary metagenome ERZ791695 (study PRJEB30046, sample SAMN00715234) | human gut metagenome | study: EMG produced TPA metagenomics assembly of the A metagenome-wide association study of gut microbiota in type 2...
AGCCTTTTTTTAAACCAGCCAAATAAAAAACTATGCCATACAACATGTTTTTAGACTTTTCTGTCTTTTTTGGCTATTTACAAACCGAAAAGCTCTTTATCTGCCTCATTACATAGACAAAGATAAGATTTTTTTGGGAGAATGAAAACATTTTATCGTTTTTATTCCTTCCCTATAAAGCGCTCATCCACTTTTCTGCTATGCTTTAACACTTTGGCATCAATGAAAAAAACTATCTCTTCGGCAATATTCGTTATATGGTCTCCTGCCCTTTCAAGCTTGCGAATCACAGTCCCCAGTTCCAGACAAGTCAAAAAACAATCGGGATGCTTTCCCAAATATTTAGTCAGCACCCCCGGAGCATCCGCATTAATCTGATCCAACAAATTGTCCTTGCCGAAGACAGCCAATGCCAAATCCAAATCTTCTTCATTCAATGCAGTCTTGGTCATTTCAAGCATACCGAGTACTTGTCTTTGCATCTCCTCTATCCGCAGTTCACGGAGTAATTCTCCATCAAGTGCTGTTTCATCGCTTCTCACCACAAAACGGGCAATGCCTTCGGCAAAATCTCCCAACCGCTCTAAATCGCTGTTTATCTTGAACATGGCCAACACAAATCGCAGGTCTATCGCCACCGGATTATAAAGAGCAATGGTATCTTCCACATCGCTGTCTATCTTCAGTTCGAAAGCATTAACCCGTTTCTCGCGAACAATCACCTGTTGCGCCAGGTCACGGTTGAATGTCAATACCGATTCCCCGGCCCTGTCCAACTGGTTATACACCAGTGTCCACATTTCGTTCACCTCTTTTTTCAGTGAGGTAAGCTCTGATTCTATAAATTTCACCATAATATCATCTTTCTTTTTGTATTCTTTTTTTCTGACGGTACCCCCATCATCCGAAACGCCCCGTAATGTAATTTTGAGTGGCTTCTTTGCTGGGGTTTGTAAAAATCTTCTTCGTATCGTCATATTCCACCATCGAACCCATGTAGAAGAAAGCGGTTTTATCACTGACCCGTGCTGCCTGCTGCATATTATGGGTTACAATAACAATGGTATATTCCTTCTTCAGTTCGTGAATCAGTTCTTCCACCTTAGCGGTAGAAATGGGATCGAGCGCCGATGCAGGTTCATCCATGAGCAAGACGGAAGGCGACACAGCCATGGCACGCGCTATGCACAAACGCTGTTGCTGTCCGCCCGAAAGGGCAAAAGCAGACTCTTTCAACTTGTTCTTCACTTCATCCCACAAGGCAGCTCCTTTTAATGTTTCCTCCACCCGGTGACGGATAAATTCATTATCCTTCACTCCATTTACCCGCAACCCATAGGCAACGTTCTCAAAAATACTTTTCGGAAAAGGATTGGGACGCTGAAACACCATTCCCACATTCTTGCGAAGTTCGTCCACCTGCACAGATTTATCATAGATATTCACGCCATCTATCTGTATCTTCCCCTCAAGGCGTGCACCGGGAATCAAATCGTTCATACGATTAAAGAGACGGAGAAAGGTAGACTTTCCGCAGCCCGACGGACCGATAAAAGCCACTACCGCTTTTTCTTCAATCGCCATACTGATATCTTTCAATGCCTGGAAATCTCCATAGAAGAAATTCACATGTTGCGCATCTATCTTATTCATATATTATAGATTAATTCGTTTTTAATTTATTCGAGAAATACCTGCGAAGTCCGTTCGCCAGCAAATTGACCACCAGAATAATAAGGATAAGCACTAAAGCAGTTCCGTAAGCAATGGGCAATTGTGACTCCATATCGGTTCCACTGGTCGATATGACATAAAGATGATAAGGAAGGGCCATGCATTGGTCCAATATGCTATGCGGCAACTGCGGCAGGAAGTAAGCGGCACAAGTAAACAGAATGGGTGCGGTTTCTCCCGATACCCTTCCCATTGCAAGAATAAGCCCCGTGATAATATTAGGCATCCCCATCGGAAGAATCACGTAGCGGATAGTTTGCAATTTGGTCGCTCCCAACGCCAGGCTGCCTTCGCGGTAACTATCCGGAATAGCTTTCAAAGCCTCCTCGGTAGTACGGATAACCAACGGCACACAAAGCAAACCCAATGTGAGTGAACCCGCCAGAATACTATCGCCAAAACCCAGGTACTTCACAAACAGCGCCATACCAAACAAACCGAAAACGATAGATGGGATGCCGCTCAAATTATTCGTCATCACCCGTATGAAGCGGACCAATTTACCTTTCGGAGCATATTCGTTCATATAAATACCGCTCATCACGCCCACAGGAAAAGCAAACAATGCACTGCCTATCATCAAATAAAAAGTACCCACGATAGCCGGCCAAATGCCTCCTCCCGTCATTCCGTCGCTGGGAGGCGAAGTGAGAAACTTCCAGTTGATAACTCCTATACCTTTATATATAATAAAGCCCAAAATGCAAAACAAAATCAGTACAATACTATAACTAAGCAGTTTGAACACTCCGAACGCAATCCACTGTGAACGTCTCTTGCGTACCCCTTGTCGGGCATTAAATATATTTTCTTCCATATTCTATCGTATTATGACTTTCTTCCGAAACCCGCTCCGGTTTTGGATGATATATACTCTACACTAAAATTGATAATCATGGTAATCAGAAACAGCACCACCCCCAGCAGAAACAAGGCCTCATAATGTGCGCCACCGGCAGGAGCTTCTCCCAATTCGGCAGCAATCGTCGCAGGAATCGTGCGTAGCGGTTCCAGAATCGTTGTCGGTATCACAGCCGCATTGCCGGTCACCATCAGCACAGCCATCGTCTCACCAATGGCACGTCCGATGCCCAGCACCACTCCCGATGTAATGCCTAAAATGGAAAACGGAATCACCACTTTATAGATGGTCTGCCAATGCGTGGCTCCCAAAGCCAGACTCGCCTCGCGCATGGCACGCGGACAATTACGCATAGCATCCTCGCTGACCGTGATAATAGTAGGCAAAGCCATAATAGCCAACACAATGCTTCCAGCCAAACCGGTCTCTCCCACCGGCAAATCGAACACCTTTTGAATGAGAGGTACAATAACTATCAGCCCGAAGAATCCGTATACTACCGACGGTATACCATTCAGCAATTCAATAACCGGTTTCAGAAATCCGCGTGTGCGGCTGCTTGCTACTTCCGACATATATACAGCCACAGACAATCCGAACGGCAATGCAAAAAGAATCGCAAAGAAGCTCACCCAAAGTGTTCCCATGACCAAAGGAACAAAACCGAATTGCGGGGCCGGAGTTGCTGTCGGGAACCATTCTTTACCGGCAAACACTTCCGAGAAAGAGATATGCTCATCTTTCAGCAAACGACCCGGAAAGTCCTTCTCTATAAACTTTGCCGGGACAAAAGCAATGATACCCGGATGGTCTGCCACTACCTTACCGATACATTCTCCCGCCTTGTCGTATTCCGCCCCCAACTCTTCTTCCGAAAAATAAGAAGTAATATCTTCCAACCGGAATACCTTAATTCCGATATCGGGACCTCCCACTTCACTCCAATTGGTTATCTCTTCGTCAAACACATCTTTAATTTGCACCGCACTCAGTTCCCTGACCGGATTCTTCCCGTTGACAGCCAGCACATACCCTTCTTCTGTTACCTTGTTGCCAAAGAGTCCGAATGCCTCCGTAAACAGAAAAATGACAATCAGCACTATCGTAATACTTGTGATAAAGCCGCTGCAAGTCAATATTCCTTCGACAATCTTTTCCCAAACTTGTTTCATACTGTTTTAGTCTTCTATTAGTAATCGATGCAAAAAAAGCTTCTCGATATTAAAATGATATGAAAGGAGCTTGAAGTATTTGCTACAATTATATTACAAAGTTGTTACACCCGGACAGAAAAGTCTACTCCTTCACCTGAAAAGCAAACCTCACCTTGTAACGGAATCGTAATACACAAGTAAAACAAATGACACAGGAAAACGTTTCTTTTGCACATGAATTAATATAATAACTTATGAATCAGTTAAAAGCCCTGTTTTTCTTTGTCTTATCAATTTGCAGCCTGCACACTGCCGCACAACGCATCAAAGGCAGCGACACCGTATTACCTGTCTCACAAGAGACTGCAGAAATATTTATGAACACTCACCCCGAGCAGCGGGTAACCGTCACCGGTGGCGGGACCGGAGTCGGCATATCCGCCCTCATGGACCATACCACCGATATCGCCATGGCTTCACGCCCCATCAAGTTCAGTGAAAAAATGAAGTTGAAAGCTGCCGGACAAGAAGTAAAAGAAGTAATTATCGCTTACGATGCCCTTGCCATCATCGTCCACCCGGACAACCCTGTCAGCCGCCTCACCCGGCAACAATTGGAAGGTATCTTCCGCGGAAAAATTGTAAACTGGAAGCAAGTGGGAGGCCCCGATATGAAAATCATTGTCTATTCTCGCGAAACCTCTTCGGGAACATACGAATTCTTTAAAGAAAGCGTCCTAAAAAACAAGAACTATATGAGCGGCAGCCTCTCCATGCCGGCAACCGGCGCCGTCATCCAGTCCGTCAGCCAAACCAAGGGAGCCATCGGATATGTAGGTCTTGCCTATCTGTCCGACCGTGTCAAGCCGATAGCCGTCTCGTATGACGAAGGAAAACACTATGTACTCCCCACCATGGAAAACGGAACCAAAAGACAATATCCTGTAGTGCGTCCGCTCTACTATTATTATAATGTGTCCGACAAAGCGAAAGTCAGCCCTTTCATCGAGTATGTACTTTCCCCTGCGGGGCAAAATATTATAAAAAAGGGAGGATATATTCCCGTGAAATAACGCATATCCCAAAAAGAATACGTATTTTTGCACCTTAAAGTGTAAAATTAATATCACTATGACTGAAATGAACGCTACAGAAGCTACAGAAAAGAGAAGTCTGAACTTCATCGAACAGGCAGTAGAGAACGACCTGAAGGAAGGTAAAAACGGAGGAAAAGTCCAAACCCGTTTCCCGCCTGAGCCCAACGGTTATCTCCACATCGGTCATGCCAAGGCCATTTGCCTGGATTTTGGGATAGCCGCACGCTATGGTGGAGTATGTAACCTGCGTTTCGACGACACCAACCCGACCAAAGAAGACATGGAATATGTGGAAGCCATCAAGGAAGATATCCAATGGCTCGGATTCCAATGGGGAAATGAATATTATGCATCCGACTACTTCCAACAATTGTGGGACTTCGCCATCCGTCTCATCAAGGAAGGAAAAGCTTATATAGACGAACAGAGCTCCGAAGTGATTGCCGCACAGAAAGGCACGCCCACCCAGCCGGGTGTAGAAAGCCCTTACCGCAACCGCCCTATAGAGGAGACACTCGAACTGTTCCAAAAGATGAACACCGGAGAAATAGAAGAAGGAAAGATGGTGTTGCGTGCCAAAATAGATATGGCAAGCCCCAATATGCACTTCCGCGACCCTATTATCTACCGCGTAGTAAAAACGCCCCATCACCGTACAGGCGAAACATGGAAAGCATACCCCATGTATGACTTTGCCCACGGACAGAGCGACTTTTTCGAAGGTGTAACCCACTCTTTATGTACACTGGAATTCGTTCCTCACCGTCCGCTCTACGACCTGTTTGTGGACTGGGTAAAAGAAGGAAAAGACTTGGACAACAATCGCCCTCACCAGTACGAGTTCAACAAACTGAACCTGAACTACACGCTGATGAGCAAGCGTAACCTGCTGATTTTGGTAAAGGAACACTTAGTAAACGGTTGGGATGACCCCCGTATGCCGACCCTCTGCGGTTTCCGCCGCCGTGGTTATTCTCCTGAGTCCATCCGCAACTTCGTTGACAAAATCGGTTACACCACATACGATGCCCTGAACGACTTCGCGCTGTTGGAGAGTGCGGTGCGCGAAGACTTGAACACCCGTGCCACTCGCGTATCCGCCGTAATCAATCCGGTGAAACTTATCATCACCAACTACCCGGAAGGACAAGTGGAAGAGATGGAAGCCATCAACAATCCCGAAGACCCGACAGCCGGCACACATACCATCGAGTTCAGCCGTGAGCTTTGGATGGAACGCGAAGACTTTATGGAAGACGCTCCGAAGAAATACTTCCGTATGACTCCGGGACAAGAAGTCCGCCTAAAAAATGCATACATTGTGAAATGCACCGGTTGCAAGAAAGACGAAGAGGGCAACATAATAGAAGTATATGCCGAATATGACCCCGATACCAAAACCGGCATGCCCGGCAGCAGTCGCAAAGTGAAAGGAACACTGCATTGGGTGAGCTGCGCTCACTGCCTGAAAGCAGAAGTACGCCTGTATGACCGCCTATGGAAGGTAGAAAACCCACGTGACGAAATGGCTGCCATCCGCGAAGCCAAGAAATGCGATGCACTGGAAGCCATGAAAGAAATGATCAACCCGGATTCATTGCATGTTCTGACCGAATGTTATGTAGAAAAATACCTTGCAGAAGCCAAACCACTGGATTACTTACAGTTCCAGCGCATCGGCTACTTCAATGTAGATAAAGACTCCACGCCCGAACACTTGGTGTTCAATCGTACCGTATCTTTAAAAGATACCTGGAGTAAAATTAATAAATAAAAAACTGCTTATGAATAATGACCTGTCTTCCTATTTTGAAGACCCGGAATTTAAAGAAGCGTTAGAAAAATACGAGGGTATGGTGAAAAACCATACCCCCGCTTATTTTGATGCTGACGAACTGACAGACATCGCCGAATATTATGCTTCAAAAGGAAGACAAATAGAAGCAGAAGCCGCAATAGACTTTGCTTTACAACTGCATCCCAACGATACGGATGCCTTGATTTTTCGTGCCCGTTCCCTGGCCATGAAAGGCAGGCTGGACGAAGCATATATGGTTATGGACTTGATTGAAGACCGGTCGGATCGCGAGGTGAGGTTCTTGAAAGCCGATTTGTTGATGGAAGAAAAACGCATGGAAGAAGCCGACCATGTATTCGAAGAACTAGCTGCCTACGAAGAAGGAAAACTGGAAACCCTTATCGATATTATCCTCGCTTATATAGATGCCAATCAGGAAGCTTTGGCAAAGAAATGGATCAAGCACGTGGGCGAAACATACGATCTTGCCTCCCTTTCCCAAAAAAGCCAGAAGTTCAGAGACCTATTGTGTGACTTTTATATCACTTTCAATAATCCCGAAGCGGCCATTCCTCTTCTGCAAGCCACACTCGACTGCTATCCCTACTCCATCAATCATTGGAACAGTTTGGGCAAATGCTACTTGAGCACCAATGACTATGAAGAGGCACACGAAGCCATAGACTTCGCACTGGCCATCGATGACAGCAATGCGGAGGCACTGACGCTTAAAGCCTTTTGCTACCAACAAAGCGGTGAACTTCAAAAATCCTGTGATTACTATCTCCGCCTGGCAGAGCAACAGGAAAATAAAACACGTGCTTATCTGGCATTGGCAAAGACCTATTTTGAGATGCAGGATTATACCTCCTCCATCTATTATATAGAAGCACTGCTGGACAATAAAGACGCATTAAGCAAATACGAACTGTCCGAACTATATGGCGACATAGCTTTATGCCATGCCGCCCTGAAGCATATCGGCGTGGGACAAGCATCCATCCGGCGTTCTTTGGAACTGAACGAGAACGACCCCGATACGCTTATCGTTGCAGGACGATTCTTCCTGATGGAAGCCAAAGCATGCAATGACGAGACTGCCAAAGCAGAAAACCAGGCCAAAGGAGAACTATATTTCCGACAGGCATTGAACTTAATCATGGAAGACGAACGGCTGGACTATCTGTTCACTATCGGCGCTGCTTGTTTCGACACACAGAACTTCAAGCTTGCCGCACAATACTACGAACAAATAAACCGTGAGTTTCCCGACAATGCACCCGCCACTTATTTCTTTCTGGCCTATTGCTATTTCTATCTGGAAGAAGCCATCTCCTGCATGCATTACATCGCAAAGATGAAGCACGAACTGCCCGATGCGTACAGCAACCTGGGCACAAGCGACTCTATACTGAGCGATACACGCTTTAACGAATTAATGCGTAACCTGAAAGACAGTGTCAATAATGGAAAAGTAGACTTAGATAATTTCTTATAATTAATTAATCATGGAATCAGTTGCATTTATCCAATGGTGCTTAGATCACCTTAATTATTGGACTATTACGTTATTAATGGCCATTGAAAGCTCTTTTATCCCCTTCCCGTCGGAAGTGGTGGTTCCCCCGGCCGCTTATAAAGCTGCAGGAGGAAATAGTGACCTGAATGTATTTCTGGTAGTTATTTTCGCCACCATAGGAGCCAATATCGGTGCCATCATCAATTATTACATTGCTTACTTTGTCGGCCGACCCTTGGTATACAAATTTGCCAACAGCCGTTTCGGTCACATGTGTCTGATAGACGAGGCAAAAGTACAGAACGCCGAGCATTACTTCGACAAGCACGGTGCTCTTTCCACCTTTATCGGCCGCCTCATTCCGGCAGTACGCCAGTTGATTTCAATTCCTGCCGGCCTAGCCAAAATGAAGCTGTCCACTTTTCTGCTCTACACTACATTAGGTGCAGGCATCTGGAACTGTATCCTGGCGGCAATCGGCTATTATCTGCAATCAGTGGTACCCGAAGAACAACTTCTGAGCACAGTAACCGAGTACAGCCACGAATTGGGCTACTGCTTCATTGCTATTGGTGTATTGGTAGTGGGCTTCCTTATTTACAAAGGACGAAAATAAGTGAACCTTTTTCTACTTACGTTTGTTATAATTACAATATCAGAACTAAAACAATAAAATTATGGCAAAAACAGCATTCAAAGGCACACCGGTAACATTAGCCGGCGAATTTGTAAAAGTAGGAACTCCCGCACCCGAATTTACATTGGTAAAAGGTGATTTAAGTAATTATACATTGAAAGACGGAAAAGGAAAGTATTTGGTACTCAATATCTTTCCGAGTATGGACACAGGCGTATGCGCCACCTCTGTGCGTAAATTCAATCAATTGGCAGCCAACCTCCCGAATGTGACGGTACTGGCCATCTCAAAAGATTTGCCTTTCGCACAGGGACGCTTCTGTACCACAGAAGGCATCGCCAACGTCGTTCCCTTGTCCGACTACCGATATACTTCCGATTTCGCACAAAAATACGGCGTACTGATGACAGACGGACCTTTGGCAGGACTTCTGGCCCGCTCGGTAGTGGTCATCAACCCGGAAGGCAAAGTGGTATATACGGAATTAGTACCCGAAATCACTCAAGAACCCAACTACGAAGCAGCCCTGAAAGCTGTGGAGTAAAGTAATTCATAAAGGTGCTTTCACACCTAACAGCACGTTAATCCGCTTATAATAAGCGGATTAACGTGAAACTCTAAATACTCCCGGCACCGGACGATAAGCATCAATACCGACAACCTTCTCTAACATATTCCTCGCCATCCAAGACTTTATACGACGATAAGCCGTACTACGCGTCATGCCGCATACACGCTCCAATTCAAGACGAGTGATGTAACTGTTGTATTTAAAATAGTCACTCAGTATCCCCATCAGTTCGATATCCGAATAATTCTTCGTATGTCCCCCTCTTTCGGAACGGATAAACTTCAGTCCCTCCAATTTACCGCATATAGCCTTCTCCGGCTTATACACCACCGACTTAAAACGGATGGATTCCGCACGCACTTCTCCTTCCTTCTCCACATCGCCCGGACACGATAATGTCATCTGGAAATAACCTATACCGTCGATATGCACACAATTACCTTTTTGCAGTTCTTCCACAAAACGGTCACTCATTTCGCACAACACTGCCCTCAAATCACTCTTTGTCAAACTGGTCGCTTTCTGTATGTCATCTCCCAAACTCCAAATACTAATCGTTTTTGACCTGGCTACACGGGCGTGCAGATGCACCACCTCCTTCCCATCCACTTCACGGGGAGGGCTCTTATACAAATCATATTCCACCTTCATAATCTTCTCCTTTTACTGACTATTTCATACGTTTTTTCCTCATCGTTTCAGCCGGATGAAATGACCATCCCACCCGGCTGACATGCTCGCTCCACCCAGGTAGAATGGTCGTGCCAGCCAAGTGGAACGATATCATTTACAGCATAAAGGTAACAAAAAAAAGACAGACAGACACCACGTCAGGCATTTATTTCCGATAAACGGAAAAATATCTGCTAAAGCTGCGAAATATTTGCAAACCCCTCTCCCAAGGTTGTAACTTAGCCGCATAGAAACCCAAAAACAAAGAAAAATGAGCAAAAGGAACTTGAAAAAGCTGAGAAAAGAGAATGAATCTTTAAAAGAAATGTGTGCCCGAAAAATGGCTCCGTCCACTGACCCTATACTGGATGCCATTTTGCAGATGGAATCTTACCTGAAACGCCACTATGATTTCCGCTTTAACCGAATGAACGAAATAACCGAATACCGCACGCACGGTACTTTGCCTTTCGCTCCGCTGAGCCAACGAGACTTGAACTCCATCTGCATTGCAGTCCGCAAAGCAGGAATAAATTGTTGGGATAAGGACGTCAACCGTTTTATTTACTCCACACAAACCGGCAGTTATCACCCTTTCCTGCTCTATATGCAGGAACTTCCGTTATGGGACGGCACAGACCGGCTGACCGACCTGGCACAGCGTGTTTCTACCGATGATTACTGGATACGGAGTTTCCACCGATGGATGTTGGCAATGGTAGCCCAATGGATGGGGCTGGACAACACCCATGCCAATAGCGTAGCCCCCATTCTGGTCAGTCGGAAACAAGGAAAACAAAAATCCACGTATATAAAAATGCTGGTACCGCCCGAATTGCAAAACTATTATACCGATGACTTCAACCTGAATTCCAAGGGACAGGCCACTCGTAAATTATCGGAATATGGGCTGATATGTATGGATGAATTTGACAAGGAAACCACCAAGAAGATGCCTTTATTAAAGAATCTGATGCAGATGGCAAGCCTGAGTTTCATCAAATCATATCAAAAGAGCTTCTCCAAACTGCCTCGAATCGCTTCGTTTGCCGGTACATCCAACCGCAAGGATATTCTGATCGATCCTTCGGGAAGCCGCCGTTTTATCTGTATCGAAGTGGAAGAGAAAATCAATACAGAAAATATCATACATTCACAAATCTATGCCCAGTTAAAAACAGAACTGTTGCGTGGGAAGCGTTATTGGTTTGACAGTGACGAAGAAGCGGAAATCAATTTCCATAACCGCGAATTTTACAAACAATCAACAGAAGAGAGCATATTTAATTGTTGTTTCCGAGCGGCACAACCTGATGAAACGTATATGGAACTGTCGGCAGCAGAAATCTTCCTATGTATCAAGAAGCGCTATCCCCATGCATTAAAGCAGGCATCTCCGGCTAGTTTCAGTAAAGTA